>Ga0209631_10007244_pt1 | contig 11193 bp, 10 predicted proteins | sample COG_08_FD_184752 | JGI IMG/M metagenome (GOLD analysis project Ga0209631, IMG submission 184752) | Pelagic Microbial community sample from North Sea - COGITO 998_met_08 (SPAdes) (version 2) | ecosystem: Environmental > Aquatic > Marine > Neritic zone/Coastal water | place: Helgoland, sampling... | reverse complement strand
AAACAATTTTTAGCTGGAATTAATGGAATTGCCTGTTTGGCTAGCTGGAATGTTCAGGCAGATGAAGCTGGTGATTTTATTGTCAGAGCCGGCGCTGCATCAGTGAATCCGTCTAAAGGTTAGCAACATTCTACAAGCCACTGTGTTCTCTCCAAATGGACAGGTGAGTATTGATAGTGATACTCAGTTAAGCCAAACTTTCACCCATATGCTTACTGATAATTGGGGTGCTGAACTGCTGGCATCATCAGCATTTACACATACTGCTGTTTTTTCCGGCAATTTAAGTGGGCTGGGTTCGATTGCAATTGAAAAGCACTTATCACCAAAGCTAAGCGCACAATATTTCTTCAATACTGAAAGCAATATCGATTCTTATAATGAAGTAGGACATAAATTACTTAATGCTGATGGAAGCTAAGTCTACTGCGAATGGCAGCGTTGTCCTGGATACAATAGAGCCAGCTGGAAACTACAACATAGATGTAGTTGATTCCCAAGGTCTTAATTTCAAGCAGGAGTGGATATTAATTTAAATGAAAGCTTAATGTTTTAATGCAGTCATATGGAAAACGGGTATAGGTACAACTATTGAGCTTGCTAATACCTTGATAGTTGATCTAGTAATTGATTCTTGGGTTTATATCTTGAGGTTTGGCTATAAGTTTTAAGGAGACGAAATTCACAAGTTTGTTTAACTTATTTAAACAAGCATAAAAAAAGGCAGCTAAATAGCTGCCTTTTTTAGTTACTACTATAACTATTGACTGAGTCTTAGTTAGAAGCGACTGCTTCACCTGACCCTTCATTGACTCTCATCTGAAAAGGTACGCTTTTAACAATTCCTAGAATAATATCAGAGAATTTATAGTTTTCTTGAGCAGACTCACGAAGTATATTTCTTACATGAGGCATATCATACCAATCTAGAGGTCTGGTTAATGCAAATTGCATTAATTTCTCTATTGTATTAGAAGCAAATATTTCAGGACGCTCCACTAACCAGTTGCGAAGATCAGCAACGCTGGTGATCTCAGTTCCATCAAATAGAAAGTCTACTGGATCTATAGTTACACCTCTATCTAGTGTGCGATGTCGTCCAACGCCGTCAAAGTTTTCCATAGCTATCCCAATTGTATCCATTAATTGGTGGCAAGATGAACATACAGGGTCTGCTCTATGCATCTCCATCTGTTCACGCAATGATTGTGGAACACCTTCAACCTCGGTTAATTGAGTGTCAACATTTGGTGGGGGCTCAGGGGGTGGAGTACCAACTAAGTTAGTCAAGAACCATTTACCTCTAGTAACAAGAGATGTTCTTATAGTCAGAGAAGTTAGGGTTAAAATGCTACTGTGCCCCAAAATACCTCTCCTATTTTCATCTTCTATTTCAACGCGTCTCATACGACTACCTATGATTCCAGGTATACCGTAAACCTTCGCCAGTTCTTCATTGATAAAGCTATAGTCAGCATTAATGATATCAAGAACACTTCTGTCTTCATCAATGATGCTTTGGAAAAGCATCTGAGTTTCCAAGACTGAAGACTGTCTTAAGTTGTCACTATAATCAGGGAAAGTCAGTGGATCAGGAACAATTGCTTGTAGGTTTCTTAAAGTAAACCATTGAGATGCAAAGTTTGTTGTTAGATTTTCAGCTCTAGGATCAGCTAGCATTCGCATTACCTGCTCTTCCAACACATCTGAATCACTTAATCTGTTTTCAGTAGCAATATTGATCAACTCGTCGTCTGGTAGTGAACTCCAAAGGAAGAATGCTAATCTGGAAGCCAGCTCAATATCACTGATTTGGTAAGGTTGACCTTCAGCAACTCCTGCTGGAGCAGTCTCCACTCTGAAAAGAAACTCGGGGCCAGAAATAATACGGCGTATTCCAGTTTCTATACCTTTCTCAAAGCCGCCAATCTCATTACCGATTTCATAGAAGCCTAAAAGATCAGATACTTCATTTTCAGTAACAGGACGTCGATAGGCTTGTCTTGCTAAAGAAGAAAGAATTTCATTAGCGCAAGCTAGTTGTTCATCTTCCAAAGCACCTGGCTCACAAATAAAGATTTTTTCACGAGCAGCTGTAATGCCTGTACCAGTAACTTCAAAAGGTCCTCGGATTTCAACCTTATCAAGGTGAGGAGGGCCTTTTAATGGGTCTCGGTCAAGTGAAGTACGATCAGGTTGTCTCCAAATTTCTCCATTTGGGCCACCAGGAACACGGCTGAAGTTAACAGCAATTGTGTGCTCTCCTGCACTTAAGAGAGTAGTGAATTTAAAACGCTCATCAATGTCTTCAGCTAATTGGAAGCTGTTAGCACTAAACTCACCTTGTTCGGTATCTAGATATCCACCAAAATTAGCAGTATGTACAGGCACTTTATCAATAGTAATTTCTAGAGTGCTTGGAAATTCAATACCACGCGCTTCATCTTGAATTGAGCGCCAGAGTTTTGGGCTAAGCTCATAAGTACCATCTAAAGGAAAGTAGTGATCAAAAACCAAACCACCAACTGTACCAATAGGTGCCCCCATGACATGTCTATCTTGACTAGCATCTGATGGAACGCGATAAGACACAAAGTCCGGTGTCATATCAGGGTTACCTACCGCTAGAGCAGCAACTCTACCAGATGCTGCTACATAACCTTCCAGCAAGGTAGCTGAAACTTGAAGTGCAGTTGACATATTGTCAAAACCTTCAGCAGAGTCATCAGAGATAAGCATGGCAGAAGCATCGATATCCAATGCTAATAAATCACGAATGCTGTTTTGATATTCAGTACGATTTAACCGCGGCAACACAGGAGCGCCTGGATTAGGGTTTTCTTGAGCTTCTTGGTTAAGAATTGCTTCTAGAGAAGCAATAAAAGTCTGTCGTTGCTCTGGCGAAGGTTGCTCTTCTCCAAGTGGAGGCATTTGACCTGTTGCAAGCTTCTTAATAGCTTTTTCCCAGATTTCGCCTTCTTCATGAACAAAGTCTGGTGAGGCATACTCAATAGAAAGCCCTCCAGTGTAATCAGTTTCATTATGACAATCGACACAATAGTCATAGATCATGTTCCATTGGTCTTCCATAGGAGGTAGCTCTTGAACTGCAAGCTGAGGCGCAGCGCCAGAATCGACTGAGTCTTCTCCAGAATTATTACAAGCACTTAAGCCTAAACTTAAACCTGTAACTATAATCGCGGATAAAGTTCGTTTTTTCATTTTAAATTACCTACATTAAAAAATTAATATTTCTTATTTGATTGTTTAATTTAACTTAAGCTTCGCCTGACTCGCTATCATCTTCTGCAGGAGGCGCCACATATTCTTCAATGGCTACACCTTGAGCATTCATGGCTTCAGTGAGAATAGCCATAGTTGATTCATAGATAGGAGTCTCAGGAACTGGGGCTCCAGGGAACATTGGTCTTTCACCGCCAACAGGAGGGATGCCACTAGCAACATCTAAAGCAGTTCGATTGCTTGAATCCTTTATTGATAAATCAATACCTTGTTCAAGCAGAAACTCAACAATTTCATCTTCTCCGAGGGAGGCTGCGCCATGCAATATTGAGCCGTTTTCACCGCTAGTATTGAGATCACCGCCATTCGCCAGTAATAAGTCTACGATTAGCATTTTTTCTTCTAGAGTAGGTTCTGTAATTATCACGTCCCCATTGTTTGCATTTGGCGGACGATAGCCAGAGTAAACATTTAATACAGCGGCAATGGGTGTGCTTCCTCTTTTGCTTAGAGTGTTGGGGCTAGCTCCATTAGCAAGAAGCATTTCTACATCATCCAGACGATCACCCAGCGCCGAGTTATATAGAGCTGTCTGACCAGAGGTGCCAGTGGCACCTACAAAGTTGGTGCTAAACACAGGGATTCCGGTTTCAGGAGTTGAATCTACATCTACACCCATTTCTACCATCAGCGTTATAAGCTCATCAACGGTAGTCTGATTATCGTAGTTACTCGCAGCATGCTGGAAAGCAAATCTTTTATGAGGTATTTCCACAATATCGACGAAAGAGCCGTCATTAAGATCTGCACCACCTTCAATTAATATTTTGGCAATATCCAGATTCTCGTTAGTAGCGGCAACACGCAGTGGTGAAATACCTTGTGGATCTAGGATGTTGGGGTCAGCACCAAGCGCTAAAAGTACTTCAACAGTTTCAACGCCATTTTCACGAGCAGCGTGATGTAGTGAAGTCAGGCCACCATTTGGAAAGTCGCCTTGTACACCGCCTTGCTGGATACCTGAAAATATAAGTTCAGCAGAGCGCGCATTAACGTCAGCTCCATTTTCCGCCAAAATACGGACTATCTCAGCTTGATTGAAAGCGGCTGCCCACATCAACGGAGATTGAAATGAATATCCATCTCTAGCTTCGACATCTGCGCCAGCTTCAATTAGCGCCTGAACACCTTGAACAGAACCAGCTTTAGCAGCATTCATTAATGCGGTGTCGCCCTGCAGCGTTCTCGAATTGGCATCAGCGCCAGCATCCAATAGCATTGAAATTATTTCACCATTACCAGTAATTGAAGATTGAATAAGTGGTGTTAAGCCATATCTATTTTGGACGTTGGCATCTGCACCGGCGTCTAACAAAAGACTGACTATATCTGCTTCTTCATAATATACAGCCCAGAATAAGGCGCTCATGCCATCTGGTTGTGTGGCATTAATGTCTTCTGTAGAAATAGAAGATTCAACCCCATTCCAGTCTTGGTATTCTGCCATGTCTACAAGAGCTGCAAACCCAGGTTGAACTAAACCCAACAAGAGCATCAAAGCAGAAATATGCGTTCTAACACTTTGTATTATTTTCATTGTGCACCTCTTTTAAAAAGTGAAGTTTCCCCTTGAGGAAATATAGATTAAATTTTTATGTTCACAGTTACTTATATTACTAGGAAAGTACTTATTAATTACCTAGCATTCTCCCTGCCAATACTACTACAGTATTTAGGTTCAGCCAAAGGCATTTTGATACAAATACTACCATTATCGATTCTAAGAAGTTAATCAAAAATGAAGACTGACAAGTTAACCCTTACTCACTTGGTAATTTATCAGTTCTAGTACCTGCTTATTAGATGTTGAAATTATTGATTGATTAGCAATAATCTATCAATACAGAGTTTATCTAGTTTCATGCTGGTTGCAGGAGGTTGCTATAAGTGAAATTAATGGCACTCGAGGCTTAACCAACTTATAAGCTATTGATATATAAGTATTAAGATATGGATCATTAAACCTCAATGCTGAATTCGATTGTCGGCACTGATATTAATAACAGCGAACTCAGCGATTATCTCTATTTCTTAATGCTACAAGCGGTACGCAGTTATCAATCTCATTATCAGCCAAAACAGTTGGCCACTGGATTACGCACTGTAGAAGCAAGAATTCTTTTATCCCTTAAAACTGAGCAGCCCTTAACTCAGCAAATCCTCTCACAACAAGTCAATATGCCCGATCATGATTTACAGAGTGCTTTTGCTGTATTACTCGAGAAAGGCCTTATCACCAGAAATAACGATAGTTTCAATCTACTTCCTGCTGGTGATGAAATGGCTGCAACACTCTGGGAAATTGCATTAGATGAACAAAAACAAAAATTTGAAAAATTTTCCGATGAAGAAGTAGCCACTTTCAAACGAATTTTAATAGATTTAATTAATCAGCAGTGATTATTAATCGGAGTTTATATCATGGGTAAAGTCGCTTTAGCCGCCAAGATCACTCACGTTCCGTCCATGTATCTATCTGAAATAGATGGTCCCCTTAAAGACTGCCGCAAAGCCGCTATCGAAGGACATCTAGAAATCAGCCGCCGCTGCCGTGAACTAGGCGTAGATACTATCGTAGTGTTCGACACCCATTGGTTAGTCAACTATGGGTATCACATCAACTGCAGAGCAATGGCTAAAGGCATTTACACTAGCAATGAATTACCTCACGTTATTAATAACATGCAGTTTGAAATCGCTGGAAACCCAGAGCTAGGTGAAATTCTTGCGAAAGAATGCAAACTGCAAGGCGTGGAAACCCTGGCTCATGTTGATACAACGCTTGACCCTGAATATGGCACCTTAGTGCCAATGCGTTATATGAATGAGGACCAACACTTTAAAGCTATTTCTGTCTCTGCTCTTTGCACAGTTCATTATCTTGACGATATTGCTCGCTTAGGTTGGGCAATGCGCAAAGCAGTAGAAGAGCATTACGATGGTACTGTCGCCTTTTTTGCCAGCGGCTCACTTTCACATCGATTTGCGCAAAATGGTACAGCGCCAGAATATTTGGATAAAATCTGGAGCCCTTTTTTAGAAATCATGGATCATGAAGTGGTGGAAATGTGGAAAAATGCTGAGTGGTCCAAGTTCTGTGAAATGTTGCCGGAATATGCAGCTAAGGGGGATGGTGAAGGCTTTATGCATGATACTGCCATGTTGCTGGGCTTATTAGGCTGGTCTGATTATGACCAGCCCGTTGAAATAATAACGCCCTATTTTGCCAGCTCAGGAAAAGGACAAATTAACGCCATATTCCCCATCTCTCCACAATCAGGCGAGTCAGTTCCAAAACCTCAAGCAACTAGCGGAAAATTTACCTTTGGTGATAGTCGGCTTTAAAAAAATGTTTTTTTAAATGGTCGCCTGAAAAAAATAAATACTGATTTATTTTTGCAGACTTTTTAAACAATATTTTTAGTTAGAATCTCTTTAGTAAAAAAAGGTTCTAGAGTGCTTATCGCATCTACCGGTTCCGGTGGGATCCAAGCATACATTTTGATCACCATTTTTTCAGGCGTAACATCAATGATAGTAAAACCATTCTTCTCCAGTGGAGTAAAAGGTTCATTCACATCAAGGTCAGTAGGTATTTCAGCACCTACTCCCCTAAATATTGTTGGAAAGCCTGGGCCCGAAGAACCTAAAGATCCAACACAAATACAGCTTATTGGATTATCTTGCATATCAATCTCACCACTTTTAATGATTTCACCAAAGGCAAAAGCATGTAAATCGCCAGAAGCAATGATAGGCGGCCGATTTTTTTGAGAACTCAACATTTCCATGACTCGCTGATGTTGACTCCACCAACCTACAGGCCAATATGGTTTTTCAATCTCTGTACCTAGGGAGCCGTCGCTTTGTCTTACATCGGGATACCAGTCTCCCAACTTACCAGCAGACCAACCAATCGGTGTAGAAGGAATATGCATTAGAAATGCCGTGTCATCAGCGGCTGTTCGAGAACTTAACCAGCCCTCAGCATTGACATTAAACAAAGTTGCATTTTCGCCATTGAACGTACTGTAACGTTTAGTATCGTATAGTAATGCTTCAAACAAATTACCATACCGAAAGGTACCGTACACTTCTGATAAGCCCGCAATACGATCAGCACTAGAACTACCTTGCAAGTCGTTACGGCGAGTAGAATCTGGTAAGAATTCAGGATAATAAAGATTTTGAGTAGCACGAGCAGCAGCTAACTTATCTTCTTCCGGGGGCAGTGAAATATAACCTTCATGCGCCTCATCGTTTTCAAACAAATCGTGATCATCAGTCAACATAAAAACCGGAACTGAACGAAAACGTACGCCATAAAGTTTGGCGATTTGCGGGTCAACAATTCTTTTAAGGATAGCTTCGTTGCTTGAACCAATCACAGGCAAAGCAGGATCTAATGTACCAAACTCTGCATACATGTCTAACCAAGGCTGTTTAAAACCTTCTCCCCTGAAAGCTAATGTCTTTTGATCCCAATATATATGGTCGCCATTGGCAATCACGACATCCGGATTAAAAGATAACCCACGCTCAATTAATTGATGGCGCGATGCCATTTGCAGAAAATGACGCGAGCCATCATCGCCAACCAAGTCTTCATTGCCACCGGCACAAGTGTAAGCGAAAATTCTAAGATGCTCAGGTTCTGCATTTGGCAATGGGAATGTTTTTAATGGCCAGGCATCGGTTAATTGCTCGCCATTCACATCTCTAATTTGCAGTTGGTAATTATGATCTGCATCAAGATTCTCAGCATAAAATTGCCAAAACTGCCCTTCACTATCAGTCATTATTCCCGCTATACGTCTATCATCAATTTGTAGATATGGCGTCTGCGTCAGTGCGGAATTGAAAGATGCTTTAATCAAAATTTGCTCATGACTAGCAACAGGAATCAGATGAGCTAGATCACCTTGATTCCAATCATTAAGATCAGCTTCACTTGCAACTTCAGCGGGATAAGCCAAGTTAGACACTGAACCTAAAGCCATATATGAAGAAGTAGCAGATATTATTTGCAATAAGCGACGTCTAGAAAAATATTTAGCTTTGTTCATTTTTTTAAGCCTGCTAGAGAATATTTTTTTATTTTTTATTTTTTTAAATTTTATTACTAATTTTTTAAATTACTTTAGATTATATAAATTCAGCTTAGCTATTAATTCCCAGCTATCAATAACCTGCCAGTTCATTGCCATCGGCATCTTCAATAAATTCTGCCGCCAACTTTTTAGTCGCATTTGAAAAAAGTGCGGTATCAACACCGACACCAATAAACTTTGCGCCGGCTTCAGAATATTTTGCTACCAGGTCTTTAGTAACAGCTAATACGCCTGCTTGTTTTCCGGCTGCCTTAATACTTTTGATTCCCTGACAAACAGTAGCAACCACTTCTGGATGATCTTGCTGCCCAACATAGCCCATAGACGCAGACAAATCTGACGGTCCAATAAACACCGCATCAACACCTTCAACTGCGGAAATAGCATCGATATTTTTTACCGCTGTGACCGTCTCTATTTGCACCATCACACAAATTTCATCATTAGCCTTGTGCAAATAATCTGGAATTCGATTCCATTGTGCTGCCCGAGCTAATGCAGTACCGAGCCCGCGAATACCTGCAGGAGGATATTTACACGCTCGCACTATTTGCTCTGCCTGCTCTGCTGTATCCACCATAGGAATTAGAACAGTTTGCGCACCAACATCCAGTACTTGCTTAATTATCGCTGTTTGCCCTTCTACAACACGCACAATACCTGAAACGGGATAAGTCGCTATTGTCTGTAAATGCGCCATGATAGATTGCAAATCAAAAGTGCCATGCTCACCATCTATTAATACCCAATCAAAACCTGCTCCAGCACATAACTCTCCAACAGTTGTGTTTGGAATACCCATAAATATTCCGAAGAGTTTTTTATCGCCCTGCAATGCTTCTTTAAATTTGTTTTTAGGTATTTGCATAATGTCCGTTCTATTAATTAATAATTAATTTATTTAAACAAAATTCACTGATATTTGACCAAGTTTGCCGTAATCCGCTGTCACATGATCTCCGGCTTTCACTTTTACAGGTGCAGTAAACGATCCTGACAATAAAACTTGACCAGGTTCCAATGAAATACCGTGAGGTGCAAAACGTTTGGCGATCCAACATATACCTTGCGCAGGATGACCCAAGACTGCTGCGGCCAAACCAGTTTGTTCAATGACACCATTTAATTCGACAATTGCACCACACCAGCGTAAATCAACTTCAGTCGGATTAACTTTGAGTCCGCCGCTAATAATACCTGCATTTGCTGCATTATCGGCAATGGTGTCGAACACTTTTCGAGTATATCCAGTCTCTGGGTTAGCACGCACACTTCGCGCAGCGATAAGCTCAAAGGCTGGTATTACGTAATCAGTTGCATCAAGCACTTCTTCAACGGTGACATTTTCACCCGATAGTTTCTTTTTCAATACGAAAGCCAATTCGACTTCAATTTGAGGGTCAAGAAAGTCAGCTGCCACAATATCACTGCCATCTTCGAAAGCCATGTCATCTAACAGCACACCATAATCTGGGGTTTCTATTTTCATTACGCGCTGCATTGCTCTTGAAGTAAGACCAATTTTATAGCCAATAACTTTACGACCATTCTCGATTTTGCGTTGAACCCAAGCCGTTTGAACCGCATAAGCATCCTCCATATCCATATCAGGATGAGTCAATGTTAGCGGCGCAATTTGCTGGCGATTCTGCTCAGCTAGATAAAGATCGTCAGCAGCTTGCTGAATTTGTTCTTCGGTAAGCATATTTATAAATAATCCTGAATATTGTTTTTGTTGAATTTCAAAACGGGTTCTAATTCTTTCATCTCGAATGATAATGCCATCCCATGCGCATCATAATACGATGAGAAATGCTTGGTAAAAACATCAAAGAATAAATCCGCAGCAGCCTGCTTTTCTTCCATTGTTCTGCCTACACCTAACAAAATTTGCAAATGGGCAAAACCATGTTCGGGATTACCATCAGCCATGCGATATTGTTCGCAACAATAGCCACGACTACGAATACCTTTTAAAGGAAATAGTTTGGTTTCCGCTGCAGCCTGGTGCAAAGCATTAAATAAAGTTTGTATGGAATTCTGATCTTGACCGAGGTTATCTGAATATTCTAGAACAAAATGAGCCATGGTTTTTTCTCCTTAAGCTTGTGTTTCAACGATCTAGTTATCGACCTAGCACAGGAACACGATGAGTGCCGTGTGCGACACAAACATTTTTGGTTTCCATATAGAAATCAAAACTATAATCACCACCATCACGACCAATACCCGACATTTTTATGCCGCCAAAAGGTGAAGGTAAGTTTCGATTGTTTTCTGAATTAACCCACAGCATTCCTGTCTCAACATTTCTTGCCATGCGCATAGCTCGGCCATTGTTTTCAGTCCAGATATAAGCCGTAAGGCCATATTCAGTATCATTTGCTATCTCAAGCGCCTGCTCTTCAGTATCGAATTCGATAGCCGTTAACACAGGGCCGAAAATTTCTTCTCTGGCAATTCTCATGCTGTTATTAGCTTCAGTGAAAAGAGTCGGCGCAACGTAATTACCCGCACCTAAATCCTCTCGCCTAGCGCCACCGACTAAAGTAGTCGCGCCATCTTCTTTGGCAACATCCATATAACTCAGCACTTTTTCAAAATGCCCCGTATGCACAAGTGGTCCAACTTCTGTTTGAGGGTCCAAGGGATGCCCTACTCGTAGATTTTCAACACGCTCTTTTAAAGCTGCCATAAATTTTTCTTTAATGCCTGACTGAATAAGCAAACGACTCGATGAAGTACAACGCTGACCATTTAGGCTGTAGATCATAAAAAC
>Ga0209631_10007242_pt1 | contig 11201 bp, 4 predicted proteins | sample COG_08_FD_184752 | JGI IMG/M metagenome (GOLD analysis project Ga0209631, IMG submission 184752) | Pelagic Microbial community sample from North Sea - COGITO 998_met_08 (SPAdes) (version 2) | ecosystem: Environmental > Aquatic > Marine > Neritic zone/Coastal water | place: Helgoland, sampling... | reverse complement strand
TTGGCCCCCGTGGTTCGTGCCTTCTTGCCGTCGTTCGTATCGTTGTCGGCATCGTCGGCGGCGGCGTCCATCGTGAAGCTCATCGGGGGTATCTCGTCGAAGCCGAGGGTGAAGAGCGCGTCTCTCATTACCGAGTCGTCCAGTTGGTCCGCGAGAGCTGCACTTACCGCCGCGGGATCTATGACGAGGTCGTCCGAGCTACCGCTGGCGAGGGTCCCTAGGTCTGCCGCGGCGGGATCCGAGACGTCCATCGCCCTGAGGTTCTCGCCGTATGACTCTGCTTTCATCATGGGAATCTCGCCGTACGACTCTTCCTTTATCGACGCACCGGAGCGCCTCGTCGCGGGCATGTTCCTGTGTGAAGCCGAAGATTCTGGAAAGAAAGTTCAATAACGCTATTTTCGCTGCAACCGACCTCAGCATGAGTCATAAACCATCACTCCCCCGATAACGCGATCGAACTTCGGTCGGACAGTCAGAAAAAACGTGTGAGTGTTCTCTCATCGATACTTGTAAATGCACCAACAATCACAATCAATCAGTCCTCACTCTGCGGCGGGCGGGATGGAGAACGGCGAGAGCTCGCCAATCTCCGGCGTGTCCGCCACGATCTGGTCCACGTTCCACTGGTTCTTGAACAGCAACACCGGCTGGCCCCACACGTCCTTCACGCACTGCGCGTTGAATATCCGCCCCGCCGCGTCAACCGCGTCCCAGCCACCAACCACCCACCGAGCAACCGCGAACGGCAACGGCTCCAGCGTGGTCTCCACCCCGTACTCCGCCAGCATCCGCGCCTGGACCACCTCGTACTGCAACTGCCCGACCGCGGCTAAAATCGGGTCCTGTTTCACCGCGTCGCGCGAGTACATCACCTGCACAGCGCCCTCGCCGAGGAGCTCCTGAACCCCCTTTTGGAACTGTTTATACTTTCCCGTATCCGCGTTGCGCAGGTACGCGAACAGTTCAGGGGAGAACGTGGGTATGGGCGGCAGCACCTTCCGAGTTCCCATGTACAGCGTGTCGCCGATCGCGAACGACCCGGGGTTGTTCAGTCCGATGACGTCTCCCGCGAAACCCTCGTCGAGCACGGTTTTGTCCTGCCCGAACATCTGAGACGGCCGCGACAGCAACACAGCCTTCTTCGTCCGCGCGTTCGTCACACGCATCCCTCGCTCGAACCGCCCGGACACCACACGGACGAACGCCACCTTGTCCCTGTGCCGCGGGTCCATGTTCGCCTGGAGCTTGAACACGAAACCGGTGAACCCCTCGTCGGTGGGTTCGACCCTTTCGCCGCCGAGAAGTTCGCGGCCCCGCGGTCGAACAGAGTACCCGAGGAAGGAATCGAGGAAGAGCTGGACGCCAAAGTTGTTCATGCCTGAGCCGAAGAACACTGGGGTGAGCTCGCCGTCGTGCACCGCCTGCAGGTCGAGCTCCCCGCCGAGCTCGTCGAGCAGCTCGATGTCCTCCATGAGCTGCGCGTGAAGCTCGGGTCCGATGAGCGATTCTAATTTTTCGTCATCCACCGACAAGACGTCCACGCCCTTTGTTCGTTTGTCCTCACCTTTCTTCACCTTGCCGTCCTTGGCGGCCGCGTTGAACAGGTGAACCTCGCGTGCGGGTCGGTGGTAGACGCCCTTGAACGTGTCACCGCTGCCGATCGGCCAGTTCACGGCGTACGTCGGGAGTTCAAATTCGTTTTCAATCTGGTCCAACAACTCGAGCGGCTCGAGCGACGGCCTGTCCATCTTGTTACAGAACGTGAAGATCGGTAGCCCGTTCAGCCTGCACACCTCGAAGAGCTTCCGCGTCTGCGGCTCCAGGCCTTTGGCGCTGTCGATGAGCATCACCGCGTTGTCCGCGGCGCTCACGGTGCGGTACGTATCCTCGGAGAAGTCGGCGTGTCCCGGGGTGTCCAGGAGGTTGAGCGTGAAGTTTTTGTACGCGAATGACAGCGCGGTGGACGAGATGGAGATGCCGCGCTGCTTCTCCATCTCCATCCAATCCGACGTGGCGGCTTTGGCGCCGCGCCTGGCGCGGACCGCGCCCGCCTCCTGGATGGCGCCTCCGTAGTAGAGGAGCTTCTCGGTGAGCGTGGTCTTACCCGCGTCGGGGTGCGAGATGATGGCGAAGGTCCGTCGGGACTCCACCTCCTTGCCCAGGTCGCGCTCCACCGCCGCCTTGGGCACCGTCTTGACAGCGTCCGGGATGTCGTCGGCGGACATGGCCTTGGCGACCTCCGCCACCTCCTCCGGGGAGGCCTGCACCACCGCAACCTCGTCGTCGGCGTCGACCGCATGCAGCCGGAACGCGGAGGGGCGGCGGGACGAGGCGGTGCGACGCGGGAGGCGCGAGGCTTTGGGAGCCGACGAGGCGCGTACGCCGGCGCGCGGCGCGGAGACGGCGCGCGCGGGTGAGGCGCCGAGCATCGAGGCCATCGTGTCGGTCGATGCGCCCGGGCGCGACGACGATTGACTTGATGGCGAACGTGAGGATAACTTTTTGCTACGTGTCGACCACAGGAAGTTGCCGAATTTCGGAAATCAGACCGTCATTCTTGAGTTAATTTTGACATACGCCTCGTTAAGTTTTCGTGTTAATATTTCAACTCGTTTTGTTTGTCGTGGCGGCCTATAGTTCAGGCGCCGGTGCTAATATTTGCGTTCCCCGTTCCCCAAATATGAAAACAAAAGGACAGACATTGCTCCCGAATGTGCGTGCGTGTGACCCCTTCGCGTCTGAAGTCGTGTCGCATCGTATCGTATCGTTCGTCCCGATCCATCGGCGTACATCCAAATCCAAATGCAAATGCAAAAAAACAACCAAAATCATCCGTCACCTCACCTCACGCGCCCGGAGATGGTCTTGGACATGGTCTGGATCTGGTTCCCGTGCGAGCGCAGGGACCCGGTGCCCACACCGAGCGCCTGCTCCACCTGCAGCACCAACGAGCTCCCGCGGATGGACTTACCCACACCCGACGCCCGCTTCATCACCTTCGCGATTGCCCCCTCCAGCAACCCGCCGCTCTTCCACCGGCGAAAGGTGTCGTCGCCGACGGGCACCGCGTTGGCGCGCGCGTTGCGGCTCATCGCGGGACCCACCTTCGTGGACGGCGGCGGCTTGGGAGCACCCGCGTTGGACGCGTTCGCCCGCGCGGCACCGCCCGAGTTGGACTTCTTAACCCCAGCGTTGGAGTTGGGTTCCAACTTGAGCGTCTTCCGGATCGAGTCTAAACCGAGAAAGCCGCCGAGGGAGTCCCGCGCGTTCAAAGGCGTGGACGCGTTCGAACCGGACCCGCGCTTAGCGCCGCTCGAGGGCTTGGACACCCCTCCGTTCTTAACCTTCAACGCGGCGCGGCCGGAGGATGCACCGAACGAACCCTTAACCTTACCCTTGGCGTCGTCGCCGCCCGAAGCCGCGGGGGACGGCGTGCCCGGCGCGAGCAGCCTCGCGGGGGGCAGGTCCTCCGCCTTGGTCTCGAAGTAAAAGTCCCGTAAGGTGGCGCCGCACCGCGGGTTGCTGCCGAGGTACCGCGTCAGCTCGCTCCGCGATCGAATGGGCTTGCCGTCGGGGGACTTGTACGTCGTCTCGCGAGCGCCCTTTGGGGACTTTTTGACGACGGTTCGCTTCCAACCCTCGGGGACGAGGACACCCTTGTCCCCGGCGGTGGGCACCTTGAGCCTGGGCAACGTGGGCGTAGTTCCCTTCTCCCCATTGGGATGTGCCTTCTCCTTCTTGGGCTGCTCCTCCTTCTCCCGCTTGACCTTTACGTCCTCCTCGCCGGTGGGCCTTCGCCTGGGCTCGCCGACTCGCCCGCGCTTGACGCGCGTGTAGTCGTCCTCGTCAACCAGCTTGCACACGCCATTCTCCTCATCCTCAAAGATGGACATGTCGAGCTTGACGCTGTCCGGGACGCACTCGCACGAACCCGCGCACTCGCCGTACTCCACCCACGCCTCCGTCGCAAAGTTGCAGCTCTCGGCGCAGTTGAATCCGGTGTTGAAACCGCTGTGGTAGGAACCCGGGTAGGTGACGACGAACTCGCCGGGGTGCTGAACCATGCGCGTGAACGGAATGCCGTTCTGCTCCAGCAACGTCGGCGAGATGAGCAGCTCCTTGTGCCGGAGAAACTCGGGGCACGCGCGCCACATCTCGGGGACCATGCCTTGCGCCAAAATCTCGAATCGCTCGCGGTCTTCGGGCGCAATCGCGTACCAAAACTTGGGCGCACCGAAATGGAGGTAGTTGACGCTGTAGAGGTCCAAGTCCTCCGTGTGCCACGCGAACAGCGAGCGCCACATGCCAAAGTACAGGTACGCGCTGTTCACGCCCTTCAACGTGATGTTCTTGCGCTTCAGGGTACGAGAGAGGAGCGAGTCCAGGCGGGAGACGTCCCAGCCCCAGTGGGATTTGTCAAAGAGGGACCCGGCGACGTCGGCGCAGTACGTGGGCGGGTTGTACGTCACCTTCTTCCAGAACTCGCGCTCCAGGATCTGTGGGGGCGGGGTATGCGGGTCATGGGTCAGTCGTGCGTCGGGTGTGCGGGCGGGAAGTGTACGAAGGACGCGAGCGCGGGCGGGTCCGAGTTGAAAAAGTGCGATGGTTTTTTGTTGAACGCGTCGTGTTTTTTTCGTGGGAACGCACCGAGGTGTCCTTGAGCGCAGCCTCGGACGGGAGGTTTTCTTTGAGCATCGCCGCGGGCTTGAAGTCGTTCTTGATGGACAGCGGCTTCTGCTCGACGAGGAGCGTGCGGAAGAGACCTTTACGACCGGTCGCGTGCTGTGATACGGGAGGGGGAGAGGCGCGTCGATCAGTCGTTGGAAGCCTCGGGAAGAAAAAGGAACCGCGTCGCTTTTCGCATGAGGGCGTGTCGTTCGGCGCGGGTTTGGCGCTTACCTGCTTGATGGGTTGGTCCACGGTGAAGTCGATGTTGTCGTACCCCTCCTGACGCGGGGTCCAGCCCGCCGGGGGCACGATCCGACCGATTCCAAACTCCTCTATGTCCTCCTCTATGGACTCGATGTACTTCTCGAACGAGCCCCTCATGTCCGCCATGGTCGGGTAAAAGACCGGGGGCTCCCGCCTCGGGCGCTTCCCGTCCGGACCCACCGGCTGCATCTTGGCATCCATGCCGGCGCGTGTGTCCGGTACGATCGCCTGTGAACGGTACGGTGGGGTCGCGTGGGTCAGGAATCGAACACATCACGGACCCGCGCGCGTTCAGACGCGCGCGTTTCGAGGGAGAAGATTTCAAAAAAAAACACGGTTGACAACCCGCAACACGGAGACGGGGGGGCCGGGGCGCAAGATCCCTAGCGCGGGAAGGGTCCGCGCGGCCGGTGCGGGTGCGGTGGTGAGGCGGGAGGGTGCGTCGCGTGTTCGCGCACCTTCTGCGAGTCTTTTCTCCGCGCGGCCGTCGAGGCGTGGCGTGCCCTCGCGCGCGCGTGTTGTGTGATCCCCGGTCGTCGAGTGGTGAGGTGGCCACACGCCCCTGCGTGGCGACGGAAGTATCTTCCCGGTCGAATTGAAACCAACGATGAGTTTTCACCGCAAAAGTCACCGCGATTCAAACTTTCCCCGCCGCCACTGGCCAGCAGACGAAAGCCAATTTTTTCCAGAATGGGGCTATGGGCAAACAGGGCTGAAGGCTCGTGAATATTGGCCACGTTTTCCCGAATCGTGTCGGGCTGGCACTTTCTCACCCATGTTTTCAAAATCATAAAAATATCCCCGAGAAAAGGAAAGTGCAGGAAAGTGCAGGAAAGTGCACTGCTATGGACGGGCAGTTAGTCCAATTTTGTTCGAGTTTATGCTTGGTAATTAAATTGAAATACTGGACTTCAGTGCCTTTTAGGTTAGCTGACGGGAAAAGTGCACATGGCAATGCCAAAAAATATCCAGGGGTTAACATCCCACGGCACCACTTCGAGCACGCGCGTGTCGGAGCGGCGCATCGCGCGTCGCGAGGATGCGACACGGTGTGATGGCGTCACCGACCGTGTCCGCGGCGGTGTGCGCCCGCGCATCGAGCGGGCCGTCGCGACGACACAAGGTTCGGGTCGCTCCGCGGACGAGGGGCTCCATTCCGAGAATCACGGCAACGGAAAGGCACCGTGCGCCGGGAGACGCGAGGGCCGCCGCGCGCGACGGGCGTGATGACGAGCGGGGCGTGATGCCGCGCGACGGGCGTGATGACGAGCGGGGCGTGATGCCGCGCGACGCATCAGCTCGCAGCGTACACGGGCGCGTCGCGTTGGGTGCGATCCTCGCGTCGACTCTCGCCACCGTGTTGATGCCCGAGAGCGCGGACGCGGTGGAGACGACCGCCCCGACGTCCGTCCCGTCGCTTTCCGGCAGGCGCGCCGCGCTGGACCCGCGCGAGCGTTACGAACCGACCGGCGCCGACGGCGAGAGGGAGCAGGGCGAGATCACGCTCGCGGGCGACGCCTTCCGCTTCCTCACCGTCGAGGACGCGCCCGAGCCCGCAGTGGACGACGGAATCGCCGGACAGGGCGCAGCATCTTCCAACGCCGAGAACGACCCATCGTCCCAAATCAAGATCGACGCCCCGAGCCTTCCCGAGCAGGTCGCCGCCGCCGTCGTCGCCTTCCTCAAACCCCTGCTCGGCGAGTTCGGCGCCGCGGTGCTCGGCTTCGGCGTCGGCGCCGTCGCCTCCGGCTTCTTCATGGGATGGCAACAGAGCAAAAAATCCAAAGGCAAAGAAAAAACCGCGTCGCGGCAGGCGCTCGCCGACCTGGCGACGATGGACGAATCAGAGATCCAGGAACTCGTCGGTGAACTCCCCGCGTGGCTCGCGTTCCGAGACGTCGAGCGCGCGGGGTGGCTGAACAAGGTGCTCGCCGCGGCGTGGCCTTACCTCGACCAGGCGACCTCCAACGTCATCGTCGCAGCGCTGGACCCGATATTAAAAGCAACCCGCCCGTCCTTCCTCACAACACTTTCATTCGAGCGGTTCTCCTTTGGGAACATCCCGGCGCGGTTCGAGGGCGTCAAGGTGTACGAGACCACCGGGGACGGCAGCGTCGAGATCGATTTAAGAGTTTTCTGGGCCGGGGATCCCGACGTGGTGCTCGGCGTGAGAGCCGCGCAGGATTCGCTCTCGGTGCCCGTGTCGTTGACTGAGTTTGAGTGCTCGTTTACACTGCGGCTGATATTCGCGCCACTGCTCGGGGTGTTCCCGTGCTTCGGCGCCCTGACGATCGCGCTCATGGAGGAACCGCAGCTGGACTTTGACCTGCGTGTGGTCGGCGGTGACGTGACCCTCGTGCCGGGTTTGAAGGCGCCGCTGAAGCAGTACATACTGGCGTTGATAGCGTCGTGGATGGTGTGGCCGAGGTGCATCACCGTCGCGATTCCCGGCACGGGGTACACGCTACCGGTGGACGAGACATCGGAGAAGCCCACCGCGGGCTTGTTGCACATAACCGTGGTGGGTCACGACGGCGCGGCGGTCAACCCCGGCGAGGTCGGTTTGCAGGTTCGAAGGCCCGTCGCGGATTTACTGGTTGATAAAAACCAGAGCGAAGCTCGGGTCAAGGCGCTGCCGGGCGGGAGCATGCTCAGCAGCAAGGAGATCACGCTGCCGGTGGAGGACCCTCGGGCGCAGTTGCTGTGCGTGCGATGGTACACGCGCGCCGTGGTGGACGAGGACACGGGGAAGATTGTCCGACCCGAGGTGCTCGACGGCGAAGCCTCCGTGGTTCTCGACGAGCTTCGCGCGCAGGCTATTCGCGCCAAAGGGGACGTCGTCGAGGTGGAGACGGCCGTCTCGCAGTGGGGACCCGTGCCGGTCGCCGCGGAGCTGGAGCCCCCGGCCGGTGCCGACATCAAGTCCATCGGGGGATTGGGCGGCGATGGGGAATCGCGTGGGTTGGTGGGTCGGGTGTGGGGGGGAGTCAAGGGCGTCGGCCGCGGCGTCGGCGGGGTCTTTTCCAAGTCCGCCAGCGGCGTGGTCCAGGGGTACAAAACCGTCCGTGCCGGCGGCCTCGGGGGCGTGGCCAAGGTACCCGGCGCGGTGGTGAGCGGGTACAGGCAAAAGGCTGCGGAGCGGGAGGCTGAACGGGAGAAGGTTTTAGACAAGGCGGGCCCGGCGGATGCCGCGCCGCTCGACCTTCCCCCGCTCGACGTCCCCACCGCGAAGCTCGTGCGACTGAGGGTGAGGTACCAGCCCCTGGACGAGTCCCTTTTGGCGGCGATGGAGGCGGACGGGAGTGGAGATGACGCGGATGCCGTCGCGTCGACCACGGCGGACCCCGGCGGCTCCGAGCTCATCAACGGCCGATACGCGTCGAGGAGCACGTGGCCGTCGCCTTCGTCGAGTAGCGGGTCGAGTAACGGCAAACGTAACGGCTCCGGCTCGACCGACTCCATGGATACGTACGACGACGAGCTCGATACCTTACGCACGGTGCTGAGGGAGAAGGAACGGGAGATCGCGGGGATGCGGACCGAGCGTGCGCTGATGGAGCGCGAGCTGGCGACGGCGGCGGCGGACCGGGAGCGACTCGGAGTCTTCGGAGCCGACTTGGACGGCGAACGGGGCGGCGCCGGCGACGATTCACATTCGCGTCGCCCCGAAACTCCGACCAAGCAGACCACGGTCACGCGCACGGAGGCGGGTATGAAGCTGGAGGCGCTGAAATCCGCGGCGAGGCAGACCGTCGCGGTCATCAACGCCGCGAGGGCGCTTCCGGAAGGTGACCGGCGCGAACTGGACCTCGCTTTGAAACACGCCGATTCGCTCGTGTCCAAGGCTGCGCAGGTGGTGAGGGAGTCCAGCGATCGCGACGCGGTGGAGGCGGCGGAGGCTGAGGCGGAGCTGCAGAAGCTCAAGGCGACCATCGCGGCCGCGAAGGTTGTTGGGACGGAGGAGCCGAGTCAGGCGTCGGCGGATGAGGACGAGGACGAAAAGGACGAAGACGGGCGGTTCGACCCCGTGCACTCCAAATCCGAGGTTCATTTTGGAGGTTCATCCGAGGTTCAGGTGGCGATGGACGAGGGCGCTCATGCGGAGCACGAGACCCGTGCGGGGGATGCACCGGTCGACGAGGAGACGGAGAAGGCGAAGGCTGAGTTCCTCGAGGCGCTGGACGGCACCGCGACGAGCGACGAGGAGGAGCCCAGCGCGCCCCGATGATTAATTCACTCGCGAGTTTTACATATTCGTCGTCTCTCTAGCTAAGTGATATCACCTCCCGCGATTCGCCGACCGACGCGCGGGCCGCGTCGGCGATCCCATGTCCAACGCCTCGATCAACGCCTCGCTCCTCGACGTATTCGATCGCTCCGGCGACGCCGTTTGTCTCGCGCGGAGCCGCCGGGCCGACTCGGAGTCACCCGCGGATCTCGGCGCCGAATTCGTCCTCCTCCCTCGGGAGAAGAGCGCCCTGAAGCCGCTCATGGGCGTCTCCGGCGTCCGTCCGGCCTCCCGCTGCGCCGGCGTGGCGGCGGTGGCGTCGTCGCCGTGTCCGGTCGCCGGGGTCGCCGGGGTTCCCGCGCCGGCGTCCGACGACGGCGTTCCAACCCCGGTTTCCTCCCGGATCATCACCATGCTCTTCCACACGCTCTGCTCGAGATCCTTGAGGTGGCGCCTGGCGCTGGCCCACTCGCCTTCGATCGCCACGACGTCCGCGGTGTTCGTCGCGGATGACACCTCCATCTCCGCCACGTCCGCGCGGAACTTTTCAATCTCGCTCGCGAGATCCTTCATCCGGGCCTCCGCCTCCTTGACCCTCTCCGCGGTGGCGGCGTGTTCAGCCACGGCGGCCAACGCGGCTTTCGCTTTTTCCGACGCGAGCTTAGCCTTCTCCGCGGCGTCCTCCGCGGTAGATCGTGACTCCGCGGCAGCCTTCTCCGCCGACGCGAGCCTCTGCGCGTTCGCCTTGTCCAGCTTCCCGGGTTTGTCGGTGGAGTTTGACGTTTGCTTGGACGTTTGCGTGGCGACGCCCTGCTGCTTGACCTCGCCCAAGGATATTTCCACGGTTTTGAGCTTGGCGTCCATGCGCTTCATCTGCGACAGCATCTCGACACCGACCGCCTCCTGCAGCCGTTCCACGCGCGCGGTGAGCTCGCGCGCGGTGGACTCGTACTTCTCCGCCGCGGCGCTCACGTCCGCCGCGTCCATCGGTGGATTGGGATGGGTCGGAGTCGCAGCCTCCAGTTTCGCCATCCTACTCTCCAACGCTGACACGGCTTGCGGAGTCACCGCCGTTCCATCGGCCGGCGCGGGTGAGGGTTTAGGGCTCTCACTCTGTTTCCTCGCGCCGCGCTCCAGTTTCTTCGTCCGGCCCTCTAGTTCCTCGAACGAAGCCTGCGTGGCAGCCTTGAGCGCGTCCGTTTCCTTCCGGGTGCGCTCCGCTGTTTTGTCCACCGAAGTTCGCAACTCGTCCAGGTCGTCTTTTTTGGCGGTGAGCATAGCCTGCTGGCCGAGGAACGCGATACCTTCCGCGTTGGTCTGGACAATCACCGACGTTTCCTTCAGTTCCTTGTGCAGCGCGTCGACCCGTGCGTTGACGTCATCGATCGCGGAGGAGACCGAGCTCATCGAACCCTCGGGGGGACCCTCGGGACCCTCGGCGTTTTCGTTGTGGACGCTCTCAGCGATCGCGGCGGCTTCCTCCGCGGCGGCGTTCGCGGCGGCCAGCGCGCTCGCCGCGGACGCGATGGCGTCGTCAGCCTTGACCGCAATTTGCTTCACCTCGCCCTCGATCCCACCGATCGTTTTCAGGGACTGTTTGGCGATCCTGTTCGCCTCGTTCGCGGCGTCCTCGGCGGATTTAGCGGTTGACGCGATCCCGACGAGGTTCTCCACCCGCCGCTTCAAGTGGTCCAACTCGGTTCGTAGCTTGGACTCGATCGCCTCCCTCGCCTCTTCGGTTTCGTGTGAGCCCGTGGGCTTGATGGGCGACGGGGGCGCTGGGGCGCCGACGACGGGCGCGAGGGACTTGACCGCGGCGCGGATGCTCCGAACCTCGTCCATGCACACGTCCCTCAGTTCGCTCTGCGCGCCCCTCGCCTGCCGCGCGACATCCACCGCCTCGTCAGCCGCGCGCTTGAGGGATTCGATGTCGGCGGCGAGCTCGAGACGCACGGTTTCCGCGACGGCGGTGGGGTCCAGGCCGGCGGCGGGCGCGGGGGGCGGGGGAGGCGCCGGGGGAGGCGGCGGGGGCGGGGGA
>Ga0209631_10007241_pt1 | contig 11201 bp, 11 predicted proteins | sample COG_08_FD_184752 | JGI IMG/M metagenome (GOLD analysis project Ga0209631, IMG submission 184752) | Pelagic Microbial community sample from North Sea - COGITO 998_met_08 (SPAdes) (version 2) | ecosystem: Environmental > Aquatic > Marine > Neritic zone/Coastal water | place: Helgoland, sampling... | reverse complement strand
ATCCCTTCATATCTTATAAAAACAGCAAACAGACCTTCAATTCAATTTGAAACTGTTACCCTTGACCACATCAACGTTAAAAGAAAACTTAAAGGAAAAGGTGAATGGCAAGATGTAGAGATTACTCTATATGACCCAATCGTTCCTTCAGGAGCTCAAGCAGTAATGGAATGGGTGAGAACATCTCACGAATCTATTACAGGTAGAGATGGATATGCAGATTTCTATAAAAAAGATATCCAATGTTACCTATTAGGACCTGTTGGTGATAAGATTGAACAATGGACTCTAAAAGGTGCATTTATTAATAACGCAGTGTTTAATGATTTAGATTGGTCAAACGCGACTGATCCTGTTGAAATTAGTTTAACATTATCTTATGATTATGCTATTTTAGAATATTAATACTACTCCCACATATTTATAAAACGAAAAAGTTCTCTTAGTGAGAACTTTTTTTATGCCTAATTTCTAAATTTTTAAAAGTTATATATTTATATACGAACAAATTAAATTAAAAGTTATGGCAAAATATGATTTTCCTACGGAAGTAATAGACCTTCCATCTAAGGGTAAACCATACCCAGAATCAAGCCCATTATCAAAGGGTAGTGTTGAAATAAAGTATATGACCGCTAAAGAAGAGGATATACTTTCATCACAAAATTTGATAAGGAAGGGGGTGGTGCTCGATAAGCTATTTGAATCTGTTATTGTAGATGATGGAATTGATATAGGTGATATATTAATTGGTGATAAAAACGCAATTCTTTTAGCAACTCGTATCTTAGGATATGGTGCAGATTATCAAGTAGAAGTAACTGACCCTTTTACATTAGAAACACAAAAAGTAAATATTGATTTATCTAAAGTACAAACTAAAGATATAGATGATAAATTAGTAAGTAAAGATAATACATATTCTTTTACATTACCTACTTTAAAAACAGAAATAGTTTTTAAATTATTATCACATAAAGATGAAAAAGATATAAATGCTGAAATAGCATCACTTCAACGATTAACAAAATCAGAAGTAAATCAAGAAGTATCTACTCGATTAAGATATATGATTTTAAAAGTTGGTGAAAATGAAGATAGAGGATTTATTAATAATTGGGTAAAAAATAATTTACTTGCAAGAGATTCCAGAGCTCTTAGAAAGTATATAAAAGAAATATCCCCTGATTTAGATTTGAAATACGAATTTACATCAGATATAACTGGTGAAACGGAGGCACTTGACATCCCATTTGGGGTAGGGTTTTTTTACCCTTCCGAATGATTATAGTCTCCAACTTCATAATCAAATTTGGGAAATGGTTAACTATGGTAATGGATTCACTTGGACTGAGGTATATACGATGCCAATCCATTGGAGAAGATTTTACTTTAAAAAGTTATTAGATGCCAAGACAAAAGAAAAGGCAGAATACGATAAAGTTAACAAAAAAGGTGGTTCTAAAGGACCAAATGTAAGAGTGAGGAAATAATTCCTCACTTTTTTTTTACCCTATATTTATATAAGAACAATTATATAGGAAAAACACTATGTCTAAAAAGAAAATAAATGAATTAACTGCTGCATCTAAATTAGTTGGAGCATTTTTTGATGGTTTAAAAAAAAATACTACTAATAGATTTTTAAAACAAGCTGCTAAACAAGGACTTCCTAAAGAAGTAATTAAAAGAATGGCCGCAATTGAAAAAGAAAAAAAGGATTTAGAAGATTTATTAAATTCACCTAAATATTCAATCAAGAAAAAGAAATAAGGTAATCAATGGCTGATAACGATAGAAAAGAGCATTACAAATCCCTTCAAAGGATTAAAACTCTTACATCTCAAATTAATGAGATGCAGGAACAATCAGCCGCGCTTACTGAAAAAGAAATTAAATTATTAAAGAAAAAAACAGCTGAACATAAAAAACTATCAAAACAAGTTCTAGCTAATAATAAAGAAAGAATTCAATCCGCTCTCGATTATAGAGGTTCAGAAGAAGAATCTATAAAATCATTAGGTTCTATGTATAGTAACTTGGGTAAATCTCAAAGAGAGACGATGTCCAAAACCGCTGGTAAATTTAAAAATACTTCAACTGGATGGTTAAAGAAAACTTCTGAAATTGGAAAAGTTAATAGAGATATTGCTAAATTAGATAAAACTGATGTAGAACAACTAAGTCAACTACAAAATAAAAGAAACGATTTAATGGTAGGAACTCAGTTCCTTGGTAAAGATATTCAAGCTGATTTAAAAGCTCAAAATGAAGAAGCAGATAAATTTGCTTCAATGTCTGAAAATGGCAAAAAAGTATTAGAATCACAACATGCTGTATTAGATGGTATCAAGACAGGAATACAAACTGCAATAGAAACTGCATTTCAATTATATGGAAATGTTGTAGGTGCAATAGGTGGTATTGTATCTGGATTAGGTATGGCTGTTGAAAAAGTAGGCAAACTTAATAAAGAATTTGGAACATCAATGTTTCAAATTATGGGTATTGCACAAGAAACGGCATTATTAGAGATTTTCTTTGAAGGTTCTGCAGAAGCTGCAAAAACATTATCATCTGAATTAGGAGGTACTGAGGGGTCATCATTGGCTCTAAAAACAAACATAGGTATAATGTCAGAAACATTAGGCCTTAGTGGTGCAGAAGCCGCTACCTTAGTTGGACAATTCTCAAGATTAAATAATGGTTCTACGAGTGTTGCAACTAATATGATTAAAACATCAAATGAGTTTGCAAGACAAAATAATATTATACCATCAGAACTTATGGCTGATTTAGCAAGCTCTGCTGAAGAATTTGCATTATTTGGTAAAGATGGTGGTGATAATATATTAAGAGCAACTGGTTATGCTCAAAAATTAGGTGTTAATATGAAAACACTTAGTGGAATTACAGAAAACTTATTAGATTTTGAATCCTCTATTACTAAAGAATTAGAATTAGGAGCTTTATTAGGTAGAAATATAAACTTAAACAAAGCAAGAGAACTTGCGTATAGTAATGATATAGAGGGAGCTACAAAAGAAACATTAAGACAACTAGGTGGTATTAATGCATTTAATAAAATGGATTATTACCAAAAGAAAGCAACTGCTGATTTATTAGGTATTTCAGTAGCAGAATTATCCAAGATGGCTAGTAATCAAGAAAAAGCTGCCAACCTTAGTAAAATAATGGGTGTAGAATTTGGTATCGCTGGAGAAGGTATGAATTATCTTATAAATAATTCAGGTTCGTTCATAACAAAATTAGGTGGTGGTATTACTGCCTTAGGACAAATGAACCTTGGGCTTCAGGCAATGGGAACATCACTTCTTGGTATGGTTAAAACTACGGCACTAGTACTTAAAAACTTATTAGGAATGGTTGCAGGTCCTGTAATCAAAGGTGTACAAGCAATTGGTAGTAGTATTGGTAAAAGTTCTATTGGCCAATCAGTAAGTAAAGGTGCTGGTAAATTTAAAGATAAATTATTTGCAGGTACAGGTATTGGTGATAAAGCAGCACCACCAACAAAAACTTTAAAGCCAGGTCCAGGAAATGCTACAAACTCACTAGGTAAAATAAATATGGGTGCAGTTCTTAAAGGAGCAGCTGCAATGTTGATAATGGCAGGTGCGGTATTTGTATTAGGAAAAGCATTACAAGAATATAAAGATGTTGGTTTAAATGAAATAATGATGGCGATAGGTAGTATCGTTGCATTAGGTTTAGCAATGGGAGCATTTGGATTATTAATGGCCGGACCACTTGGAATGGGAATATTATTAGGTGCAGGTGCAATGTTAGTAATGGCCAGTGCCTTATTTGTATTGGGTAACGCATTACAAGCAATAAGTACAGGATTAGGAGCTTTAGCAGTGATAGAACCTGTAATAGGTGGACTTTTAGGAATGGTAGGTGGAATATTTATGTTATCATTGGCATTCGGAGCATTGGCTGGTTCACTTAGTTTATTAGGAATGGCTGGAATTGCAGCATTACCTACATTACTTGGATTAGCAGTTGCAGGAACAGGATTAGGATTTTTAATAAATGCAGTTAGTGGAGGTGGAGAAGGAGAATCATCTTTACCGGCACTACCTGAGGAAACTAAACAATATTATAAAGATTCATTACAAGTTCTTGGAGAAATTAGAAATGGATTACAGCAAGGAAGTATAATAAAAATGAATAGAGATGTAGTTGGAAGAAGTACATCACAATCTCAATCTGAAAGTGGAGTGAACAGAGCACAGTTCAATAAATAAAAATGGGAAGAACGATATTAGAATTATTTCATGATAGTGAATTCAAAGACTCAGTTAAATCTGATAAAGAAACTCTTGTCGAACAAGAAACAAGTGGTGTTAGAATCAAATCTGCAGTTGAATTAAACAATCCCTTAATATATGGTAATGAGACAACTCGTATTACACAAAGAAGTACACCACTCTTAGAAGATATGAAAGAAGGTGCCAATGGTGGTAAAGCTGGTGGCGGTTTGATTGGTGGTGCTATAAATAAAGCAAGAGATTTTGTCAACTCAACTATTGGTATACCAGAAACACAAACTCCATCTAGGTTGATTGATAAAATTGATATACGAAAAGCAAATGATGAAGCCGCCCCATCGAAATTATTACAGAAAAGGCTAGATAAGTTTGCAACTAATAATCCAAACCAAATAAAAGACCCTCATTCTCAGATAGCAATTACTAAAGATATAGTTGGTCTTAATGGAACTGAAGTTGGTAAATTTCTTCAACAAAGTGGTGGTGGTAATCCAAAAACTATTGGAAAACAAGCATTGGGTACTGGTATTGGTAAAGCTAAAGATGCACTTAGAGGTGAACTATTTGGTGATGGACAAGGAGTAGGAACTGCAAAATCATATGGGTTTGAAGGTAAAAAATATAGTGTAAAATATACATCAAATAAAGATACATATTCTAAAACTCATGAATCAAATGTTCAATTAAAACCTGATGATGGGGATACAATAGAACTAATTAAAAAAAGTAAATTAGATTTACGAAAAGTAAATCCAAGAAAAGGCCTTAATAGAAATAATGATTATTACTTTAGAGATGAAGAAAAGGCATATAAAAAAATACCAAAATATACTAATGAGGATATTTTAGGTTTTGAAAAAAAATTACCAATGGAATCTGTGTATAAACTTAGTACACGAGATGGAATAAATACAATTTCTCCATCAGATGATTATACGATGGAAGATAGTTCATTCATGGTTGTGAATGGAATTACATATAAAGATTTTATTCCAGTATGGTTTAAAAAACATGGTAGTGAAAAACCAATTGTTTTTAGGTCAATTATTAGTGGACTTAGTGAAACAACATCACCATCTTGGAGTTCTAATAAATTTGTTGGTAACCCATATGCATTTTATATGTATGATGGTGTTGAAAGAAGTTTATCATTCAACCTTAAATTATTTGTTTCATCACCACTTGAATTGGATGGAGTTTGGGAAAGATTAAAATTATTAACTTCTTATGCATATCCAACTATTAATGGGGGATTAACAACACCACCGATTATTCAATTTAGAATAGGAAGTATGTATTCAGGTAAAGTAGGATTTGTAGAAAGCTTAACTTATACAATACCAGATGAATCAAATTGGGAAACTGATGGTACATTAGGATATCTTCCAAAAACAATAGATGCTGCAATAGGTATTAAATTTATTGAAACTCAAGGTTCTGAAGAACGATTATATGATATGGATATATCTAAAGATGCAGTTAAAACCATCAATGATAAAAGAAAAAGCGATATGGAATCTCAAAGAACTTCTGGTGAAGGAGATACTCCTGATTTTGATGAATCTACACCAAAAGAAGAAGTTAAAACAAAAACTGAGGTAAACGAAACAAAAAGTAAAAATCCAAAATCAGCAAAAGGAGATAAACAACAAGAAAAAACAGCTATACCTCTAAAAGATGGTGAAGTATCTGCTGAAACGGCACAATCTGCAACTAGAGATAGATTAAATGGTATGAGTCCAAGAGAATATCTTGATAAAAAAATACCTCAAGATTCTAATAATATGACAACCGCTCAACAAGAAACATATATGAGTTATCTAACTAGATTCATTGCAAGAGATGAAAATGCAACAGTTGAACCAATTAATTATTCTAATATGCCTAAAGAGGCTCAGTATTTAACAACTGATGCTTATATTGGTACAACTTGGGGACCAGATGGTGAGCAGGTAGCTTTAATCGGCCCTAACCTTAATGTTTATTTAGAAGTAGAGGTATTAGGTAAAAAGGGATATATTGAGATAAAGGAAAATGGGTCATCAATTAAGTTTAGAACTCCATCTCAAGAACAGGATGCTGCTATAGATAATGCAATAGGTTCAGCTTACTAATGAAAGATAAAAAATAATGGCAAGTAGATATAAAAATAATAATAAAATAAAGTTAGATGATGGTAAAAGAGTATATCGTTCAAAGATATACCCTAATATACCATTAAAAGATAGTGATATCTATGTGGTAACTCAAACAGGAGATAGATTAGATTCACTTGCTTCTCAATTTTATAGTAATTCATCTTATTGGTGGATTATTGCAACGGCCAATAACATTCACGATGCTTCATTATCAGTTGATGATGGAACAATACTTAGAATACCAATAGATTATAATACAATTGTAAATAACTTTAATAAATAATAAGTTATGGGTTTTCCTCAATTAGCAAATATAGATAAAACGATAGTAACGGCAATAAAAGCCAAAACTAAAAGTAATGTTACTACATCAAAGGTAATGCCTTGGATACGAGTGGTATCTTGTCTAGGAGATTTTTTAGTGTTAGAATCATCAAGAGAAGCAGTATCGTTTACTCAACAATATGGTAATACAGGAAAAAGTGGTAGAATTGGAACAGATAAAAATGGTAAATCAATATATGCAGAAGATGATAGAGGTTTTAGACCTTCACCAACGATAGATTCAATTAATATATCTCAAGGTAATGAGGGATTAAGTAAAAAAACATCCTTTACCATAATATGTTATTCTTTAGGCCAGGCAGAATTGGTAATGGAATACTTTATGGAACCAGGTAATCATGTATTGGTTGAGTGGGGAGAAAACACAAATGCATCAATAAACCAAAAATGTGACCCACTTGATGCTTGTACAATTATACAATATAATAATTTAAGTTATACTCAAACGAAAAGAAAAGATTCAGGTGCACATTATGATGCAGTATTAGGTACTATAACAAATGGTGGTTTAAGTTATGGTGATAATGAAACTTTTAATATTGGTGTAGAACTAACATCTATTGGAGAATTACCGGCTTATTTACAACATCACAAAGGAATAGAGACAGGAAAAAAATCAGCCGATTCAGGTGAAACATTTTCATCAAACGAAGTTAGAAAAGTAGCTACTAAAGTAAATAAAACGAAAGATGTAGGATATTCATTATATATGCAAATGTTTAATAAACTTCCATCTCATAAACGTTCAAACGCTTTAAAAGACTTACCACTAACCCAAAAATGGTTATTAAATAGTGCTAATTATGTAAATATAGATGAAAGTATTAGAAAAGATTTAGTTGATTCAACAAAAGATGTAAAATTAGTATCAGAAAATGATAAAGAATTAAAAATACCAACAGATATACCTTTATTTTCTGATAAATCTTTTATTAGAGTAGCAGTAGCTTTTACAATACTTGATTTTCAAAATAGAGTAGAACTTACACCTAGAAAAATTGATGGATGTAATAATGAATTGGCTACAACAACCAATGGTATAATAAATTGGCGTAGTACTATTTGTAGAGCTCATAGAAATATGTTTTCTGCAAATTCTAATTTTCTTTATATTCCAAACAGACAACATCCTAGTTTTGATTTAGCTGGTGCTCTATCTACTGATGGTGAATGGAAAAAACCATTAGGAGATTTAAATATTGTTAAAGGTAATTTCTTAACTGATACTGTTGATACACATCCATTTGCATATCATGATAAGGCTCAGGCATCATATTTTCCAAAAGACTATGATTTAGAATACTCTGACCAAGCAAAATACGATTCTTCTTATTTAAGTTATGAAGCTGATTCAGGTGAATGGGGGTATTTAAGAGATTTATATATTAACTTTGAATTCTTTTGTAAAACATTAGAAGCTAGTCTTTATAATACTAAAGATATTTATTATGAATTATTAAATGGTATGAGTTCTGCGGTAAATATGTATTGGGATTTTCAAATAATTCCTCGTGGAGCGGTTCTACCACCACCTTGTACAGATGATGGATATGCAGAATATGTTAGAACACATTATCAAACTGCAGATGGTCAAGAAGAATTACATATTGTTGATGCTACATTTACAGGAAAAGTAAAAGATAGAGGATTAGGAAAGGCTGCATTTCAATCAAGGGGATTAAAAACACCATTTTTATCTGCAGAATTAAAATTTGATATTCCTTCTGCAATGAAAGGACAGATAATTGGAAGAAAATTATCAAAATTATCAAAAAATCCAAATAAAGAACAACCAGAAGTAGATATGGATGGTCTATTTACAACAAGAATAGATGATGTTTCTCAAAAATTAAATATATTTAATGTAGAGGGTGCTAAACTTGCTAAAGATAAAGAAAAAGCATCTGAAACTCCAGACGAGAGGAGAGCAAGAGAAGATGCGGAAGTAAAACAAAGTAAGGAAGATAAAGAACAACAGGCAAAAGCTAATTATGAATTATTTATAGGAAATGGATGTGTAGTTCCTAGAGTTCAAGATAGAGGAGAAAATATTGATGTTGCAAAGGAATCATACGATTGGTGGAGTGCAAATGAAACTACAATCGAAAAGTTAGCTGTAATTTGTGGATATAATGACCCTAACTTATTGAAAAAAGTTCAATTATTAAATGAAGGTAGATTAAAGGGTAATATAAAGACTCAATTTACAACTGGTAAAAACCCACCTTTACTTCCAATTAAATTTAATTTTACAATACATGGAGTTAGTGGACTTAGAGTAGGAGATACTTTTGCTATTAGTGATTTGCCTTTAAAATATAAAAATAAAATATTTCAAATAACTCAAATTTCACATGAAGTTAGTACTAATATATGGCAAACAACTGTTGAGGGAAGTTTAAGAAATTTAGATAGGACAATAGATGGATAATTTAAATAGATATAAACAAATACAGAAAAAGAAAATTCGTACTACACGAAAAATTGAATCTTATATACCTACTCCTACCAAGAGTGATTACATTCGTGGATATATTCAAAGAGTGTTTATTCAAAAAGTAAATGATAAAGCTTCTCCTATATATGAAATAAGTTCAGAAAGAAGTTCTTATTATAGTAGTAACCAACTATATAATATGATTTTTTTAAAATGGAGAATATCTGGACCTAACAAATCTTATGTAAAAAATGGAATATCGCATAAATCGGTTAGTGAATCAAATAGATTATCAATAACACTTAATAATGATATAATACCAAACTTAAAATTATATCTACCAAATTTATTACAATTTTATAAAAGTTAATATATATAGATATACAAACTTAAATACGTTACATGAAATATTTATCAAAAGAAGAAAAACAACAATTACTTTTTGATTGGAGATATAAAGGAGTATCTGTACTTAATTTACTTACAGAAGAACAAGTAGATGAGTATAACCTAGAATTAGAAAAAATCAGATTAGAAAGAAGTCAGAATGATAGTGATAATGAATGGGGTGAATATGACCCATTTATGTACCCACATAAACAATCTGAAAAATTAAAAGAATTATTAGTACATCCAAAAATCATTGAAGCTACTGAATTTTTATTACAAGGTGAGGTAGTAGGTTTACAAACTTGGGCATATTTTAAACCTGCAGGACAATTAGGTAGAGATATGCATCAAAATATATTTTATACACAATGTGATGCAAATGAAGTTTTAAACGTTTCAATTGCATTTGATAATCACGACCCACAAAATGGTTCAGTATGGTATTACGAGGGAACTCAAAACCTTGGTAGATTACCAATTGAAATAGATGAAGAAAGAGCAGGTTCGAATCCAAAAAATTGGAGAAATGAAAGAGGAAAACCTTGTGTTATGCCCGAAGGACATACGTTTCCAAAAATAGATGGTTATTTAAGAAAAGGACAAGTTGCATTTATACATTCAAATGTAGTACATGGTTCAGAAGAAAATACCTCAAATAGATTTAGAAAAGCATTTTTATGTGGTTATTTAAAATGGGGTTCAAACTTTGCATCTGGTAATCACATGAAAAGAGAACCAATAGATGTAGGTTCTGCTAAATTATAATAAGTTATCTACATAGGTTGCACCACACTTAAAGTTTAATCTAATTGGTGCCTCATTCCACTTATCTACATACACATATCCATAGTGTTTTTTTTTAAAAATAAACACTAAAAAGCTTGTGCAATCCAATTATTTTTCGTATATTTACTATGTAAATGAGTGATAATTAAACCCTTTAAAACCTTAAAAATGATAAAAGAAATGAATTTAGGATTAGTAAAAATGAATGAGAGTAAGACTCAACTTTATGGAGTTCAATATTACAAATCTAAGTGGGAAAGAAACTTAGGTGATAGCTTAACTATCGATGGAGAAAAATGGTTAGTTGGTATCATCGGTGATACTAAGAACGATGTAATCTCTGCTCTTAATAAGATTGTAAGTAAACAAAACAAAATAGTAAGAAAACAAAAGTACTATCAAACTAAAAAAGAGAATATGATTATGAATAATATTCTTAATGATGTAATGAAAGAATTAAACCTTTAAAATATAAAAAAAATGATAAAAGTAAACGATAAAATAAAATTTGAAAACAAGTATGGGCAAATCCAAGAAGGAATTGTTACCGATAATAACTACCAATGTGATTTTGATGTAGACCTTAATGGATGTATTAGAGTATCAGTAGATTATGGTAGTAGTATTATAGGAACTGTAAATACATTAATAGATAAATCACAAGTTATTTAGAATCAATATAAATTAAAAAATAATTCACTTTTTGCTTGGAATTGTGGTTTATTTTTCGTATATTTACTATGTAAATAATTAATAACACTAAAAGATAAAACATGAGTAAAAAAGTTAAAATTTCAATTTTAGGAAATG
>Ga0209631_10007237_pt1 | contig 11204 bp, 14 predicted proteins | sample COG_08_FD_184752 | JGI IMG/M metagenome (GOLD analysis project Ga0209631, IMG submission 184752) | Pelagic Microbial community sample from North Sea - COGITO 998_met_08 (SPAdes) (version 2) | ecosystem: Environmental > Aquatic > Marine > Neritic zone/Coastal water | place: Helgoland, sampling... | reverse complement strand
CTGTATGGCAGGATGTCATGCGTAGCGGCACACCGCTGTCGATTTTCAGGCGCGCAAGCAATCCCCCATTCATGTCTTCACCATTGGGGATAAAACCATTTTCAGCCAGATGCTCCATCCAGCTAAGGCAGCATCCGCACCCATTAGTTTTTTTGACGTCGATTGAGTTTGGTTCAGCAAACACCGGAGTGGCGGAGAGCGCGCCTGACGCGAGTGTGATCGCGAGAAGGTAGGATTTCATTGATTAGAGCCTTTCGTTTTTTCCGGTCGCAACCAGTGCAGCCAAATGCGTTTCAAGGCGCAACCGGGCCTCTTCCAATCGGGTAGCCGCCAGCGCGTCTTGTGTGTCATCTGCGGTCGCGGTTGCAAGTCGGTCATCAGAAAGCGGATCGGTTGGACGACCATCAATGAGCACTTCATAGTGCAAATTAGGGCCGGTTGCGGTACCCGTCGCACCAACATTGCCGATGACATCTCCCGCCAATACGCGTTGACCTAACGACATACCTTCGGTGACGCCACTCAGATGGGCATAGCGTGTTTTCGTATCCGTGCCATGCGCGATCTCGACGACCCGTCCGTATCCGCCGCGCCAGCCGATAAAGGCTATTCGGCCTGGGGCTGTTGCATGAACTGGCGTCCCCTTCGCCGCAGCGAAATCAACGCCCGTATGCATTCTGACGTTGCCGTAAACTGGATGGCGGCGTTGCCCGAACACGGAACTGAGCCGTGCTCCATCGACGGGTTGCGCAAAGACACGCAATACTTCACCGTCGACGTAGATCGTTGCGCGACCTGTTCCGTCTTCGGGCCAGACAACCTCATAAAGCGTTTCGCCGACATTAAGCGCCGCAAAAGTTATTTCAGGTTGACCAATCCGTTCATCGCCGAGGCGCGCTTCACGCCAGAGGACTTGGAGCGTTTCGCCGCCTTTCAACTCTCGTCGGAAGTCGACCGTACCACCCAGCATCTGTGCAAGGTCGACGGCAAAGCGCGCCGGAATTGCGGCCTCTTCCAAAGCCATAAAGAGCGAGCTCTCGATCATGGTTTCCCCTGCCAAGATCATAGACTCTGGATCAGGATTGAGCGTTCGTGTGGTCGTGGTGTCCCCAAAGGTCGCCTCAATGATCACACCATCGTCAACGCCGAGTGTCACACTTTGCAGCGTGTCGCTGAACGACCTCACGACGGTCAACTCATCCCCCGGACGCAAGCGGCGCAGGTCGTACTCCGCGCCGAGTGCGAGAGCCACTTCCGCCCGAACCGATGGATTCAGCCCAGCATCTTTGAGAAGGGTATCCAGCGTCTCACCGGACGCGATCTTGCGCGACCACGCCGTCGACGGCGCATGAACTTCTGGCAAAACCTCGTCCGCCAATGCTAGATTGGGCGCGAACGGTTGCAGAACGACTGGCGGCACCCAACTGTCGGATGATGCCATCGCAGGTAAATGGCTTACCGGGGCAGCCAGTTCCTGCAGATCGCGTGGTGCCCATTCGCCGACGTTCGCGAGCGCCTCCGGCACGGGGGTCACATCCCAATCGTTTGACAGTGCGACCGCCAAGCCGGAAACGCTGCCTGCCAAGACCAACCCCATCGTCCAGTATCTTATCTTCATGTCGTCTCCTCAGTGCTGTTCTGCATCGCGCGCCGAATTTTCGGCACCGCGAATTCCCGCGACTCGTGATAGTCGATCGTGCTCACAAAGCGTCCCCCGGCATCGAATAGGAAAACGCTTGCGGTGTGATTCATGGTGTAATCACCATCATCGGTCGGCACTTTTGTGTAGGTGGCGCGAAACCCTTCCGCTGCGCGTGTAATCTCTTCTTCGGCACCCGTCCACCCGCGTAAGGCAGGGTGAAAATAGCCAATATAGTCCGCCATCGCCTCTACGGTGTCGCGCTCTGGATCCACTGTGATAAACACGACGTCAATGTTGGCTGCATCCTCGCCCATGTCGTCGAGCCAACCCGAAATATCTGAAAGAGTTGTTGGGCAAACATCCGGACAATATGTAAACCCGAAGAAAACCATGCTGGGACGCCCAATGAGGGTCTCAGGACCCACTGCAATACCCTCGTGGCTGGTTAGCTGAAATTCCATTTCCGAGAGTGGTAGCGGTCGTAGGCCAGCGACCGCTGGCGCGCCAGGGCCATCCACCTGCCACCAACCTGCAACGAGCATACCGCCAACTGCGGCAACACCCCCTGCACTTAAACAAAGAACTTTGCGTCGCTGCATCAGCTCTTGGGCCCACGAGCGGCAATACCGAGAATTGGGACATCCACGGTGATTTCGTCGCCATCGCCAAAGACGAGAGTGAGGGCGAACGTTTCTCCCTCCACCATTGGTCGCGATAGCCGCATCAGCATGGCATGTAGCCCGCCGGGTTCAAGCGCCGCCACCTCGCCGGGTGCGATCTCGATCTCACCGGCTGGTGTCATGGAACTCACACCCTGTTGATTGGTGGATGTGAGGGGGATTTCTGGCATCATCGCAAGGTCAGTCCGCAGACCAGTCAAGATCACTGTATCTTCGCCCATATTACGAACCGTCATGTAGGCGGCACCCGGTCGGTTTATCCCAATTGACGCACGGGCCCACGCGTCCTCAACCACCACGGTTGATTCCTCGGCCATGGCGACCCCAACAAACCCTGCAACGGTCAAGGCAGTCGCAACCAAGCTTTTCAATGTTACATTCATGGAGTTCTGCTCTTTCTTATTGGCTCTGCGTGGCAGCAACTTCAGCTGCCACGAGGCGCCGCAACTCTGCTTCTCCAAACGGATCGAGGGGTTTTCCGTTCACGAAAAACGTCGGCGTTTGACGCACCTCCATTGCTTCGACGTCCGCACGATCCTGATTAAGAATTCCCATGGTTTGCGGTGCCATCATTTGCGTGCGTGCTGCGTTTTCATCAAGTCCCGCACTTGCAGCAATTCCGATTATGAGATCAGGTTGGATTCCATCATGGGACGCCCAACGTGGTTGTTCCTGCAATAGCGCCTCTAATACGGGTTCAAAAACATTTTGCATGCGAGCGGCTTCCAACACGCGGATTGCGGTCTCTGACCCTTCACCGTGAAACGCGGTATACCGAATGACGACACGGACCGCCTCACCATGTTCTGCCATGATATCTTTGACGATCGGGTGAAATGCGCGACAGGCTTCGCAAGCAGGATCGAAAAACTCGGTGATTGTAACCCGCGCGTCGATGGGGCCGAGGATCGGTGAATAGGGCCGGACTAGCGCCTCGGCCAATGCGGGTGCAACAGGTTCGGGTGCAACAAAAGGTTCAGGGCGGGTCGCATACAAAGCCGCACCGCCAAACCCGACACCGCCAAGCGCGAGCACAGATAGGATCAGTCCGCGTCTGTTCATTTTTGTTTCTCCTTCAAGGAAAAGGCCGAAAACAGGCCAATAAGTGTGAAGGCGACCAGCGCCATTAAGGGGATCGGAATACCTAACATCAATTGATTGTCGTCCGTGCAGGAAGGGCCTGTTGCTGTGCAGGGCTGAATACGTTCGGGGACGATCCCCGCGTAAAGCCCGAGATGCCAAAGCGCTATCACCGCACCACCTATCGCCAAAGCGATTCCGTAGCGACCCACGTTGCGATCTTGCCACCACAGACCGAGGCCAAGTATGATCGCCAACGGGAACATGAATGCGCGCTGAAACCAGCAAAGCACGCAAGGTGTCTGGCCCAAAACCTCACCGATGAACAAAACAGAAAGCGATGCGAAGAGGGCGATAGCCCAGGCGAGGCCAAGCGCCGTTTCGCCAAATAGTCGGTTCATCATCAAAACTTCTCTTTAAAGTCAGCGAGGATTTCTTCTGCAGGGGTGCCGTAGGGCCAAGACTCTGCGAAACCGGCTTCGGGATCAAACAGGAACAGGTGTGACGTATGCCCCATTGTGTAACCATCGGGTGCCGTGGCTTCTTCAATACGTTCATAAAAGATGGGGAAAGTCTTTGATGTCTTTTCGATCTGATCTGGGGTGCCTGTTAGGCCAATAATCCCCGCACCGAATAGCGGCACATATTCTGCCAAGACTGATGGCATATCCCGTTCAGGGTCTATCGAGACAAAGATCGGCTGGACCTTATCCGCGTCGGCGCCCAGACCTTCCATCACGGCCGCCACCTCAGACAACGTCGTCGGGCACACATCGGGACAATTGGTGAAGCCGAAGAAGACGAGCATCCATTTACCCGCAAAGTCTTGTTCGGTCCGCACCATGCCTTGATGATCGGTCAACTCAAATGCGGCACGAAACGCTGCGTCGTCTGCTGCTGGTTGGTCTAAGCGACCGCCACCCCAAATCTGTAAGGACACGAAAGCCAGCGTCGCGATGCCCGCTAAACCCCAAAGGATTTTCTGTAAACCATTCAACTTCAATGTAATGCGCCTGTTTTGATTCTATCTTTATTGTCCTGCTACACCCTCTACCAACTAGAGGTTCAATCGCAATTTTCACTGAAAGGCCGCGAGTCACAGGCTTGTGAAGATGGGACTTTTCTTGCAAGTTCTTTCCGCCAAACCTACAGTCACTTTACATGCGAAAGGGTCATTTATGCTTACTATCGGAACGCTCGGAAAGAAGACGGGCACTAAAGTGCAAACCATTCGGTATTATGAACAGATCGGTCTGCTGCCCGAGCCAGGGCGCACGGAGGGGGGGCAACGCCGCTATGCCGATACGGAACTTGATCGCCTTTCGTTTATTCGACATTCCCGCCAACTCGGTTTTTCGCTGGAGGCTATTCGCGAATTGCTTGATCTTTCCGACAATCCGAACCGTCCTTGCCATGAAGCGGACGCCATCGCGCGCCGCCAGCTCGATCAGGTTGATCAAAGGATAGCCAGATTAGAGGCACTTCGCAAAGAGTTAAAGCGCATGGTGCATGAGTGTAGCGGTGGAAATACGTCAGACTGTCGTGTCCTCGAAGTGCTTAGGGACCATTCAGAATGTTTGACGAAACATGACGAAATCGGCGCTTAGGATCGAAAAAAGCATTCCGAAAATTTCTCCGAATTAGACCTTGAACCTCTAGTAGCTATAGCATCTAGAGTTGGTCCACCAAGATTCGCGGAGTGATGAAATTGCAGAAACCCGACCCACTATTGGCCCCGACCAGATTGTTGGATTTTGACGCTGAACCAATAGCAAAACTGATCCAAGATCGAAACTGGCCCAGCATGACAACTTTTGAACGGATCGGTGCGATTTACGATTTTGTGCGAAATGAAATCGCCTTTGGCTATAATAGGGCCGACGATATCGCCGCCTCGCAAGTGCTTGCTGACGGCTTTGGGCAATGTAACACCAAGGGCACGCTGCTTATGGCGCTTCTGCGCGGTGTCGGCATTCGGTGTCGCTTGCATGGCTTTACAATTCACAAAGGGCTTCAACGCGGCGTTGTTCCTGAGTTGATCTATCCCCTCGCACCACAGGAAATCCTTCATTCTTGGGTCGAGATTGACTTTGAAGGTGCTTGGGTAAATCTCGAAGGGTTCATTTTGGATGAGGTTTTCCTCAACGTGCTTCAAGCCTCATTTCCCAGCTCAAATAGCCTTTGCGGCTATGGCGCAGGCACAGACTGCCTAAGCGCGCCGCCGGTGACTTGGGATGGGCAGGACACATATATTCAGAGAACGGGCATCGTTCAGGATTTTGGTGTGTTTGATACGCCCGACAGCTTTTACGCCGCACACGAACAATCTTTCGGGTGGCTCAAGGGAGTGCTGTATCGCCATATCATACGTCATTGGATGAATGCCCGCGTTCGCGCTCTAAGGATCGGACGGCTTCAGGTCGACGCGCGCGTTACCCACTCACACAGCAAAACCCCTGACGCCGCCTGAGTGCCGGTGGGCCCGAATAGAACCGAAATCAGGTGAAAGCACGCCTCACCAAGTCAAATTATTGGGATAAGGGTCATGAATGGCATCCAGTTCACCTTTTTTACCATCGGCTCACTGTCAGGTCTGCTCCTGATTGTTGGACTTACTTGGTCAATACTTTGTCCGACCAAACGTATTTGGCCACCAAGTAGGGTTCAACTGGTCACCCCAACGATCGCTTGGGGGCTGACGCTGGCTGTTTTTGGCGCGACGATCGGCTTGGGCATCTGGGATTGGGGGAGCATCTCAACTTCCAGTTGGCTACGCTGGATTGCTGGTCCAGTTTTGATCTTGATTGGAAATCTAATCGCATGGCGGGGCGCATTCGGAATCGGACTGAAGGCCACTAGCGGGATAAAAGACGAGCTCGTCACGACTGGTCTTTATCGCTATTCGCGCAATCCGCAATATGTCGCCGACATTGGCATCTTGGTGGGTTTTGGCCTGCTATTTTCGTCGTTGTGGGTTTGGCCCGTCGTGACCCTTGGGGTTACCGCATTGGTCGTGGCCCCCTTCGCGGAAGAGCCATGGTTGCGCGATCACTATGGCGCTCAGTATGGTAAGTATTGCGAAGGAACGCGTAGATTCTTCTGATGTTCCATTTGCACGTAACGGCCATCAATTTGCATTTGAGCGTTTGCCGCGAAAATCCTAATCGCGCGATGAAAAAAGTTCGCCGAATTTCACCTTAACATTCGAGCACAGCGCCCGAGGCCGATGAGCTCCACATCGAAAGCTATGGCACATATTCTAGAAATCTACGAGCCGACCTTCGCTGCGAAACAGAAAATCGGCAAGGTGGGCTCGATGCTGTCGTTCGCTGCAGCCTAATCAAATGACTGCTTTGAAGAATCTGCGCCGCAACACCAGACTTAGATATAATGCGCCTCAAGGGACGTTCAGGCCATCCGCATCAAAACTAGACCCATCTGCAATGACGATGAACCCATCGGTCACACTCTTTATGGCTTTGTCACAAGTTTCCGTCTTAAACGCAATAAAATCAATATCTTAACGACCACTTCCGTCACACCTTTTCCAGCACTGACCACATATTTCCAGTCGAAAGAGCCTCACCTTTCTTAGCAGAAGTCAGTCGAACCTAATCGGCTGGCGATGAAGCGTAGTGAGGTCTCATGAGCAAGTTTACACAGGAACAATTAGCGCAAAGGTGGCATCTGTCACCCAGAACGCTGGAGCAGTGGCGGTGGTTGGGAAAAGGCCCCAAGTTCCTCAAAATTGGTGCTCGTGTCTTGTATCGCGAGGAAGATGTGGAGGCTTGGGAGGCGGCGCAAGTCTGCCAGAACACTTCAGGACCGTTGCCGCGGGGGGATGAATGATGCCTCGTTTGCCATCACCGAACCGGATCAAAACGCATTATGTCTATACGGTTTGGGAGGCGGCACAGGCGGTTGGGCGACATCGTCAGACGATCATCCGTTGGATCAAGGACAAAGGCTTGGTTGCGGATCGCAGCAAAGTGCCGTGGCTAATCAAAGGCAAGGACATGAAAGAGTTCCTTGGCCATCGCCGTGCCAAATCAAAAACCAAACTTGAGCTGTATCATCTCTTTTGCCTTGGCTGCAGAGCCCCACAGGAACCAGATGGCAAGTTCGCTGAATACACGCAGGGAACGCCCACAACCGGTATGCTCAAAGCGCTCTGTCCGAGTTGCGGCAACATTATGAACAAGGTTGTCCGCCGCGCCGATCTTGAGGCCATTCGGGCAAAAATCGAGGTTACAGTTCAGCAGGCCAACCCAAGATTAGTGTCCCTGCCCGCTCCCCCCTTAAATGATACCTCAGCAAAGGAGGCTCAGACCAATGACAAAGCACACTTCGGATAACCTTCGCATCAAACGCAAGTACCTAGTCTAGCGAAAGGACTCTAAGGGTCTTTCGGATGCCTCTGTCGACAAGTCCGCGGCAGCAGTTTCTGTCTACCAGGCCTTTCTGAATGGTAAGGATTTTCGCAGCTTTCATTCTGAACGCGCACGTAGCTTCAAGCGCCATCTCTCTTCTCTGCAAAACCAGCGCAACGGCAGCAAACTGTCGGCCAGTTCGGTCAATGGCACACTGCGCGAAGTCAGTGCCTTTTTGAACTGGTTGGCAGATCAGCCTGGCTATAAATCCAAAATCACACGGTCAGACATTTCTTATCTTTCGCCAGACCGAAAATCTGATGCCGCGCGGCGCACGTCATGCTGGAAACCGCATCCCTCGCCAGCGCAAACCTGCAAAGTGCTCGCCAACATGCCGACCGACACAGTTTTGCAGCGTCGAGATCGAGCATTTGTTGCGTTTTTGTTTCTCACTGGGTCGCGCGAAGGGGCGGCCATCACCATCCGCCTTGGCCATGTTGATCTGGTCTATGCCTGCGTCCACTTTGACGGCCGGTCAGTCGACACAAAGTTTGGCAAGACATTCACAACAGCCTTCTTCCCGATGCCCGCACCTTGTGAGCAAATACTGCGAGACTGGATCTCCGAACTGCGCGAAGATCATCAATTCTCAGACAGTGACCCACTGCTCCCCAAAACCCGTGTTGGCGTCGGACCTGAGCGTAAGTTTGCAGCCCTCGGCATCGATCGCGAACCTTGGTCCTCACCTTCGTCTGCCGCAAAGATCTTCAAGCATGCGTTTGTCGATGCAGGTTTGCCCCCGTTTTCACCGCACCGCGTCCGCGATACTTTGGCAGAGCTGGCAAAGGACCACTGTCGAACCCCTGAGGACTATAAGGCTTGGTCGCAAAACATGGGTCATGAGGATGTCCTCACCACGTTTCGGTCTTACGGGTCCGTTGCGCCCGGTCGACAAGTGGACCTGATGAAACGGTTTCGCAAACGCGGTCCGTTACAGGACAATTTTGACGACGACATCGATGTCCTCGAATGATCTTAGCTGTCATCCAAATATCGGACACGCACCCGATCAGGTCGCAAGCGGTATCCATTCCAAGTAAGATTCTCGATCAGGTTTTTCCCATCCTCAGGATCGAGTCCTGCTGAGGCAAACTTGGTGCCAAGCAATCTCCGTGTCCGGCTGACACTTTGGCGCACGGCAGCCTCATCCTGAAGACCCGCACCGACCGCAAGTTTACTTGCATCAAGGGTCGGGTAATCGAGCAGATCTAAGCCCTGCCCTGCGCCTAGAAGGAATGCTTTGGCCAAGACATTCAGAAGATTGAACCCCGCACCCGTAATTTGGATTGCATCATTGATCCAAAGAACTTTTCGCTTCTTATCAATGACCATATCGAAGACCTGTTCCGGCTCGTTCTGCGGTTCAGCCGAAACGGGCATAGATGTGAACAGCTGCCCGCGCTGGGCTGCGCCATAAAGATCAGGCAAACTACTTAGGGGAGCCGGTTCCAGACGCGTCGCAGACATCTCATCGCGCATTACAGTCGCCACAGAGGACCCGTGTCGTTTCAGCAGATCGACGATGCGTCTGATCGCGGTATCTGGCGGCTCGCCCAAACTTTGGACGGCGTTCAGAATTGCCGGAAACTGAGCAACCAGTTCAGCTTCGTTTATGACTTCATAGGCAAACGCGCTGCGCACATAAGACAGCGCCACTTCTTTGTCTTGGACGCGCTCTCTCGGGCTAGTCATCAGATCGAAACGATAGGCCTCTTCTGGATCATGTCCCGCAAGATCCGCCGCCAGCATGGCGAAACGGCGATCAACACACTGCGAACAGCGGCCACAATGAGCGTATTGCTTTGTCTGATTGTGAACATCGGCACAACTGCGCGTAAATGCGATCTGATCAGCCATACCAAGACGCGCTATCGTCTGCACAACTTCCGTTTTTGTCCGCCAGAAGAACGGGTTATCAACGCGTAAATTCTGATCAAAAATCATGCTGAACAGAGCCTCAAAACGTTGCAAAGTTTGCGGATGCGTTGTCCGTGTCGCCCGCGTCCCAAGTACGTTCCCGACCGGCGGCAAATTCAAACTCACCACCCCATTCTCATAGAACGATACCCGCTTTTGCCCGAAAGCTATTGCTGTCGCCATACCCAGCGCGGCAAATAAGAACGAGCGCGCACGATGCGTCCCTTCCGCATTGGTCCCACGCTTGAGCTGCACCCGCATCGGGAAATGCATAAGCATTTGTGGCCCCAATTTCTCAGCCATATGCTTTTGCAGATCACGCTGGATCGGGGCGATTTTGGTTGCAGAAAAGTGGCTAATCAACGCCACCTTATGTTTGCGTTCGATGATCTCCTCAAGCGCACCCGCAAAAGAATCCAAACCACCAGAAAACATCAAAACGGAATCAGGCTGCCAAGCGCTCTCCTTGCCAAAATCGAAATAACGTTCAGGCGTAACCGCTTCAGTTTCCAATTGAATGAAGTCAAAGGTGAAACGATCACCCGAAAGAAACATCAAAGTCTCTTCCAAAGCAACTTTGAGTTTTGGCTTCGACCAAAGAGCCACGTTACGGACTGGCAGCGACACGTGGAAGCTTCGATGCCACTTCGTGCCCATCTGCGTATCCATCAGTCCACCACGGCTGACACTGGAATCAATGGCATAAACGAAGGCTGCAATTTCGATCAGATCAAGGGCAACATCAGGCAGACCCACAACAAGACTTTTGCGGATATGTCCGATGCGCAGTGAAACCGCCTTTAGTTTACCATCAATCTCGAAGCGCAATTGCTCATCGCCCCGCCCATCCGCTTGCGGTGGCAGGCATGTGACAATGTGCTCAGTCGGTTGCACGACGCCGTCCAAGCTCTGATCTCATCTTCTTGAACGCGTAACGCGTAAAGTCGTTGATTTTATCCTGGCTAAGGCTTTGTTCCTTCCAAACTGTCTTGCCGTACCAGCCGCCCGCAAAGGTTTCGATAATTTTGGAAGCTTCAAAGGTGTGCTGGCGTAGCGCAGTCTCGAATGCGACGCGATCCCCGTCATTCCCGAACCGTTTGTCCGCACCGATATGATCCGCCAGTTCGCGGCTCAAATAATAATCGAGCGATCTGTAGGATAGCCGTGCAAAGAAATCACGCGCCAACGTCGAGAACTCCTGCCCTCCCGAGAATGACGCCAAAGCGTTTCGGACCTCTTGAGGTGTTGGTTCAAAAAGCGTCGGAAGCGGTGCTGTCAGACGAATGAGAACTCGCATCAGATTGCTAGCGCAGCCTGAACCTATGCGCTCAATAGTTGGCGCCACTCAGCGAGAGCAGCGGTTCGATTGATCTTGAAATTGTCTCGTGAGTAGAAGTGGCGCTCCTGATTGAAATGGTTGTGGACTGAAGAGTGGACGGCAGCGAACTTTTGCAG
>Ga0209631_10007233_pt1 | contig 11207 bp, 10 predicted proteins | sample COG_08_FD_184752 | JGI IMG/M metagenome (GOLD analysis project Ga0209631, IMG submission 184752) | Pelagic Microbial community sample from North Sea - COGITO 998_met_08 (SPAdes) (version 2) | ecosystem: Environmental > Aquatic > Marine > Neritic zone/Coastal water | place: Helgoland, sampling... | reverse complement strand
GTCGATGGCATCGGTGGCCAGGTCACCGTCGATCGGCGTGACTCCGGCGATGGGACGCAGGGCAGCTTCAGCATCCCAACGGTGCACGGCTGTTTCGCTGGCCATACGCCGCATCCACCAACCAGCGGTCTGGGCGCCAGTGAAGGTCCAGGCGGGTGCATCTGCGTGCGCGTGACTGAGCGCAGCGAGCATGCTTGTGCGTCGTTCGGTGAACCAGTCGTTGATGGCATCGCCGTCGGGAGCGTTGGCCTCGTCGCCAGCTCGCTCAGGGGTGTCGGTTGGGTTGTCCACATTGGCAGTGACCATGGCGTAGACGCCACCGAGATGGGCCACGAGTTCACGGACCGACCAACCAAGATGATCGACTGTCTTGTCGAGATTGCCAGCGCTAGAACTGGCGAAGTGGGCGCTGTCGGCAGCGACATGGTCAAGGTAGGGCAGAGGAGTCACCCAGTGAAACTACCCGGACTCCAGGGTTCGGCGAGAGACGAGGCGAAAGCCGGACTACCCGACTACCCGATTACCCGACGGCATTGATGTAGGCGTACAAGGTGACCTTGCTGACGTTCATCATGGTTGCGACCTGGTCGACGCTGCCTCGAAGTAGGAATGCGCCGTGGGTGTCGAGGCGGGCGACAGCACGTTGTTTGTCCACGCGTGCCATCTCGCCGATCGGAAGCCCGATCTCGCGTTCGACATCCACGATCATTCGGTCGAGCGCATCGTGTAACCCCTGTTTGGGTTCCTCGTTGCCGGTGTCGATTCGGAACTGGACCGATGTTGCGCCGTGAGCAAAGCCGGCTCGGACCATGTCACCGATCGCATCGATCACGTGGTCGAGTTCGCCAGTAGCGCTGGTAGCGAACGGTCCCATGTCGGGATGAAGTCCTGCCTGATCTGCGACCTGCACGGTCGCAACCACATGAGGCCCGGGATCGTCGATAACAAAGGGTTCGATAATGAACTCGACGCGCGCAGATTGGTTCACGCCAAAAGGGTAGGACACGGTCGGACTGCAAACCGTTTTGTATGATCCCGAAGTGAGTTCCAATCTTCGGATAGATATCGACCGGCTACAGGCGCGACTCGCCGAGTTGGCAGAGATAGGTGGTATCGCTGGCACCGAGGGCTGCGCCCGGCTTGCGCTCACCGACGAAGATCGGATGGGTCGTGACCTGGTGATCACATGGATGCGCGATCTAGGCCTCGAAGTCACGATCGATGTGCTCGGGAATGCGGTCGGAATTATGGCTGGTCAGGTTGATGGCCCGCCTGTTATGTGCGGATCCCACATCGATACGGTGCGTACCGGAGGACGTTACGACGGCAACTTGGGTGTCCTCGCCGGACTCGAGATCATCGAGACGCTACGCGCCGCAGGTGTCACCCCTAAACGTGCTCTCGCAGTGGCGTTCTTCACCAACGAAGAGGGTGCTCGGTTCTCACCGGACATGCTCGGCAGCCTGGCCTATGTCGGCGGTATTCCTGTCGAAGAAGCGTTGGCGATCGTCGGGATCGATGAGACAACGGTTGGCGATGAACTCGTCCGCATCGGGTACGACGGCAGCGCACCACTTCCAGGGTTGGTTCCGCACACCTTTTTTGAACTCCACGTTGAACAGGGTCCAGTGCTCGAGAACGAAGCGGTCACCATTGGCGCTGTCAACAGCGTGCAAGGCATCAGCTGGACCGACGTCAGTGTTGTCGGCCAGTCGAACCATGCGGGCACGACACCTATGACGATGCGCAAGGATCCGGGCTTCGTTGCCGCCGCGTGCGCCACATTTGTCCGTCACCTGTGCGAAGAGCTTGGCGGGACCCAAGTCGGCACGGTGGGTCGAGTCGAGTTCTCACCAAACCTGGTCAACGTCGTACCCGCGTCGGCGAGCTTCACCGTCGACCTGCGCAACACCGACGAGGCGTTGTTACAGCACGCCGAACGCAGGTTCCATGACTTCCTGAACAAGACAGCGGCAGCGGAAGAGTGCACCTACGAGACTCGCACCTTGGCTCGTTTCGAACCGGTCGAGTTCGACCGCGAGCTGGTCTCGCTGGTTGCCAGGACCGCGTCGGACCTTGGTTACTCCGTGAGGACGCTGCCGTCTGGCGCTGGCCACGATGCACAGATGCTGGCCCGGGTGTGTCCCACAGCCATGATCTTCACACCAAGTCACGATGGCCTGAGCCACAACCCGGCCGAGTACACCGCCCCCGAAGATCTCGAAGCCGGTGCCAATGTTCTGTTGCAGGCCATGCTCCAAGTCGCGCAGGCCTAACTGCGGCCAGTCGAGGCTTTGGGGTTTCAGCAGGCACGCGCCGTTGCAACGAGCAGTGAACTTGTGAGCACTTAGGGGAGTGGCCATGACAGATGATGAGCCAAACAGGAACTGGCTGTCGTGTGCTGGTAACTTCCGACGATGGCCGAAGCAACCCCACCGCTCACTCCAATGTCTCTCACGACGTTGCTTGGCAGGATCGACCACGAATGGTCAACCCGCAAGAAGGTATTTGACCTGCCGAGTGCCCGTATTTGGAAGCGTGATCCGGAACTTGATTTAGGTTTCGACTTTTTGGGTCGCCGTTGCGCTACACCGATCGGGCCAGCAGCGGGGCCACATAGCCAGCTCGCAGCGAACATCGTGTTGTCGTGGCTTGGTGGCTCTCGTCTGTTTGAGCTGAAGACCGTCCAGATCTTGGACGAACTCGAAATTGCTCGTCCATGCATCGACATGGAGACCATCGGCTACAACATCGAGTGGAGCCAGGAACTTCGCATTCCGCAGAGCCTGACGGAGTATGTGAAGTCCGCCATGCTCATCGAGCTGTTGCGTAACTGGGAACCGCTCGCCGGCCACATCGGTCCAGATCCCGGCCCACACGTTTTTGACATGTCGGTTGGGTATGACTTGGCAGGTATTTCGTCGCCCGAGGTCGGCGTATTCTTGAAGGGCATGCGTGACGCAACTGCCGAGATCGCGGCGCTACGCCCCGAGATCGCCACCGCTGCCGGTGGTGCGTTTGCGTCGCTGAGCGACCTTGCGTTCGACTCACAGATCTCTGACACGTTGACGCTTTCGACGTTCCATGGCTGCCCGCCAGACGAGATCGAGTCGATCACCAAATACCTGATCGACGAGCACGATCTCGATGTCATCGTCAAGCTGAATCCGACCTTGCTTGGGTACGACCAGGTAGCTGATGTCGTGAACGATCAGCTGGGCTACAGCGATGTCTCCGTGAAAGCCAGTGCGTTCGACGAAGACCTCCAGTTCGAACGAGGTATCGAACTCATCGGCGAACTCAATCAGTACGCAAAGGACCGTGGTCGACGCTTCGGTATCAAGCTCACGAACACCCTCGTGGTCGACAACACCCGTGGTTTCATGGCTGACGAGACGATGTACCTGTCCGGTGCGCCGTTGCACGTTTTGGCCTCGTCGCTGCTCGACCGACTCGCCACCGCCATGCCAGGAACACTCGACATCCCCGGCCACGACGGCGACATCATGGTCAGCTTCTCGGCGGGTGTGAACAAGGAGAACCTGGCCGACACACTGGCCATGGGCGTTCAACCAGCCACGATCTGCTCGGACCTGCTCAAGCCAAACGGATATGGCCGGCTAGCACCGATGCTTAAGGCACTTGCGGCCGAAGTAACTGGTGGCGGCCACACCAACCTTGTCGACTGGAAGCAGAGTCGACAGGAGGCGGCCAAAGCCGGTGGTTTTACGTCGACTGCGGCTGAACATGTGGCGTCGATCCTGGGTGAAGGCGTAGCCGACTACCACCTCGATGGCAATAAGAAGCTGCCGCGCTCGGTCGATAATGACCTACAAATGTTTGGTTGTGTCTCGTGCAACCTCTGCGTCACCGTGTGTCCGAACGATGCCTTCACCAGCTTGAAGAGCCTGGCTGGGATGGAAGACCGTCAGCAGTACATGCTGTTTAGCGAGCTCTGCAACGAGTGTGGCAACTGCATGGTGTTCTGTCCCGAGAACGGTGACCCGGCACAGATCAAACCCCGGCTCTACACCGATGCACAACTCTTCGAAGACCGTGCCGATCAAGGTCAGGCGTTCTTGCTGGCCGACGGTCAGGTGGCTGCGGCCCGGGCCGATGACGAGTCGGTGGACCTGGTGCAACGCCTGCTTGCCCAACAGGCAGGCAACCCCTTCACCTAACACGCCGCCTTTGGCGTTGCACTCTGTTGGCGGGACAACGGTTAGTCGAAGGTGCCGGCGTTGCAGGTGCCAGTGTTGACGTTCTGCACGAACAATTGCTGCTGTAGGCCCATCGGGACCTTGGGCCCTATTGGGTGGTAATTGCTGGGGGCACCATGAAGTCATGACAGCGATTAACCCCTTCATCACCGCACCTGCCCGAAAAAGCCACACTGTCTCCAATGCAGCCGTCGCTGCAGCCAAGACCGAGGTGCCAGATCGCCCGAACTATGTCTCCATCTACGGATCAACGATCTTCGCTATGACGGTGATCTTTCTCTTTGGTGTCGGTATCCCTGCAGCGATGGCCTATGGCAACGCGGTCGGCTGGGGAATTGGCGCATTCTGCGCATTCTGGGGCGGCCCAAGCTTCGGTGTAATGGCCGCCAGTGCTCGGGTATCAGCCTGGTACGAGAAGAATCACAAGGAGTTCTAGTGACCGCGACCACACAGCTCGCACCACCTGATGTCGAGACTGTCCTGCGAATCGCTGCATGCCTAGGAGCGCTTGGATTTAGCCCGCACGATGTGCCCTTCATGGTGGCCGCTGAACTCGATGCCGATCCCCATGTCGTTGCCCGGATCCTTCGTTCAACATCAGGTTCGGTGTGCGCCATCGCATGATGACACTGACAATCTCGCTCCGTCGGCTCGCGCTGGTGGTGGTCGTGCCATTACTTCTGGCGTTGGTTGGATGTGGCGGCAGTGATAGTCAGTCCGCAGCTGCCCAGACAGCAGCGCCACAATGTTCCCTGAGCTCGTCTGAATTTGGTCCGTTCTCAGCCGACACGGCCCTTGGCCAGTCAATGGACGAAGACCAGGCCCGGGCCCGAATGGCTCAAGACGGCATCATTGGTTGGGTTGCGGTGAACGCTACGGGCCCTTGGGACGTGTCGTGGGATCAGGCGACAGCGACTCTTGGACAGGGCATACATGTCGACCTGACTTGGCTCGACGTGAACGGCTCCATTAGCGGTCTGTACAAGACAGGTGATCTGTTCGAGTTCACCGACTTGCGAGTGAGCCGTAGCTTCCAAGGAAAGATCGAACACACCGATGCACCCCTGTACCTGCCGTTGCAGGATGTTGGGGTTCAAGCAAATCTGGATGCAACCTGCACCGTGACAGCGCTTGAGTTTGGCGATCTAAACAACGATCAGTTGTTGGATGTGTTCGGCGCCACACCATTGTCGAGCTGAGTTATATCGAGCTGAGCAGCGCTGCTTGCTGCAACACAGGAACACCCCCCAAACCCCAGCGCACACTCAGGGTCAGACCCTGGGTGTGCGTGTTGGTGTGTGCTGTGTGGACCCGTTGTTCAGACGGTGTGGTCAGCCGTAGCTGACGCCCAGGCCGGCGCGGGCGTCGGTCTGGATGCCATACGGCGGAATGGGGTAACGGAAGCCGTTGCGTGACAGGGCTTCCATACCTTCGATCGACTGCAGCAGGTGTCCGGGGCTGAGTGCCATGAGCATCTCGTCGTCCTGTACGCCGCCATAACGGCGTTCGGCGTAACACGGGATCGACAGGCTTGGTTCACCGGTCGAGAGGGCGCGCCCCCAACTGTCGGCGCATGCGGATTCGCCTACGCAGCCCCATTCGAAGTTCTTGTAACCTGACCACTGCAGCCCGTTGATCAAGATGATCATCTGGCCGGGGGTCGCGTAGATCATGCAGATGTCTGGGGGAGCGAGGCGTCCGGTCGAAAGCGGCGACACCGCCATGGCTTGGTACTGGCCAACCGGCACCACGTGCATGGCGTTCTGGTGGATCGACGCGTTCTCTTCGGTGTCGAACCACACGCCGGCCATATGTTTTCCGGAGTACCAGGCTTCGTCCTGGCCGCCGAGACCGAGCACGGCTTGGCACTGGGTTCCGACGAGATCGCTGCCGGTGATGCCGACCGTCCAGTTCAGGCGCGATGCCATGGACACGATCTGGTCCGCGGTGTGGACATCGTTTGGACGCCGGATCTTGGGGATGGCGGCCATCTCTTCTTCGGTGGCAAACATCTTCATGCCAATGGGCGTGGTGCGAATACGCAGCACCTTGTTCAAGCGATCGAGCGTCTCCGGCCAATCGATTGCGCCGTCGGTCGGACGGATGCTGACGGTCTGTTCGGTCATGAAGTTGCCTCCTGGAGGACGTTGGCCATGCGGTCGATTACAAGGTCGAGGATTTCGGGACTGGTTGCGAAGTTGACGCGGACACAGGACGCGGCACTTGCGCAGAACTTGGCACCATCGTGCACGGTGATCTTGCCCCGCTCACGGAAGATCTCGGACGGGTTGCCCTCGAGTCCGGAGCCAGAGAAGTCGATCCACGCCAGATAGGTCGCTTCGGGCAGTGTCATGGTTGCACCCGGAAGATCGGCCGCGACCCGCGCGGCGAGATGATCACGGTTGATGTGTAGTTGCGACTTGATTTTGTCGAGCCACGGTTGTCCCTGGGTCCACGCGGCAAGGCTTGCTTCGGCACCGAGTGTGTTTGGGCCGGCAATGAAGTGTGTGCCAAGTTTCTCGAACCGGGCTCGTACTCGTGGATCGCCGATGTGGGCCACGGCGGTTCGCAGGCCAGCAACGTTGAATGTCTTGCTGGCCGAACCCAAGGTCACCATGCGGTTACGGAGCGATTCGTGATTGCGCCACAGGGGGACATGGCCGTCTTGGAAGGTGATGTCGCACCAGATTTCGTCGCTGATGACCAGCAGGTCATGGCGCTCGCAGACGTCGGCGAATGCCGCGATCTCGTCGGCGTCGAACATGCGACCCAGCGGATTGTGGGGGTTGCACCACAACACCATCTTGGTGCCGGGATCGATGGCAGCTTCGAAACGTTCAGGGTCGAATCGCCAGTCAGGGCCGGTGAGTGGCACATCGACCAGCCGTCGGCCGGTGTCATTGATGATCGCACGAAACGGGTAGTAGATAGGGGTGAAGACCACAACCCCATCGCCGGGTTCGGTCATGAATTCCATGACCAGGTTTAGGCAGTTCAAGGTCGCGGTGAAGACCATCGACTCTTCTTCGGGCGGCCGCCAGCCGAAGTGTCGTTCTTGCCAGTCGCCCCACGCGCCAACGAGTTGCTTCCTGGCATGGAAGTTGTAGCCGGTGTCGCCTCGATCGATCACCGCCTGCATCGCGGTCTTGATCACCGGAGCGACTTCGAAGTCCATATCGGCAACCCACGAGGGGATGACATCGCGATCGGGGTCGTCCGTCCACTTCACTCCAGAGAGCGAATGCAGCCGTTTAAGATCAGCACCAAGCATCCTCAACCCTATATCGCACCCGCCCCTAGGCAAATTAGGAGCCTGATATACGAAATATGTACATCACGCTCCTTATTTGCGTCAGGGCGGCAATCCACACCTTTGTCCACTGCCTGTGGATAAATGACAGCTGTGTAATTTGGGCCACTGTGGTGATGTGTTCGTGGGTGGCTGCTGTCTGATGAAGCGCGGTGTTGGGCCGGGACCTCGCTTCTTGGCTACGTTTACGGGAGACGAAGGGGAGCAAGAGCATGAGCGAATCAGTAAGCATCTTGGGCGGACACCAGAGTGACTTTGCCGACAACCTGGCCAAGTCGGGTGGTTCGGTCGAGTCGTTGGTTCGCGACACCGTGTTGGCGACCGCTGCCGACGCGCAGGTTGATCTGGGCGACATCGACACCATCCATGTCGGCAACGCCTTCGGCCAGCTCTACACCGGCCAGGGCCACCTGGGAGCAATGCCGGCAACGGTGATCCCCGAACTGTGGGGCGTGCCCGCCATGCGCCACGAAGCCGCATGCGCGTCGTCGTCGATGGCGGTGCTCAGTGCGATGGCCGAGATCGAGAGCGGCCGGTATGACTGTGTGCTCGTGCTTGGTGTCGAGCAAGAAAAGACCATGCCTGGGCCCGAAGCCGCCGCCGTGCAAGAAGCTGCGGCGTGGGTTGGCCAAGACACCGAAGGTGCTACCTACATCTGGCCCGAAACCTTCGATGCTCTCGCCGACGAATACGACCGTCGCTATGGCCTCGACGACATGCACCTGCGTGCGATCGGCGAACTCAACCTGCGTAATGCCAAGGGGAACCCCAATGCCCAGACCCGGGCCTGGCAGCTGAGTGCCGACACCTGCAGCACCGACGACCACGTGAACCCCGTCGTTACCGGTCGTCTGCGTCGTAACGACATCACCCAGATCACCGATGGTGCTGCAGCGCTCATTCTGGTTTCCGATCGTTGGCTTGCCGCCAGGGGACGCACGCCACGGGCTCGCATCGCCGGATGGGGACACAGCACCGTTGGGCTTGGCCTTCAGCAGAAGCTCGATCGCAACAGCGATTCGGCACTGGTCATGCCTCATGTGAACCAAGCAATCACCGACGCGTTTGGCCGAGCCTCGATCGGTGGTGTTGATCAACTTGATGCGATCGAGACACACGACTGCATGACGCCATCGGAGTACATGGCGATCGACCACTTCGGCATCACCGCACCCGGTGAAAGCTGGAAGGCAATCGAAGATGGCTCACTCGAACGCGACGGCCGTATCCCGGTGAACCCCAGCGGCGGACTCATCGGCGGCGGTCATCCTGTGGGAGCGACTGGCGCCCGCATGTTGCTTGATGCGACCAAACAGGTTGCGAGTCAGGCCGGCGACTATCAGGTCAGCGATGCCAACCGGGTCGCCACGCTCAACATCGGCGGCAGTACTGCCACCACTGCCTGCTTCATCGTCGAAGGCGTCTGACTGTCGGCGAAGCCAGATGTAGCGATTTTATTGAGTCGCCGTTTTGGTCATAGGGAATTCACTGAGACCGGCGCGTAGACGCGCGTGAACAAGATCGAAGGTTTGGGCCTGTCACCGCAGGAACACGCCGCCTTATCGGTGGCGCAGAGCTTCTCGACGAAGTCGTCGTGATTTGTCAGCTTCCTTGCACGAACGCGAGCGCATCGTGCAGTAAGGCTTCCCACTGGTCTTCGTCGCGGCCGGTGATCAGCGCCCATTCCTTGAATCGTCGTCCGGCTGGTGCGAACGGTTCGGCCGTGCCTGCGTCGATCATCTCGTCGATCGTGGTGGCAGCAAGTTTCACGATCAAGTCGCCAGTGTTGCGCTCCATGCTGGCAGAGAAGTCCCCGTTTATGCGCAGGCACGGATGACCCATCATCGTGGATTTCTCGGCGCCGCCAGCGAGTAACGGTTCGGCGAGTTCCCAGAAAAGTCTGTCGTCGGGTCCGACGGCAGGTTCGGTCTTCTTTGCCATGGCGTAAGTGTCGCGCATCTGGATGCTTTACATTTCGTACATGTCTTCTGAACAGTCGCCACGATCGGTCACGGTTGCCGCCGCCCAACTCGGCCCCATCGCCAAGGACGAATCGCGCCCCGCTGTTGTCGAGCGATTGCGGGCCATGCTTCGTGACGCTGCAGCCGCAGGTGCCGAGCTGGTGGTGTTCCCCGAGCTTGCGCTCACCACCTTCTTCCCTCGTTGGTTCACCGAAGACATCGCTGGGCACGACCATTACTACGAGACCTCGATGCCAGGTCCCGAGACACAACCGCTGTTCGACGAGGCCAAGGAGCTCGGTGTCGGTTTCGCACTTGGCTACGCAGAACTCACGCCCGAGGGAGAACGGTTCAACACCACCATCCTGGTCGAACGCGACGGTTCGATCGTGGGCCGTTTCCGCAAGGTCCACATCCCCGGCCACGAGGGCGACGAGCCATGGCGTGCGTTTCAGCATCTCGAACGCCGGTACTTCCAAGAGAGCGACGAAGGTTTCCCGGTGTGGCGAGCGTTCGGTGGCATCTTCGGTATGGCCACGTGCAACGACCGCCGGTGGCCCGAGACGTATCGGGAGATGGGGTTGCAAGGCGTCGAGATGATCTTGATCGGTTACAACACCCCGATTCATTACGCCCCCGATCCTGGGCAGAACGCGTTGCAGGGTTTCCACAATCATCTGTGTATGCAGGCCGGTGCCTATCAGAACGGCACCTGGGTTGTTGGCGTGGCCAAGGGTGGCACCGAAGAAGGTGTCGAGTCACTCGCTCAGTCAGCGATCATTGCGCCGTCCGGTCAGATCGTGGCCCAGGCCGTGACCACCGGCGACGAAGTCATCGTGGCCAGCTGCAATCTCGACTGGTGCGACCATTACAAGCAGACACTCTTCAACTTCGACACCTACCGTCGCCCCGAGGTCTACCAGCGGATCACCAACCAAAAAGGTGTCATCCTTCCCCCTGAATAACGCACAGGTGCCTGGCACGGGTTCGTTAGTTGCCAACGTTTGTTTTGGTGTGCGAGTGCTCGATCAACACGCGCGACTTAACATTTTGTAAAGTAACGAGGTGATCGCATCATGAGCACTGACTTCACCCTGAACGGCGCGCCGGCATCCATCGACGGGAGCCATGAGCATCTCCTCGGCGCGTTGCGCGACGAGCTCGGTGTGTTCTCGCCAAAGGATGGCTGTTCGCCGACCGGACAGTGTGGCTGCTGCACGGTGCTTGTCGATGGGAAGGCACGCGTTGCGTGCCAGACATCACTCGACAAGACCGAAGGCGCAACCGTTGTCACGCTCGAAGGTATCGAGCCCGATCAGCGGCAACGTATGGCCGATGCCTTTGCGGCATTTGGTGCGCTGCAATGTGGTTTTTGCACGCCCGGCATTCTCATGCGCACCAAGTCGATGCTCGACAAGGCCGCGGCAAGTGGTGCCGGCCTGACCCGTGATAAGGCAGCCAGGCTTATGGGCGGCAACTTGTGCCGATGCACGGGCTACACCAAGATTCTCGACGCGGTCGAGGCATTGGCAGCCGACGAAGTGCCCGTTGCGGTGCAACCCCGTGGTGTCGGTAGTCGCGGTATCAAGTACGAAGCGCATGCGCTGGCGCTTGGTGACCGCCCGTTCATCGACGACATGGTTCCTGTCGATCTCGCACACGGCGCGTTCAAGCTGGCCGACCATGCCCGAGCCGACGTCGTCGCCATCGACACCT
>Ga0209631_10007230_pt1 | contig 11209 bp, 11 predicted proteins | sample COG_08_FD_184752 | JGI IMG/M metagenome (GOLD analysis project Ga0209631, IMG submission 184752) | Pelagic Microbial community sample from North Sea - COGITO 998_met_08 (SPAdes) (version 2) | ecosystem: Environmental > Aquatic > Marine > Neritic zone/Coastal water | place: Helgoland, sampling... | reverse complement strand
ATATTTAAATCTAGTTTTTTTAAAATAAATTTTACATAACTTAATATCGTCATATCTTTTCCAGAGCCTATATTTATTAATGAATGTTTGGTTTTTTTTTTCATAAAAAAAACACAAGCATCAGCTATATCATCAACAAAAATCATCTCTCTATAAACTTTTCCTGAACCCCAAACGTCTATACTTTTTTTGTTTTTTATTTTACACATGTGGGCTTTACGAATTATTGCTGGGAAAAAATGTGAGGTCATTAAATCATAATTGTCGTTAGGTCCATATGTGTTTGTTGGCATTAAACATTTATAATTAGTCTTGTATTGTTTATTGTATGCCTCGCACATTTTGATGCCAGCTATCTTAGCTATCGCATAAGGTAAATTTGTCTCCTCTAATTTATCACTCAATAAATATTCTTCTTTAATAGGTTGCTTAGCAAATTTAGGATAAATACAACTAGATCCTAGAAAAATTAAATCTTTAATATTATTGAGGTAACTCGAGTGAATTAGATTATTTTGAATTTGTAGATTTTCATAAATGAACTCAGCTCCAAATTCATTATTTGCATGTATGCCTCCAACTTTAGCTGCTGCTATTATCACTATTTGAGGTTTGTTTTTTTTTAAAAAACTAAATACTGCTTTTTGATTAAGTAAATTTAGTTTTTTTCTATCTGCTGTTAAAATATCCTTATATCCCTTAGTTTTTAATTTTTTTACAATAGCTGATCCTACTAGACCGTTATGTCCTGCAACAAAGATTTTCATAAACTATTTTTTAAAAGATTGATCAATTTTTTATTATTTTATTTTACTTCATTTCCTCGTTGATCATTTCAACAATTAATTTCTTTAAATCAGTTTTGGGTTTCCATTTTAATTTATTAAAAGCTTTTTTGGAACTTCCCAACAAAGTGTTGACTTCAAGAGGTCTATAATAAGCCTTATCACAAGCCACAATAATCTTTTTATTTACATCGTAAGCTCTTTCATTAATTCCTCTACCTCTCCAAGATATTTTCATATCCAATAATTTAGCTGTCATATTGACAAAATTTTTTACAGAAACTTGTTTTCCAGTTGATATAACAAAATCATCAGGGTTTTTTTGTTGAAGCATTAACCACATAGCTTCAACATATTCTCTTGCGTGTCCCCAGTCTCTTTTTGCATTTAAGTTGCCTAAAAAAAGTGTTTTTTGTTTTCCTTTTTTAATATTACACAACCCTTGTACTATTTTTTGAGTAACGAAAGTTTCACCTCGTCTTGGACTCTCGTGATTAAATAATATTCCATTTACTGCAAACATTCCATATGCTTCTCTATAATTAATTGTTATCCAGTGAGCATATAATTTTGCAACCCCATAAGGACTGGCTGGATGGAAAGGAGTTTTTTCTGTTTGGGGAATTTTTTCGGTTCTTCCATAAAGTTCTGAAGTTCCTGCTTGGTAAAATTTTATTTTTTTAGTAAAGTTGTTAAATCTAATTGCCTCTAAAATTCTCAATACTCCTAAAGCATCAGCATTTGCGGTATACTCTGGAGACTCAAAAGAAACTGCTACGTGTGATTGAGCTGCTAAATTATAAATTTCATCAGGTTTTACCTGCTTAATAATTCTAGTTACAGATAGTGAGTCCGTGACATCTCCATAATGTAAAATAAATTTTCTATTTTTAACATGTGGGTCCTGATAAATATGATCAATTCTTCCTGTATTTATTGATGATGATCTTCGCTTTACACCATGGACAATATAATTTTTCTTTAAAAGGAATTCTGCAAGATAAGATCCATCTTGACCAGTAATACCAAAAATTAATGCTATTTTTTTCATTTAAAAAATAATCTTATCATTTCTGTCAATATTAAGAAACCATCTTTAATTGGATTTACTTTTTTTTTACCACCTATTCTTGCTCTTTCAAAACTGGGTATGCACACATATTGCAATTTTAATCTTTTTGCTTTAATCGGTAATTCGACGCAAATTCTGAAATCCTGTCTGGATAATTTCATTTTTTTAAAAGATTTAGTTTTTCCTAAAATGTAAGTAAATAAAATATCTGATATATTTAGTTTAAAAAACAGATTTCCAAAAAGTGTAAAAAAAAAGTTCCCTATATATGTAACTATATCATCATCTTCACTGCCTCCACCTGGCTTTTGATATCTTGATGTAAAAATTAAATCTTTTGTTTCACATAGTTTTATCATTTTTTTTAAATATTTTGGGTTCATTGAACCATCTGCATTAATTATACAACAGTATTTTGTTTTAGTTGCTTTAATTCCTTCTATTAAAGCATTTCCATATCCATTTTTTTTTTGCTTAACTATTTTTATGTTTCTTATTTTTTTGACACTGTCGAATGTGGCTATATCTTCTTTTTGCATAACTATCATTTTTTTACACTTATAATTTTTTAATTCTTTTAAGAAAATTGGTAAAGATTCGACTTCTTTTTTTGTTGGTATTATTAGTGTTAAATTTTTCATTTTCTATATTATATTTTCGTATTCTTATAAATATATTCAAAAGTTTTTCTATAAAACATTTTAGTTTTAAATACTTTTTTAAAACCATTTTTCAATAAAAAATTATGAACTTGTATGTAAGTATAATCTTTATTTAACATGTTGTGAAAATGGTGCTCAAAATATATATAATTTACACAGTTTATATTATTCTTTAAACTTTTAATCACATTAAAATCATATCCTTCAGTGTCAATTTTTAGAATTTCAATGTAATCAATTTTTTTTTCTTTTAAAAAAGTATCCAAAGTTTTCATATTTACTTTTGTTGAAAAAAACATATTTTTTTTAAACAATTGTAATATTCTCTTTTTTTTTTTATAATAACTGGACTCATAGTTAATACCAACTAATGTGGAGGACTGACTTTCAACTGACTCATTAAAATCAAATAATCCATTTTTTTCACCTATGCCATAATTATAAATTTCTAAATTTGTGTTAATTGTATTTGAAGTTTTTTTTTCTAAAATTTTAAAATTCTTATAGCTAGGCTCAAATGCATAAATATTATTGATTTTAAATTTTGTATTAAAAAGCTTGATCGTTTCTCCATAATGAGCCCCAACATCAAATAAATTATTGATTTCTCCATTTATGTTTTTTTTAAAAAAATTAATTACATCTCTTTTTTTAAAATAATCAAAAAATGACAAGATTTTTGTTATAAATTTTATATACATAAGAAAAATTAAAGAATGATATACAATAGAATAATCTAAACGTAAAAAAAAATGCAACTTATTTCGATTATAATGCCCTATTATAGAAAAATTGACTTTGTTAAAAGAGCAATAAAATCAGTTCTTAACCAAACTTATAAAAAATTTGAGCTCATAATTATATATGATGACATATCTCTTAATGATTATGAGACAATTAAAAATTATGTTGGAAATAATAAAAAAATTAAAATAATAAAAAATAAAAAAAATATTGGTGCAGGAAAATCTAGAAATATTGGAATAAAAAATTCAAAAGGTAATATAATAACGTTTATTGACTCTGATGATACCTGGCACCCCAAAAAGTTAAGCAAGCAATTAAATTTTTTAAATAAAAATCATTATGATTTTATTTTTTGTGGTTATAAAAAAATTTTTAAAAATAAATCTATTAAAGTCACAACTAACTTTAAATGTTTAAAATACAAAGATTTATTAAGATCTTGTAATATTGGCCTTTCAACTGTTATGATTAATAAAAAGATAATTAATAATAAATTATTTACTAGTTTAAAGACTCATGAAGATTTTGCAGCTTGGTTAAAAATAACAAAAAAACATAACGCTTTTTTTTTAAACGAAATACTTGTTAATTGGTATGATGTAAAAAATTCTCTTTCCTCTAATTTTTTACAAAAATTTATTGATGCTTATAAAGTTTTTTATTTTCACCAAAATTTTTCATTAATTAAATCTTTTTACTATCTTATGATTTTATCAACCAATTCAATTAAAAGAAAAGTTTAATTACAATGTTGAATGAATTAATCCAATTAAAAAAAAATAATTTAAACCATTTTTTTTCTGTTCTTATTATCTCTTTTTTTCCCATCTTTTTATTATTTTCATCATTATTAACAAATTTATTTACAATAATATTAATTATTTTTTTTATAAGCGAAATTAAATTTTCAATAAATAATATCATTAAAAATAAAATTTTATTTTTACTAATTTTATTTTGGTTTTTTATCTTAATTAGTCTTTTTACTTCAATTAATTTTGAAAATTCAATCTCACGAAGTTTTGGGTTTCTTCGTTTTATTTTTTTTGTATATGCAATATCTTACTTCATTAAACTTGATAATTTTAAATATTTTAAAATCATAAGCACGATCTGGTTTTCAATTTTCTTTATTTCATCAATTGATCTTCTTATTGAATATGTTTTTGGAAAAAACTTGTTAGGAAATGTCTCTTATTTTCCTGGAAGACTTGCTGGTTTCTTGGGAGATGAACTTAAGATAGGAAACTATTATCTTGGTTTTTATTTCTTAACTATTGCCTTCTTGTTAAAATTTTTAAAAAAAAATTTTATAAATATTTTGATCATAATATTTATTTCTATTATTGCTTTTCTTATTGGCGAAAGAGCAAATTTTTTAAAAATTATTTCTGGGTTATTTATGTTTTTATTATTTTATGATAAAATACTTTTAAGATATAAAGTAATAATTTTTGCAACTCTATTTTCTTTTTCAATAATTTTGATAAATTTTAATGAAAGTTTTAAAGGTAGATATAAATTGCAATTTTACACTCCACTTAAATCAGAGGGAGTTTATGATTATTTAAAAGCAACGCCTTATGGTGCACATTTTTCGACTGCTTATAAAATTTTTAAGAATAACCCAATTAGTGGAATTGGCTTAAAAAATTTCTATTTTGAGTGTGGTAAAGATATATATATTGACAAAGAATTTGCTTTTAATATTGCTAGATGTTCAACTCACCCCCACCAATTACATTTAGAGATTCTATCACATATTGGGATATTTGGTTACTTGGTTTTTATATATCTGTTTTTTTATTTAATATATAGTGGTTCTAGAAACTACTTAAGAAATAGAGATCCATTTCTATTGGCGGCAATAGTCTTTATTTTTGTCTCAATATTTATTCCAGTTCCATCAGGAAGTTTTTTTACAACTTATGGCGCAACTATATTTTGGCTGAACTTTGGATTAGTTTTAGCTTTTGGCTCAAAAAAAAATAAGTAAGATTGTATATGACTATATTTGTAATTATTAAAGTCAACATAACAATTGTTTTATCATTATAATCTAGAGCAATTACTAATATAAAAAAATTATATAAATTTATAATAGATCCAGACAAAAAGTGATTTAAATTTTTTGATTTAAATTTAAAACTATTATCAATGATTTTTAATATTACTTGATGAAGATGCATCGTATCTGGTTCGTATGAATAAATTCTAGATACAATTCTTCTAATTATAGAAAATAAAAGTTCATAACAGGGATACCAAATTAATAAAATTATAAAATATGGAGATATAAAATAGTTATCATTTGAAAGCTCAATTAAAGTCAATCCTATGAATAACGATAAAATATATGCGCCCGAGTCACCAAGAATAATCTTCCCAAATAAATTAAATATTAAAATAATTATTAACAATAAAAATAAATTAGTAATTAGGTAATAATCTAAATTTACACTTTTTAAAAAAAACAAAATTAAGCCTAAAACGATAATATAGTAATTAATCAACAAGGTGTTAATTCCATCCACAAAATTACTACCATTAATCAAAATTGCTAAACAAAAAATTGTAAAAAGATAATTAATGTATTTATTTTCAAATAGGAGATCAATAATTTCTATTCTTGTGCTAGGAACCTTAATGTCTAAAATATAAACAAAATAAATTAAGAGTATTATTTGAACTGTTAATCTTAATCTTGGACTGTTAAACAATTTAAAATCAGCTAGCAGACCTGTAGAAAAAACTAATATAATAAATAATCCATAAAAATAATCTTTTTGTTCTATAAAATTATACATTAAAAATAGTGCTATAAAAAAACCTCCAACAAAATAATTTTTTTGATTTGATGCAAACTTTTTATGATTTTGATCTTTTTTGTCTAAAAAAAAATTAAATTTTTTACATATAGAAAAAGTGATAAATATTAAAATAAAATAGGAGATTAAGGTAATTATCATTATAAGGGCAATTCTTTAAAAAATTTATATATATATATATTATTTTTAAAATTTAGGTAAGTTATTGGCATGATTTTTTCAATAATTATAAATACTCATAATCAATATAAACTTATAGATAGATGTATAAAAAGTTGTTTAAATCAAGAATATAAAGAAGATTATGAGGTCATAATAAGTGACACCTCTGATAAAAAAATAATAAAGGAATATAAAAAAAAAAACGTAAAAATTAAGCTTGTCGAAAATAACAGCTTTTCCAATTTTCCCTGCGTAGATCAAATGTTATCTATAAAGAATGCATTAAAATATGCTGAGGGCAATATAGTGTGTTTAATAGATGGTGATGATTTTTTCAACAAAACCAAACTTGATTTTTTAAAAAAAAATTTTTTACAAAACGATTTTTTTTTAAATCAAGATAACTTAATTGGATTCAATGAAAAGACTCAAAAAAAATTCACAATTAATTATAATAAAAAATATAAAGATAACTTTATATTTAAAAAATTATTTAATAGTTGGCCAAGAGTATTGGGAACTAGTTCAATGACAGTCAATAAGAAAATATTAGATAATTTTTTTTCAGCAGTCAATCCACATGATTGGAATTTTATGGCAATTGATGCATTGTTATCAATTTACTTTAGTAACATAAAACCAATTACATTCATGGGAGACGATCTAACATACAAAAGTTTTCATAACTTAAATTTGGATGTGACATACTCAAAAAAATTTTCAAAAAATTATTGGACTAGAAGATCTCAACAACACAAATTTTATCAATATGTTCATAATAAAGCGTATACAAACATTGATAGCATAATATCTAATTTTTTTTCAAGTTACTAAACTTCTTAAAGTCAAGTAGTGATTAAATAACGTATATTTTTTTGAATTAATTTTTGCTAAAATTTTTTTTTCATGAATTTTTTTCTGAGAGTCTGTTGTTAATTCGTTAAAAGAGTCTATCAAAGAAGATAGGTTATTATTCTCAAATAAATAACCTGCTTTGTTGTGCATTAAAAATTCTTTTGGTCCATTTTTACAGTCACTCGATAAAACAATTTTATTACAAAATGCAGCCTCTATCATTACTGCACCTGGATCTTCCCACAAAGACGGAGAAATAATAGCTCTAGAAAGCATAATGTATGGAAAAATATTTTTTTTAAAACCAAGCAAAAACACTCTATCTTGTAAGTTTAATCTTAATATTTTTTCTTTTAAAAATTTTTCTTCCTCGCCTTCTCCTAAAATATAAAGATTATGATTTTTTCCTATTTTTTTTAAATGTAAAAATAAATCAATTAATAATGTATGATTTTTTTGCTTAGTAAGTCTACCAATACTTAAAAAATAATCTTTATTTAAATTTTTTACTTCAGCACTTACGTTCCTTTTTTTTTTTAATATTGTAGAATTATTAATTATAGGATCATAAAGAACAACAATTTTTTCTTCATCAAAAATTTTTGCTTTTTTGATATAATCCATTGTTTCATTAGAGGGGCATGTCACTAATGTGATTTTTTTACTTATTGTTTTCCAAAAAAATTTTCTAAGAAAATTTAATCTAGGTAACCCCGAGATTCTTAAAATAAATTTCGTCTCAAAATTAAAAAAAAATAGCAGCACCAAAGGTATAGAAGTTAACAAATGAATTATTAAATAATCTGGTTTTTCTTTTTTCAAAAGTTTTAGTAATGGGTATATACTTGAAATGAATATTAAAATTGATAAGAATCTGGATTTTAAAAAACCCGAAATTGGCAAATTTATTTTTAAATTACTAATTTTCAAATATTCAATTTTTTTTTGATATAATTCATTTCTTTTTGTGGCCCATTCACCAAATACATCTAAAATATATGTTCTAAATGAAATTTTATCATATTTAGTTAATGAATATGCAGAATTTACTACATTTCTTATTGTTGCGACATTCGATAAATATGGTGACCAGTAAAATATTTTTTTCATTAGTGACTATAAATAATTTTTATTAAAGTTTTATTATGATATTTAATAATTACAAACTAAAAATTATATAGTTAATCAACTACTTTTTAACTAATGAAAAAAAAAATTAAACTGATATTTTTTCATCCATATTCTTATTTGGGTGGTGCAGATAATTCTTTATTGAGACTTATTCAAAAATTAAACTTAAATAAATTTTCAATTACTTTTGTATCGCTGAACAATAGTTACTTAAAAAAAAATTTAAGTAAAAAAATAATATTTAAAAGATTAAATGTATCTCGATCTATTCTTTCAATGCTCCAATTTAGAAAGTTAATACTTTCATATAATAATGATCAATTTACAAAAGTAATCATAGTCTCTAATCAAAATTTTGCTAATATAATTTCATATTTTTCATCGATAAATATTCCTAAGATTAAAAGAATTTTCATTGACAGAAATCATTTAGATGAACTTAAATTTACCAACAATTTTTATGAAAAATTTAAGAAAATAATAATTAAACAACTTATAAAAATTACATATCCTCAGGCAAATCTAGTTATTGGTATCAGTACAAAACTTAGCAAAGATTTATCAATTTTTATAAAAAAGAAAGTCAAAACTGTCTATAGCCCTTCTTTTGATAAAAATATAATTCTTAAGTCCAAGAAAACCTTAAGCCTATCCAACAAGTATAAATATATTCTAAATGTTTCAAGATTTTCAAAACGTAAAGATCACAAAACAACATTAATGGCTTTTAAAATTGTACTAAATAAATATAAAAATATAAAACTTATTCTAATTGGTTATGGTCCAGAAAGAAATAATATAGTTACTATGGCAAAAAAACTAAAGATTTATAATAATTTAATAATTGTTAATAAAACCTACAATCCATATTCCTACATGAAAAAATCAAAACTTTTAATATTAACTTCAATTTACGAAGGTTTTCCAAATGTACTAGTAGAGTCACTTACAATTGGAACTCCTGTAATAAGTACAAATATGAACGCAGGCGCTTCTGAAATTTTACTAAATGGAAAGGGTGGAGATCTTATAAATATAGGGGATTATAAAAAATTATCAAAAAAAATTATAGATTTTTTAAAATCTTCAAGGGAATTAAAACGTAAAGCAATTTTTGCTAAAAGTAAGCTTCATAGATTTAGCGCAATAACTCATTCAAAAATTTACTCTGAAATTTTTAGGAAAATATAATGAAAATAGCAATAATAGGCTCTGGGTATTTTGGAACTACATTAGCGTTGATTTTAAATAAAAAACATAGTGTAGACTTATATGAAAAAGAAAAAGATATTCTTAATGGTGCATCGAAAGTTAATCAGTTCAGATTTCATTTGGGCTTTCATTATCCAAGATCACCAAAAACAATTAATGAAATAAATCTATCACAAAAATTATTTTTAAATTTTTTTCCTAGTAAAGTTTTTGGAAAAACAAAAAATTATTATTCCATAGCAAATAAAAATAGTAAAACTTCATTTTCAAAATATCTTAAGTTTTTAAAAAAATTTAAATTGAAATATGCAACAATTAAAAATAATAAATTTGATAATATTTCAGATTTTATATTAACTAAAGAAAAAATACTTAATTACTTTACTATAAAAAAATTTTTAAAAAAAAAATTAAAACAAAGTAATGTCAAATTATTCTTAAATAAAAAATTTACAAAAAAAAATTTAAAATTATACGACAAAGTAGTTGTTTGCGCATATTCCCAAAATAATAAAATTTTGAAAGAATTAGGAGTGGAAAAAAAAACAAGTAGCTACAGATATGAATTAATTGAAAAAATACTTATTAAACTTCCGAAACAATATAAAAATAAAAGTTATGTCGTAATGGATGGTAAATTTGTGTGTGTTGATCCATATTTAAATACAAATTATCACTTATTGAGTGATGTGAAATTTTCAAAGATAGAAATAACTAAAAAAAGAACTTTAGAGTTCAGATCCAACAAATTTAGGTACGTTAATAATAAATTAAATAAAAATATCGATATCTCTAATTTTAGAAAATTTATTGAACATAGTTCTACTTTTCTTCCTTTTCTAAAAGAAGCTAAATATATAGGTTCATTTTTTATTGTTAGAACTTTAAAGCCTAAAGTTGAAAAAACTGACGAAAGAACTGGTGAAATTCAAATTTTGAATAATAAAATAATTTCAATTTTCTCTAGTAAGTGGAATACGTGTATATATGTTGCAAAGAAATTAAATAATTTATTACAATAAAATTATTATGAATGTATGTCTTATTGGACTTGGCAAATGGGGAAAAAAATTACTTGTTGCTCTAAAATCTATTAAAAAGATTAAAAAAGTAGTAATTATTAAAAGTAGAAGAGACAAAATTAATGTTAATAATCAAAATATTCAGTGGGCATTTATTTCAGTAAACACCTCAAATCATTATGGTACAGTAAAAAAAATATTAAACAGAAAAATCAATGTTTTTTGTGAAAAACCATTAACCAATAACCTTAAAGATGACAAAAAATTATTCAGGCTTGCCAAACAAAATAAATGCAAACTTTATATCTCTGATGTTGAAAATTATAAAAACAAAAAAATTAATATTAAAAAGAATAATATTATTATAAGACAAAAATATTCAAAAAATAAAGATGATATATTAAGTAGATTGTCTTATCACGATTTTACTTATTTATTTTATATAATTAAAAATAGGAATTATACAAAATTAAAAATTCTTAAAAAAAAGTTAGGTGAGTTGACTTTTTCTTTAGTCTTTGATCATAAAAATTTTTTATTTAAATATAGCTTAAATTCTAAAGTAAGAAAACATAAGTTTAATAAAACTAATTTAATTTCAAAAAAAAATACTCTTAAATTAATGATAACAAAGATAATTAACTTTCAAGTTAATTTTAATAAAAATGAAAAAATTTCATTATTTGCAAACAAATTGTCAAAAAAAATAAATGAATCAAAATAATAATAAAAA
>Ga0209631_10007229_pt1 | contig 11209 bp, 12 predicted proteins | sample COG_08_FD_184752 | JGI IMG/M metagenome (GOLD analysis project Ga0209631, IMG submission 184752) | Pelagic Microbial community sample from North Sea - COGITO 998_met_08 (SPAdes) (version 2) | ecosystem: Environmental > Aquatic > Marine > Neritic zone/Coastal water | place: Helgoland, sampling... | reverse complement strand
AGATATTAACTTAGCGCTGCCCAACCCTATTTCGCGCCGTGCACCTTTAAATGAGTAGCGTTGAACCCACTTCTTCGCACCTGTGATACTTACTACTAAGCGTAACCCAAACTCATCATAATATTTGCCCTTGTCTGTTACGTTGCTTACAAATCTTGCACTTAACACGTTTTGGTCCCCCATCTGGTCCCCCACTTAAACTTGGATTGTATTAAATCTTATTGAACTTTAATAGATTAATAGTACCATATAAGTATATGAAAATAAAGCATTTAATGGACATTATTAAACGTATTTAAATATTTGAAATGAGGACTTCCGCTCCGCCATACTATTAGGTTTTATCTATATAAAACAATGGTTTATGTAATTTTAAATTAATTGGTCCCCCATATGGTCCCCCAATTAGAAAATTTACTTAGATAAAGTTTTGTTATGAAATTATAAAAATAATATAAATAGTTAGCATTTTTTTTTGTGGGCTAAGAATCTATATTAAGCTTTAAATAAGGCTAAATTTACTGGAAAGATTCCTTGACCCTCTACAGGAAAGAGGCTTGAGTTATTATTATCTAACAAGGAATGTATATATGTACGAAGCAGCGTTTAAGAATATTGATGATACTTTATGGAAAGACGCTGGCTGCAGTAGTGAACTTGATTACATCGAACAGACAAGCTGGATACTGTTTCTAAAGTACTTGGACGACTACGAAGCAGACAAGGGGAACTCAGCACTTCTCAACGGAGAAGTTTATAACTCGATACTGAGTGATGAATTTAGCTGGACGACTTGGGCAACGCCGAAATCTAGTGATGGCAAGCTGGATTACAACGCTGCACTCACAGGCGATGACTTACGAGAGTTTGTAAACCTCAAGCTGTTTCCCTATCTCAAGCAATTCAAAGTCTCCGCAGACAGTGCCAATACGTTGGAATACAAAATTGGTGAAATCTTCAGCGAGATAAGCAACAAGCTACAAAGTGGCTATGCACTGCGTGAAGTGATTAACAAAATCGACGAACTCAGTTTTCTAAGTAATGACGACAAGCATGAACTTAGTAGCTTGTACGAAGATAAAATTAAGAACATGGGTAATGCTGGCAGGAACGGTGGCGAGTATTACACGCCGCGTCCACTCATCAAAAGCATTGTCAAAGTTGTTAATCCAGTTATCGGCGAAACTGTTTATGACGGCGCTGTGGGTAGTGCAGGATTTTTATGTGAAGCGTACGCACACTTGCGTGGCAGCAAGGAACTGAGTGCCAGCGAGTATGAGCAACTGCAATCACACACACTGTATGGCAAAGAGAAAAAGTCATTAGCCTACGTGATTGGCATAATGAACATGATACTGCATGGCATTGAAGCGCCCAACATTGTGCACACAAATACACTTGGCGAAAACATTGCTGACATACAGCAAAAAGACAGAGTGGATGTTGTTCTTGCTAATCCTCCTTTTGGTGGAAAAGAACGTGCACAGGTGCAGCAAAACTTTCCAGTAGCGACTAGTGAAACTGCATATCTGTTTCTGCAGCATTTTATAAAGATGCTCAAAGTAAATGGGCGCTGTGGCGTTGTGATTAAGAACACCTTTCTCAGCAACACAGACAATGCCAGCGTAGCACTGCGTAAGCAGCTACTTGAAGAATGTAATCTGTTTGCTGTGTTGGATTTGCCAGGTGGCGCCTTTATTGGCACAGGCGTTAAGACTGTTGTGCTGTTTTTCGAAAAAGGCAAACCCACAGAAAACGTATGGTACTACCAACTTAATGTTGGCAGAAACATGGGTAAGACAAACCCGCTTAACGAACGTGATATGGCAGAGTTTGTTGAGATGGCTAAGACACAGCAGCTAAGTGACAACAGCTGGTTAGTAGATGTAGCAACGGTAAACAAAGATACTTGGGATTTAACTGTTAACAATCCTAATACAGTTGAAGAAGTTGATAATCGTACACCCCAAGAAATTATCGCAGAGATTGAACAACTGGATGTGCAAGCAGCACAAGCATTGCAGGCAATCAAGGAGTTGCTGTGATGTGGAACACAGCGAAGTTGGGTGATGTCATAGAGAAGGGTGAAACTATAAACCCAACCACTAATCCAGATATTCAATTTAACTATATTGATGTGTCATCGGTAGATAGAGCTAGTTTTCGCATTGGTAAAACGCAATCTCTTCTTGGAAAAGATGCCCCATCTCGTGCAAGGCGCGCAGTAAGAACCGGCGACGTATTATTTGCAACAATTCGTCCAACCCTACAAAGGGTGGCAATAGTGCCTGAAGAGCTTAACGGCGAAGTGTGCAGTACCGGATACATAGTACTTCGCCCCAAATCGGGCATACTATGTAGTAAATTCATTTTCTATTACATGCTTTCCGAAAAGGTAAAAGCTGAAATGGAAGGGCTGCAGACTGGAGCAAGCTATCCAGCAGTAAATGATACGCAAGTTAAAAACTTGCATATTTCCTACCCCCCACTCGCCGAACAACAACGCATCGTAGCCAAACTGGATGCTGCGTTTACTGAGATTGATGTGGCGATTGAGGTGTTAGAGAACAATAAAAATCAGGGGAGAAAACTTTTTCAAAGAGTTTTATCAGATTTAATAAGTAAAAAATCAGAAAATGATTCATCTCTTACGTTAAAAGAAATAGCGAAATTTTTGGACTATAGAGGTAAAACTCCTCCCAAAGCAGAAAGTGGAATTAAGCTTCTTACAGCAAAAAATGTACGCATGGGATTTATAAGAAATCAACCCGAGGAGTTTGTGTCGGAAGAAGGCTATAGGCAACACATGACGAGAGGCTTTCCGAAAGTAGGGGATGTTATTTTTACTACAGAAGCACCATTAGGCTTAGTGGCTCAAATTGAAGATGATAGCTTTGCCCTTGGGCAACGTCTCATAACGTTTCAGATTTTGAATGATGTGATGAAAAGTACTTACCTAAAATTTGTACTTATGTCGGAACCTTATCAAAAAATCATTCTGGAAAAGGGAACTGGGGCAACGGTAAAGGGGATTAAAGCAAGCCTGCTAAAAGAGATTAAGATTGCATTTCCAGTGTCGTTGGATGAGCAAGAAAATAGAATTGCAGTTATTGAAGAGGTAGAAAAAAACTGCAACGACTTAGCAAATAACTATACAAAACAAGTTTCATTATATCAGTCGCTGAAATCCACAATCCTCGCACAAGAACTGCAAAGTGAGGCGGCATGAACGAAGCTGACACACGTGCCGAATACATCGACAAGCAGCTGGAAGCAGCCGGTTGGAGTACTGGTGGCGATGTGCGTGTGCAGCGTGAATACAATATCAATGCAGGCGAAATAAAGGCTGGCGGTATACGCACAGGCAAGCTGATAGCTGACTATGTGCTGAGTTATAAAAACCGCAAGCTGGCTGTGGTTGAAGCAAAGAGTAACGAGTTAGAAGTTGGCGAAGGCGTTGCACAAGCAAAGCTGTATGCACAAAAGCTGCATCTCGAAACCAGCTACGCTGCCAATGGCAATGAGATTTATCAAATCTGCCACAAAACAGGCGCAGAGGGATTAGTAACCGCTTTTCCAACACCTGAAGAACTTTGGAACAAAACGTTTGCTGAACCTAATGAATGGCTTGAGAAATTTAATGCTGTTCCCTTCGAAGATTTAAACGGAACCAAGCAGGCACGCTACTATCAGGAACTCGCTGTTAACAACGTAATGGCAGCAATCGCCAACGATGAAAAACGTGCACTGCTGACACTGGCAACGGGTACGGGCAAAACGTTTATTGCGTTTCAGATTGCTTGGAAGCTATTCAAAAGCAGATGGAACAAGCAGCATGACGGCAAACGCACACCAAGAATACTGTTTCTCGCAGATAGAAATATCCTAGCCAATCAAGCCTTCTTAGACTTTAGCGCGTTTAATGACGATGCACTTGTGCGAATAAATCCCGGTGAGATAAGTAAAAAAGGTGAAGTGCCAAAAAACGGAAGCGTGTTTTTCACAATCTTTCAAACGTTTATGAGTGGCGCTAATGACAAGCCTTACTTTGCCGAATATGAAAAAGACTTCTTTGACTTTGTAATCATTGATGAGTGCCACAGAGGTGGTGCGAATGATGAAAGCAGTTGGCGAGAGATACTTAATCACTTCGATAGTGCGGTTCATATGGGATTAACTGCTACGCCAAAGCGTGCGGACAACGTGGATACGTATGACTATTTTGGCGAACCTGTTTACGTCTATAGCCTCAAAGAAGGCATTCAAGATGGGTTTTTAACGCCGTTCAAAGTCAAGCGTATCCAAACCACAATTGATGAGTATGTGTACACACCAGATGACGATATATTAGACGGCGAAGCTGAAGAAGGGTACGTTTACACGGAAAGCGACTTCAATAAAAAGATTGTGATTGAAGAGCGAGAACGCATGCGAGTGCAGGAAATGCTTGCGGCAATTAACCAGAACGAAAAAACAATCGTGTTCTGTGCTAACCAAGCACATGCTAGAATGATACGAGATTTAATTAATCAGGAAGTAGATAGCCCTGCTGTTGATTACTGCGTGCGGGTTACTTCTAATGATGGCAAGATTGGAGATACGTATCTCAATCAATTTAAAGACAACGAAAAACTTCTGCCCACTATCCTGACTACTAGTCAAAAACTCACAACAGGCGTTGATGCTCGCAATGTACGTAACATAGTGCTGCTGCGTCCTGTAAACAGCATGATTGAATTCAAACAGATTATTGGACGGGGTACTCGACTGTTTGAAGGCAAACACTATTTCACAATCGTAGACTTTGTGAACGCATACCACTTGTTTCTTGATGCTGAGTGGGATGGAGAACCTGTTGAGCCTGACCCAAGAGGGGATAGTGAGGATATTATAGACGGTCCTATTATGACCCCAGAACCAGTAGATGATACAGGAGAGGGTGACGAGGCAGGGGATGCTAAACATAAGAAACTAAAAATTCGTCTTGCCGATGGGAAAGTTCGTGAATTGCAAAGTATGACTTCCACATATTTTTATGTTGATGGAAAACCAATTAGTTCGGAAGAGTTTTTAAAGAAGTTATTTGATACGCTTCAGTTGCCAAGTTTGTTTGGAAGTGAAGAAAAGTTACGCGAAATCTGGTCAAATCCATTAACGCGTCGAGACTTAATGAGTAATCTTGAGAAAGAAGGATGCCACAAAGATGATTTGGTTCAGTTGCAAGAGCTTATCGGGGCTGAAGATAGCGACTTGTATGATGTTTTGCAGTATATTGCATATGCTAAAGAAACAGTCAGTCGTGCTGCACGTGTAGAAACAAACAAAGATAATATCTTTACACTACTAAATTCACAACAGCGTGATTTTGTAGCCTATGTGCTACGTAACTATGTCGAAGTTGGAGTTGATGAGTTAGATGTAACCAAGCTAAGCACCGTGCTTTCAGCGAAGTATGGAAGTACTCATGCTGCGCAACAACAGCTAGGTAATATACAGGAAATACAGCGTACCTTCATAGAGTTTCAAGAATACTTGTATAGAGAAGAGGTTGCGTAATTAGTTTATATTTTTTGCCCCTAACGATTGGGTTCATGAATAACTTAGTTGATTTTTTTTAAAAAACCTCTTTCTGTAATTAGTAAGATTAGGAAAGGAGAAGCAGATTTCAGAAGTTGAAATATCATCTTTGGATTTCGAACGGATAATTAACCGCTATCCGAGCACGTTATATGAACTTGTAAGTAAAACTGATTGTCTGCTTTATGAACCGAATGAAGATAAAGAAATCACCTTAAAAAATATATCAAAGGATGGTTTTGAGATATCAAATTCAGCGGCACTTCTGCCTTTATCCTGGCTAAAAATAAAAGAACGTAGCTTGGTATTTGTAAACCTTTCAGAGTCTAACATCCAAGAACTTAATCATCTTTTAGAGTCCATAAAACCCGAGGGTCAAAAGCATTCCGAGGGTCTTGATATGCTGTTATCTGAAACCATACCTGAGAGAAGCCTAGTAAATATAGATATAAGTGATAAAGAATTTCTTTATAAAACTATCAAAGACTTGGGCGGTCATTTGAATAATTTTAATAGAAGTAAGTTTTTCGATATTGTAAAAAACTTAAGTGATAAGCATTGGTCTATTCCTATATTTGAGAAATGGGTTCATGAAAATGAAGACACTATTAGGGCTGACGGTTTAGCACGATTGCATTTAACATACATGTTCCGTCATACAGGCCGCTTTCAACAAGCTATAGAGGTATCAAATGTAGTGGAGTTCCCTCGAAGTAAGTTTAATGGAACTAATGGATTGATTTCTGTGATTTGTACTGTTCGAGGCGCTGTATTTATGGATATTTTTAATAATCACAATGATAAGGAATTACTTATATATACAAGAAAAACCCTTAATAAAGCGTGGGCTAATGAAAAATCAACAGAAACGTCGAGTGCTTATCAACGGTTAGATAAATTGAATGCGGAGTATAATAGAGAAGTTATGAAAATAAAATTAAATGCGGCATATTCTGATTGGAAAAATTGGACAACAGTTAACTAGAAAAGATTGGCTAAGAGATGAATTATATTGAAGAAAAACCTATAAAAGAAACTCAACCATTACTTAGTGTTTATAAAACGGACTCGTCTCCGTACTGGAAGATACAAACTTGGAATAGGACTGATGGAAGTATTACTGTAACATGTTCGAAAGCAACCTCTAAGGAGACTGCAATCTCTGTAGCCAACGAGTTTTATGTCCAGCAGATGAATGATGTTAAAGATGAGCTAGAGAATTTGGATGAGCACTTAGACCATAGATGTGACTTCCCGTTTTAGCGGGGATAAAGTAAGGTTTTTTGACGTAACTTCTTTATTCGTTTTCGTATATTAACCCATATTTTTAGCTGATAGTACATCAACCCAAACCATCTCTATCTATGAACCTATTTAACCTACGAATATCCTTCATGCCAAGCTGATAGGTTGCCTGTATGCAAGGTCTCAAATCAAAAGGAATAATTAAAACAGAGCCCTCGAACATTGTTTCTGTTGTGGATGTAACGTTTAGGGCCGCATCTATAGCTTTACAGAACTCTGCAATAGCTTGTGAATTTGTTATATTTAATGATGATAAGTGAAATCCTAAAATCGCATAGAAAAAAAATCTGACGAAGACCAGCATCACAATGATTTACTTGACGCATTAAAAGATTACCTCTCTACTGAAGACGATACTAAAAAAAGGAACAGCAACAATGACAGGTTCTTTTATTTATGACGTTTTGGCCGTACCAATATTAGGTATCCTTGGTTTATTGTGGTACCTTTATTCTCAGGAAAACACACCAGTTTATAACTTCTTAATTGGTGCTGGCTTTGGAATATTTTTAATTATTGTTAACATCTTATTTGGTAATTATGAGATAGGAATTTACAATTTTAATCCCTGCATGCCTGGGTTTAGTAATCGTCTGTGTTGATGACAATAAAAGTAAGTAATTTTTTTGATGGAATATTTTCTAAAGCACAAAAGCGGAGGACAATCTCATGGCTAAAATTATATCAAGAAAATGGTTAGACAAGGAAGGCCCTGTTTTTACTGGTCGATTCACAAATTCATCGCATAGAAAAAACTTGGGAGGTAATTTGTTATTAGAAGGTCCTGATATCTAAAGAGTCGACTAATGTCATCATGTAGGTGCATTTAATGGTTTTTTAAAAACTAATGGCCTTAACTTGTGACCTGATAAACCGAATAGCGACCCATATTAAGCCTCTCTATGAGTCCTTCTTTTCTTAGGAAAGCCATTACCAAGTTGAACTCTGAATGTTTCATATGAAGAGCTCGTCTAAGCTCCACCCATCTCAACCCCGGATTGTCCTTAACAAAACTCTGAACCATTTCTGCTGTGGATACTACGGCGTTTTGATAGGCGACTTGTCCCTCTGGGTTTGGTATAACGTAATCCGAATGTATGCCGTTTTTTGTTTCCCCGTACCGAAAGGTGAGAGGGATACCTGTCTCAAGATAAAGCTTATACTTTGAAGTTTGGATGGCCTGAGGTATTGAGAGCTTTTCCATGATATTAGAGACAATCAGAGGCGTTGCCACAAGGGCTATAATAACAACAAACATTGTGCTGAGAGGTTTTGGTTTCAGGCCTTTTCCGAAGGGAAATACAAAGTAGATAGATGTGAGTACTGCAAACACCCCGCTATTTAAAATGCGCTGAGATAGGCTTTTATCTGCTCTTACCATAATCACTCCATTTCTTAACTATAGGGTTATCATAACAGCCTACTTCTGTCTGGCAAGAAGGTCCTTAATATCCCTTAAAGGAGGTAGGGGGGGTTAAAACTTCTAATCTCTGTTATGTAAGTTCTCTAGCCCTCACATTTTTTGCCAGGATAGTTATATTTTTTCTCTTAATAAATATTAGATTTTATACTTCTACTGTAGCAATCAACGAAAATAAGGATGAGCGCAGTATTCTTTTATAAGAGTGCAGGGTAGTATATAAGGTTGCTGTTGCATGCTACGTTTTCTGAAATAGCACTCAAAGTTTTAGCTATAGGGTATGGTAGATATATATGTGTATCTCTCATAGGACTAAGAAATCGTTAAATCGGTCAAATTAGTATCCCTGATAGGACTATTACAAAAGCTGAACGTTTCAAAAATCATCTATAGTATCTCTAACAGTACTATAGATACCCCATTTAGGACTGAGAATTATTCTTAAAGTGGCGCCATTCATTTGTGGGAGCGTGTTTATCTACGGGTTTGTGGGTAACAGCCCACTCTCGGGCAATTTTTTTTGTGGCGAAGATAGAGCGCTTCATACATTTAATTAGACCAACTTCTTCTAACCGTTTTAAAGCCACTGCAGCTGTATTTTTACTGCAGTTAGCAAACTTCGCAGCTTCTCTAACGCCATACCCAATATAACCATTATTATGGCCATTATAGTTTAGCAGTAGGCCAACGTAAACATCACGAGCTTTTGAATTGCAGGCCTGGTATGAATCAGATTCAATTATCGTATATAAAAGCATAACAAACCGCGGTTCACCACGCTTGGGATGCTTACGCGCCATCAATGCGCCTAGTACGTAAGTGGATACATTGTGTAATCCATTCATCAATATCTGTTTCCAACCATCCATATCGAGCGTCACTGATTTTTATGGCTTTTGGAAACTGACCCACTTTAGATAGACGCCTAATATGGGGAACACTAAAGCTTGTTTTACGTGCTACAGCCTTTGCATCAAGTAACTTCATGAGTAGGGTTTCCATTTTTTATTTTGCCATTCTTGAATGAAATGCTCTGGCCAGCCAATACTTCGTGCCCCAAGTTTGATGGGCTTTGGGAAGTCTCCTTTGCTAATGGCTAAGTAAATACTAGAACGGGATAACCCGGTTAACTCAATAACTGTTGGTAGTCGATATATTTTTTCTATCATGCTTAAATCCTCTGAAGTTTAATGATGTATCAAGGAATACAAGTGCCTCAAAATTTCTGCATGGTTTAATTAATAGGTATTTATTTAACCACAGATTTAGCTTTGTAACTAAAGTACTTAAGCTTGAGTGAAACATAGGAGCCAGATTTAATTTTGTTCTTGGTTTCTTGTTTCTTATTGAAGGTTAGAATAGCCTCTGCAACTGCATCACAGGCACTTAGCTTTTCTTTAGTTTCATCATTGCGTGTGGGTGTTAAACCAAACCCCTCTGCTACGCTATTAACAAGCTGCCCTAAGAACATGCTCACTCCCGAACCTGTCCGTGGTGCCCCTTTGGGACGTTTTGGAGGAACAAAGACCTCTTCAAGGTAATCTGCAATCCAAGACTTAAGTTCAAAGGGTATGGGGTCTTCTTTTCGTGAGAGCCAGGCACAATAACGCTTTAGGCGTTGAAATGAGTCGTGGTCCTTATCTGAATTTTCGAAGTCATACTTCCAGTCATAGGAGGCATCATGAATTCTTAGAGATGCAGAGATAGCTAGTTGTTTATCGTATTTTAGAGCGCCAACTTCACTGAAGTGTTTAAGTATTTTTGCGGCATGATTTACAGCAGAGTGATACTGTGATGTCATTCTAACCTCTTAGGACGGTAACCTTAGCATTCGTTAGTATTCGGTTTACTGATATAATAAGACCAAGTCTCCATCATATTACGGCGTTTGTCTAATAAGTCCGACCGAGCATACGCGGCTTCGGCCTTATCACTCAGCGAATGAGCCAATGCTGCCTCTGCAACTTCACGAGGATAATCAGTTTTTTCTTGTGTCCATGTACGAAACGTTGTTCTGAACCCGTGCACATGAACTTTGAAATTTAATTCCTCAATTACTTTGCCAAAGGTATTTTCTGAAAGAGGCCTGTTTATTTTAAAGCCAGCGAAAATATACTTTGAATCGTGGGAAATAGTTTTAGCTTGTTCAAGTATTTCGAGACATCTACCTGAAAGAGGTATTCTGTGCGTGACACCTGCTTTCATGCGTTCGCCTGGTATTGTCCACAAATCGTCCTTTATCTCACTCCACAGGGCATTTCTGAGCTCCCCAGAGCGTGTGGCTGTTAAGATAAGAAATTCTAAGGCCAGCTTTATTATGGGACCTGTACTGGACTGCTTCATTTTATTAGTAAACTCAGAAACATCCTCGTAATGCATGCTCTTTCTATGGTTAATTTTTTTAGATTGCCGGGGAAGGGCGCTCATAATAGTTGATGCTGCGGGGTCATCGCCTCTCCAACCCTTTGCAATTGTCCAAGAGAAGACAGCAGATAAGCGCGAACGTACGCGGCGTGCTGTTTCCTCCTTGGTTAACCATATGGGTTCTAATATCTTAAGAATATGTTGAGAGCTTATATCGTTTACTTTCATTTCTCCGATACAGGGAAAGGCATATTTCTCTAGAGTTGATATAACCTGTGCTGCATGTTTCGCGTTTTTCCATGAGGGTAGCTTATTTTTGTGAACTATGCGGGCTGACTCTTCGAAGGTAGGCGTTGAGTTATTTAATTGTAGGTTATGAAGAGGGTCTTCTCCTGCATAGAGGGTCATTTTATTTTGTAAGGCTGCCTCTCGTGCTTGCTTAAGAGATATTAACTTAGCGCTGCCCAACCCTATTTCGCGCCGTGCACCTTTAAATGAGTAGCGTTGAACCCACTTCTTCGCACCTGTGATACTTACTACTAA
>Ga0209631_10007228_pt1 | contig 11210 bp, 8 predicted proteins | sample COG_08_FD_184752 | JGI IMG/M metagenome (GOLD analysis project Ga0209631, IMG submission 184752) | Pelagic Microbial community sample from North Sea - COGITO 998_met_08 (SPAdes) (version 2) | ecosystem: Environmental > Aquatic > Marine > Neritic zone/Coastal water | place: Helgoland, sampling... | reverse complement strand
TCCGCGTTGGTGCCGAGCCGCGCCGCCTCGAGCGTCCCGCGCTTGTACCTCGGCGCCTGTGTCTCCGTCGGCGTCCGAGAAATTCGTTTGGCTCCGTCGGAATCGTCGGAGGAGTAGTCCGAGAACGAGTCGGACGAGTCGGAGTCTGTGTCCGACACCTCGTAGGGCCGCGTCGTCCGTCGTTGTTCAGCCTCTTTGCCCTGTCGGTTGCCGGGATTTGTGTTATCCTCCGTCTCCTGTGAGGTTGGTTGGTCCCCCGGCTGGTATTTGGGATTTGAAAAGTACAAATCGCCCCATCGGTCCCGCCGGCCCTCCGCCTCGGTATCGGTGTCGTAATCGTGGTCGAACATCAGCCGCTCGGGACGATCGCCGTCGGAGACGAACCCTGAATCGCCCTTCACGCCGTTCCCGTCCACTCGTTCCTCCTCCTCGTTCGCGGCGACTTCCCACGTCACGTCCACGCCCCCTGTACACAAAACACGACGTCAATCTAATTGCACGTACACGCGTTAAAATAAACTTACCCGGCGAGTGGTGGTCGCCGAAATAGTGCACCGAGTTGTCCGCGGCGTCGTTCGCGGGTCGCGTCGCGCGCCACGTGTCCATCTCCGATCGCTTGGCATCGTCGTCGTCGTCCTCGTCGTCGTCGGGAGGCGGCGGGGGAGGGAGTGAAGCCGGCCGCGAACCGAAAGGTTCGCACGCGAGCCCCCGCCTTCGCCGCGCCGCGCCCAACGTCGCGTTGGCCTCTTCGAACCGTGCGGAATTCGAACCGTCGTCGACATCCAACGTGGGAAACACGTGGTCCCGACCGACACACCCGGTCACCGTCGCGGTTCCCCCCGTGCTGTCGAACCGCGGGGCGGATGCGCCGCAGCACGGGCGGGTCCCGAGCGATGGATTGGATTGGTCGAGAAACTCGAGCGGCGCCGGGTGATACGCGCACTGACCGAGTTCGGACGCGGGAACCAGCTGGGCACACCGCCCGCAATGCGCGATCGCGTGCGACACCCCCCACACGTGCCAGTACACGTCCCTCCATCCGTGCCCGCGCGCGCGCAGGCGCTTGAGGTGAGCGTGAATGTCAAAGTTTTTCATCGGCGCGTGTCTCGCGACCACCACGCCTCGGTAGTCCACGTAGCGCCTCGCGCGATTGCACCGCAGCCCGTGCCGGAACTGTTCGCCGTACAGCAACCCGCACGCGCCGCACCGGCCGATCGTCACGCCGGCATCCGTTGACCGTGACGCGATGAGGGCCCTGGTCTTGAGTCGATACAGCTTGGACGCAAGCGTCGCCGTTGAACTTGAATTTGTTGAATCGCCGCCTCTGCCGTCTCTGCCTCCTCCGTCCCCTTCGATCTCCCTCCTCTCTCCGTCGCCGGTAGGGTACTTCACGAGGAGCGACTCCAGCACGTCGTCGTTCACCCGTCCCGATATCTTCTCCAGTAAGTGCTCGCCTAAGTTCGCCAGGTCCGCGCCGAGCGCCGATACCTGGTGCAAGTTGGCGACTACGAAATCCGCGCATCGTTCAGTCAAACCTTCCATTCGCAGAAAGTCACTCGATATCATCACCGCGACGCAGTTACGAACCGTCATCGACGGTCCTCGTCCCTCGACGTCGTCCACGAGCCACTCGAACGTGGGTATGTCGCAGTGCACGCTCATCTCCGCGGAGGAATTCGGTTTGTTCTCAACGTCCGCGTCCAGGTGTCGCTTGAAGTACCGCATCTCCTTCAGCAAAACGCGGAGGTCGCACGTGAAGTCCCGCCGCTCGTGCCTGGCCTCGTCGAGGACGTGTATGAGTATGCACCCGGGCGGTGGACCGACGCGCGGACCGGCGCGTTTCTTATCGGATGGCGACGGGGATGGCGGTTGGGATGACTCGATGGGTGAGCGGCTTCTCTCAGCGTTGGATGCCTTCTCGTCGTCGCCGTCGAATCTACTCGCGCCGCCCGTGCCCGTGATCTTCGCGCCGCTTCGCCTCGCGAGCGACGCGGCGGTCGCCGACCGCAGCTTCGCGCTCGACTCGCTCAGCGATGGTTTGGGACGAGCGGAGTTGGTGATTGACCCGGGGAGTTCGAAGGTCTCGCCCCTTCCCTGCGCGCGCGCGGCGTCGCGCTCGGTACCCCGGGATCGAACCCTCGCCCCGGAGGGTCTCGTCACGAGCGTCGCGGACTGCGCGAAGCCCTCCGGCCGCGCGCTGGACGTCACCTGTTGCGTAGATGGGGGGGTCCTGATGAGCACTACGCGACGCGGGATTTGTGGGTATTCGAAGTTCGGGTCGAGAGACGGGCGCTTGTCGGGGGTCTCGTTCGGTGGGTTTGAACGCGATACGGGATACGGATGGACTCACCGCGAACCGGGGATCCTTCCGCTTCACATCCGACGGTCTCTCCGGCGCCATGCCCCCTCGCTCGCCCGGGCCGACGCCCCGAACACTGATTCGAATATCGAGCTCAGCTGGAGAGTTGACAACTAAAAATCACAACGCGAGCGCGGCGATGGAGTCAACCGACGCGTCGAAGGAGAGAAGCGCCGCGGGGGAGGGAGATGATGCGGCCTTGAAGAGACCGGCGGATGGGCCATCCAAGACGAAAGATGAGGAGGAGGAGAGGGAGCACCCCGCCATCGCGCAGGTACGTTGCATGATGGGACGGGAGCTTCGGATCAGGATCGTGGACGGCCGAGTGTTCACCGGGCGCTTCGAGTGCTACGACAAGCAGGGCAACATCCTGATGGATAACGCCATGTCCACGTCGGTCGGGGACCCGGAGGGTACGGAGCCGCACGTCTTCCGCGGGATGATCGTCATACAGGCGCGGCACAGGGTGGACACGCACCTGGTGGTGAGGGACGGCGAGAGCGATCCATCGGCGCCGGACTTTGACCCGTACAAAGAGCTGGAGGAGCGGTCGCTGTTCGAGATGGCGCAGGCGGAGACGTACGCGGACGGCGGAGTGGATCCCGTAGATGGACACGACCCGCCGGTGCTTTAGACCTGGAGGACGTGACCCAACCCTAGCCTCGTAGCCACCTCTCGGAGGTAAGTAAAAAGTAAAAACCAGCGCCAGATTAATCAGAAATCTAGGGCACGGGCGCCGTACAGCGTGGAACGGACGAGAGCCATGGCGTCGGCGTTCGTCGGGTTCCTCTCCGACATGAACTCTCGGCAGATCAACCACCTGTATCAAAGCCCGTGGGCGTGCCTCTCCGTCCTCCGCTCCCTCCCGCCGCTCGCCAAGCACTACGTGATGCGGCTGATATACGTGGACGTGGGCATCGCGCGCGAGGAGATCGACGCGTGGGTGCGGCCCGGGAAGGAGCACAAAGATCGACACGGACGGGCCATGGAGGCGCTCAAGCGACTCCGCGTGTTGGTCCCGGCGGGAGACCAGGAATACGTCGCCGACGGCAAGGAACTCGTCCGCCTAAATCGCAGATTCGCGAAAGGAATGCGAGCGCAACTCGAGACGTGCTTCAATCCCGAAGGCGACGACGCGGAAGGGACGGTATCGCCTTCCGATACGATGGGCGGCAACCGCCCGACGCCAAAAAAGATCGACGAGTTCGCCAAAAGCCGGTGGGAGTCACTGCTGCTGACCTTGACGGGACGGAAAGTGGACGAGTTCGACCTCGATCGCGAACTCGAACACGAACCAAACGCGAAAAGACGAAAAGGACACGCGCCGCTAGACGTCGCGTCCCTATTCCGCGGCGCGGGGCTCATCGCGGAACGGTCCTCCAAAGACAAAGGCTGGGGCATCACCGAGAAGGGGTTCAAGTTTTTGTTAACCACCGCACGGGAACAGATTTGGACCCTATTAACAGAGTACGTCCGCGAGTACGTTGACGCCGTCGGCGCCATAGAGCAAAAGGTGGCAGAGGTGTCCATCGCGGGGACGCACAGGGACATAGGCGACGCGGCGAGCGACGACGACGACGACGACGATGACAAGAAGGATGCCGACATAGACGTGGACGACATGGACAAGGAGCTCGTCGCACCCGCGGTGGTCGGGTTCATGCTCCGGCTCACGTTTCAAAACACGGGCGCTCCGTATCGCTCCGACGATTTACCGCAGGCGCAGCGTTCGATCGTCGCTGATTTGGCGCACCTCGGGTTACTGTACCTCTTCACCGGGCCGGGTGGGAAAGGGTACTACGTCCCGACGCCGCTCACCGCCGGTTTATCGGGCGGCGGGGAGAAGGACGGCGAGGGAGGGGACGAATCGGCGGATGGGGGGGCAGGTAAACAGACTTCAACTTCCGATGCGATCCACGACGTCGGCGACGCCGGACACATCATCGTCGAGACCAACTACAGGGTGTACGCCTACACGTTCAGCGACGTGGAGTGCGAGATCCTCCGGCTGTTCACCAGGCCGGACTACCGCTTACCGAACCTGTACGTCGGCATGCTCACCAGGGAAGCGGTTCACGACGCTTTGGACACTGGTAAGTTTATTTTCATTCTCGTATGGGCAATTCGATTGACGGCATGTTTTGTTCACAGGCGTCGCCGCGGAGCAGATAATCAAATACCTCAGAGCGCACGCGCACCCAAACTCGCGAGTCGCCACGAAGGGCGTCGGGATCCCCCCGAACGCCGCGGACCAGATCATGCTGTGGGCGTTGGAGCGTAAGCGGGTAAAGAGCGCGGACTGCGTGTTGTACTGCGATTTTCCCACCGGCACCGACGAGTTCGCGACGGCGGTGAAGGCGGCGAGCGACTTTGGCGTTTTACTCTGGGAGGATCCGGCGGGGCTGAAGCTGGCGGTGTCGAAGAGCGGGCACGATCGGATGAAGGAGGTGTTCAAGGCGATGCGCAGCGGGTTGAGTGGGAACGTGTCCTCCGGGCTCAAGATCGCCATGCGGCGCGGGTGAGCGGCCTTCGAAGGTGGTACTTTTGGCGACGTAAGAGTTAGTAATTTTGGCGACGATTTTCAAGTAGGTCTACTCGTGTCAGTCGGACGTGGACGCCTCCACGGCGCGGAGCCTGTCGTGCACCAGCGCGACGCACTGCGCACTCGCGCTCACAACCCGTTCCCCGCGTTCCCCGTCGTCCGTCAGAAACACCGCCACGTCGCGTCCGTCGACCACCGCCACCGCGAAACCCAGCGCGTCTCCTCCGTCCTCTTCTTTCCGCGTGACTCTGACTAGTTTCCCGTACCAGTCCGTCGCCGACGTCTCGAGCCCCACGCGTCCAATGCCGTCCCCTTCCGTATCGATCGATGACGCCGCGCCCACGAACCGTTCGGTGACCTCGAACGATCGCAGGTTCGGTCGGTCGGAGTGTTCTGGAAGTGTTCCGGAACCGCTCCGTTGGAATCTCTCGTCGAGCCATTGCCAAACTTCGCGCTCCACCACGAACTCCCTCGACTGCGTTTCGGTGAAGTCCGGGTCCGGGTTTGCCGTGACCACGGACGCGCACACCTCCGGCCATCCGGTGCGCGCCATCTCGTGTACCAACGCGTCGTCGCTGCGCGCGATGGACCCCGCGAGCTGCAGCGCTCGCATCCACACCTGCGGCCCCGCGTGCTTACAACGCGTCAGGGCTAGGAGAGGGGGTAGGATGCCGGTGGGCGCGAGGACGGTCGGGGGCCAGGGCTGGGCGCACAGCGCGTATCCACGCACGGGCCAGCGCTCGTGCGAGCCGTCGCGGGAGGTGTGCCCGAAGGTGGCGCGGTGGTCGCCGCCCGAGGCGCTGACGAGCACCTGCAGCGCGGCGGCGGTGGTGAACACATCCTCCCTCATTCTCATCGGGTCACCCCCGTCCGCGACGCCCTTGCGGAGCTTTCCCGCGAACCACGCGAGCGCCGCGCGGTGCGGCGCGTCCGGCGGGCCGGCGCAGAACTCGGCGCACGCGTCGTCGCCGTCGTCACCGGGCGACCGAAGGGCGGTGTCCAGGTCCCTGACGCATCTCAGAAATTCCTCGCGGGTCAGATTCGAAGACCCGGTGAGCTTCTCGCCGGCGTCCCGCACCGCCTGGACGACGGGGGAGAGGGAGGACATGTATGTCGCGCGAGCGGTCGCTCGGGCGAGGCGCGAAGGTCCTCGACGCGAGGGTTCGATCGCAAACGGCACGGACGGCGCTCGCGAAGTGTGAACCACGTGCGGATGAGTTGTTAAGCAGTCGGCGAGTTGTTAAGCAGTCGGCGGGGTGGAATTCATGTTTGTCATACCCACAGTGTGAGAGCGCCGCGCGCTGCGACTCCGCCACCGCCGAGTCATCACTGCACCACGCGCCATGCACCTCCTTCGGCGCGCGTTGGGCCTGCCGTACAAGTCAGGGTACTATTACGACCACCCGAGGGCGTCGTCCGAACGCGGGGACGGCACGTTCACCGTGGACAACGGCAATGTGATGTTCACGCCGAGAGAACCCAAGGCCCAAGGCGGGCAACGATCGCCCCCCGGCAACGAGCACGTCCTGTCGTCCGTGAAGGTCAACTGCGACTCCTCGCGGTTTCCCGAGTTCACGGGCCTCGACGAGCGGCCCAAGTTCCAGGGCGGCGTCGTGCACACGGCGGACAGGCGGATATTCAAGGAGACCTTCGCGGCTGAGGGCGACGAGGGCGCGCTCAGCGTATCTCTCGCGGAGGACGTCTGGTACCTGCTGACCGAGGAGCTGAGCATCTGGGCGGTACTGAGGCTGGAGATCGCGCTGGAGGTGCTGCTCATCGTGGGGTTCGCGCTGGCGCTGACGGTGGTGTCTGCGGTGGAGCACGGTGCGCGAGATGGGATGATCAGAGATAAGTTTCTGTTGTCTCTGACGAGCGTGAGGCTCAGCACCGACAGTATATTCGGATGGCAGGCGCGTAGCGCGTCGAGCGGGTACGAAGTGTTCGTGCTAGCGGTGCAGGGCTGGACGCATTGGCTACTACTCTCCGTCGCGGGCGCCGTCATCGTCGCCAGGGCGCTCAGGCCGCTGCAGCAGGTGGTGTTCAACCCCGACTGCATCCTCACAGACGACGAGGTCAACGTCCGCCTACAGATCATCCGCCCGGCCAAGGTGGACTTACTCAACGTGACGATCAACATGCAGGTGTTCGTCACGGGCGGGCGGGTGCACCAGCTGTCGCTGACGAACGGGATCGAAGGGTACGGCGCTTGGTTCGGCTACGCACCCATGAACATCAGACACAAGATCGACGCGGACTCTCCGCTCCGTGACGATTACCCCGGCGGGAAGCAGGACGTATACTTCATCCGCGTGAGTTTGAGCGCGACGGATTCCAACGGCAACCCAGTGAACGCGTTCGCGACGTACTACCACCCGGACTCGTTCTTCATGGGCATGTCGGACTTTCGAGCGGCGTGGGCGGAGAGAGGGATCATGCCGCCGAGGATACTTCGGGGCGTCCGGTGGAAAGACCAGATGAGGCGGATACGGGACGGGTCCACGGGGAAGGGCACCGAGGGCGCGGGGTTGCCCACGTGGCTCGTGAACGTCGACAACACCGAGGGTTTCGAGCCCATCCCGGGTGACTCCCCCGTGTGACGTTTCACTGATTTGTTTTTGCCTATATCTTAGCGACATGTACAACCGTGGGGAACAAACAACACTCCCCCGAGTTCTATGGTTTAGTTTTTCATCGACGTCGAGTCCCTCTTTCTCCTTCGAACCCACCGACCCCGCCCGCGCCTCTCACAGCTTGTTGAAGCTCACCGGGTTATCGTTGTGCACCCTCCAGATGGTCTCGCCGAGGAGGTTACCGACGCTCAGCACGGTGAGCTGGGGGAAATCCCGATCCGGCGTGTGCGGGATCGAGTTCGTCACGATGACCTCGGTGAAGACCCCAGAACCGAGCCTCTCCACCGCGGGCGGCGAGAAGATGGCGTGCGTAGCGCACGCGTAGATATCCGTCGCGCCCAGATCCTTGAGCAGCTTGGCACCCGCCACCAACGTCCCGCCCGTGTCGATCATGTCGTCGAGCATGATCGCAACCTTACCGTCAACCTCGCCGATGAGGTTCATCACCTCCGCCTTGTTGTGGCCGGTTCGTCGCTTGTCGATGATGGCCATCGGCGCGTCGCACAGCTTCTTGGCGAACGCTCGCGCCCTCGGGACGCCGCCGACGTCGGGGGAGACGACGACGAGGTCCTTGGGGGAGAAGTCTTTGCTGGTGAGGTAGTCCAGGATGACCGTCTCGCCGTAGATGTGGTCCACCGGGATGTCAAAGTACCCGATGGTCTGCAGCGAGTGAATGTCCAGCATGACGATGCGAGTCGCCCCCGCCTCGGTGAGGAGGTTGGCGGCGAGCTTGGCGGCGATGGACTCGCGCCCGGACGTCCTCCGATCGGCGCGGGCGTATCCGTAGTACGGGATGACGCACGTGATGGAGCGGCAGGACGCGCGGCGGCACGCGTCGATCATGATGAGGAGCTCCATGAGATTATCGTTGACGTTTGGCGGGCACGTGGGTTGGACCAGGAACACGTCGCAGCCGCGAATGGACTCTTTGATCTGGACGTACACCTCGCCGTCGGCGAACTTCTTGATCACGGAGGTGCCGAGGTCCATGCCGAGGTAGTTGGCGATCTCCTGTTGAAGTGAACGGTGAACGGGTGAGTGTCGGAGGATTAGATGATCAGACGATCGTCTCGTCTGCCAAAAAAAAACTGGAAAAAGGCTCGGTTTGGGAACCGAATTTTTGAAATCCGAGCGAGGGGCGCGCGCGCCGCCGTCGCCCCCCGTTCGCGTCGGGACGTGACGAGATCGAGCGCGGGGACACGTCACATCGGGGTGACGATCCCGGGCGCGTGGAAGCGCGCGGATGCGAACGAACCCGCCGCGTGGACGCCGATACGCGCCTTCGGATCGCGTAGGGATGGTGGGGACACGAAAAGAGGTTGGACTCACGTTTGCGAGTTCGGGGTGCGCGGTGCCGGAGAAGACCTTGAGCCTCTCGCGGTGGGGCATCGTCGCGGACGACATGTCCTCGAACGGCATCATGTTCTGCTGCACCGGGACCTGGTTGTTCACCCCCATGGCGCTGAGCGCGGCCAAAGACCCGGGGTTGTTGGCGAACACGTTGTCCTTGCTGATGGTCGCCTCGATGAGCTGGCGAGCGACCTTTCGGCGCGGCGCCACGGCGGCGTTCCTGAGCGCGCGGGTGGGCGCGCGGGAGCCGAGCTTGGCGGCCGCGCGGTGCGGGTGCGCGGCAGAGGCGACGGTGGAGAACATCATTACGTACGCCGAGGGACAGGTGCGGCCTGAATCACCGGCGGCGGCGAGCGCGTCGCGACGAGTGTTGCGGCGATGGATGAGTTTTTGAGCGTGATATTTGTCCGGGGCACAAATAGGGGGATGTCTTGTCTATTTGCGCGTACAAAACCGACGCATCTGCCATTGCCCGACTAACTCGCACTTTTCCGTAACCACGTTGCATGTGTCGTTCCGAATGAAATAGATCTTGACCGGGTGAAATTCTTTATCCTCGTTGCCCTAACCCCGATGCCACAGCCACGCGCCCGGCCTTCGCGACGCAGTCGACATGGCCGCCGCACACGCCACCGCCGCGATGATCCGCGCGGGTCCCACCCCCGTGCCCCCCGGCCGGCGCGCGGGTCCCATCCGCCTCCCCCGCCGCGCCCCAACCCGAGCGGCGACCCCGCTCCACGCCAGTAAGACGAAGACGAAGCCCCCATCGAGCCCCGAGACCGGCGACGCCTCGAAGGGCGACGGTAAGGACGACGAGGTCCAGTTCGAGGCGGTGATCGGCATCGAGACCCACGTCCAGCTCAACTGCAGGACCAAAGCCTTCTGCCGATGCCCCAGCGTCTACGGCGACGAGCCAAACACGCACGTCTGCCCAACCTGCATGGGCTACCCGGGCACCTACCCGATCCTCTCCGAAGCCGTCGCGCGCAAGGCTGTCCAGCTATCACTCGGCCTGAACGCCACGACCCTCAGGCGCCGGTCCAAGTTCGATCGCAAGCAGTACTTCTACCCGGACCTGCCGAAGGGCTACCAGATCTCGCAGTTCGACGAGCCAATCGCGGAGGGCGGACACCTCGACGTCGTCATCCCCGTCGAAGACGGCGGAGGCGTCAAACGTATCGGCATCACCCGCGCGCACATCGAAGAAGACGCCGGCAAGCTCACGCACTTCCCGGCGAAGGGAAGCGAACCGGGGTACGCGCTCGCGGACTACAACCGCGCGGGCGTCGCGCTCGTCGAGATCGTGTCCGAACCCGACCTTCGAACGGGCCGGGAAGTCGCCGCCTACGGAGCGGAGATGCGAAGGCTCGTGCGGTACCTCGACGTGGGCGACGGGAACCTGTCGGAAGGGGCCATGCGATGCGACGTCAACGTGTCGGTACGGCCCGTGGGACGCGAACGGTTCGGGACCAAGGTTGAGGTCAAGAACATGAACTCGTTCAACGCCATGTCCCGAGCCATCGATTTCGAGATTGATCGACAAACCGCGATGATCCGCGAGGGTAAGGGTGACGACATCGTGCAGGAGACGCGGACGTGGGACGAGGGCAGGCAGTGCACGGTGTCCATGCGCAAGAAGGAGGGTCTGGCGGACTACAGGTACTTCCCCGAGCCCGATTTACCGCCGCTGGTGTTGGAGGAGAGTTTCATCGACGAGTGCGCTTCGTCGATGCCCGAGCTGCCGGGCGCGATCCGCGAACGGTACGCGGCGCTCGGGCTGCCCCCCGCGGACGTCCAGGTGCTCGTGGAGGATAAGGACCTCGTGGTGTACTTCGACGCCGCGCTGGCGCAGGGTGCGCCCGCGAAGCAGTGCGCCAACTGGCTCACCGGCGACGTGATGGCGTGGCTGAAGAGCTCGAAGGATTTCACGGTTTCCACCATGCCGTTGTCCGCGTCGCAGCTGGCGGAGTTCTGTGCTTTGATCGAGGACGGCGTGATCAGCGGTAAGATCGGGAAGGACATCTTACCCGACCTGCTCGAGGGCAAGGAAGGGGATAAGAGCGTGGGAGACATCGTCGAGGAGCGTGGACTGAAGCAGATCTCCGACCCGGCTGAGATTGAGGCCATCGTCGACAAGGTGCTCGAGGCGAACCCTGGGCAGCTGGAGCAGTACCGCGGTGGTAAGGATAAGTTGAAGGGGTTCTTCGTCGGGGCGGTGCTGAGGGAGAGCGGGGGCAGGGCGAATCCCGCGCTGTCGAACGAGATCCTGATGCGCAAGCTGAACGAGGGGAAGGAGTAGAGACATTTGCGTTTGGCCCCATTTTTTGGT
>Ga0209631_10007226_pt1 | contig 11212 bp, 10 predicted proteins | sample COG_08_FD_184752 | JGI IMG/M metagenome (GOLD analysis project Ga0209631, IMG submission 184752) | Pelagic Microbial community sample from North Sea - COGITO 998_met_08 (SPAdes) (version 2) | ecosystem: Environmental > Aquatic > Marine > Neritic zone/Coastal water | place: Helgoland, sampling... | reverse complement strand
CTTTAAATGCGCTTCGCTTCAAATACACTTCGCTTCGTCTGGGTTGCTATGCAGTGGATATTGCTTATGCCTAACTGAACTTAGAGGGGCTTGAAGCCGATATGAATCGCACAGACCCCACCCATCACATTGTGGTATTTGCATTTGACGAGTCCGGCATCGCGCATCATTTGCAGCAGTGATTCCTGATCGGGATGCATGCGAATCGATTCGACGAGATAGCGATAGCTGTCGGAATCTCCGGTGATGGCCTTTCCCGCAATTGGCCATAGCTTGGAGTAGACATCGTAGGCCTTGCCGACCAGATCATTCGTTGGTTTTGAGAATTCGAGAACTAACACGCGACCACCGGGTTTTAATACCCGCTGCATTGAGGCTAAGGCGGCCTCCTTGTTAGTGACATTGCGCAGGCCATAGGCAATGCAGATACAATCGAAGGTATTGTCGGCAAAGGGCAGATGCTCTGCGTTTACCTGGGCGATGTCTATGTTAGAGCTGAGTCCCCTGTCTATGATCCTGTCTCTACCAACCTGCAACATAGACTCGTTGATATCGGCGAGTACGACTTGACCGGTCTCTCCTACAATAGTCGAGAAACGGATGCTGAAATCGCCGGTACCACCGGCGAGGTCAAGTACCTTCTGGCCTTTTCGGAGTGCGCTTAGCTCAATGGTAAATCGCTTAATGAGCCGGTGGGAGCCTAGCGACATGACATCGTTCATTATGTCGTAGCGATTCGCAACGGAGGCAAATACCTGCCCCACGCGCTGCTCTTTCTGCGCCACTGGAACTTCTTCGTAGCCGAAATGGGTGGTCTCTTCGCTATCGCTGGTGTTGCTCATGGCTAGTCGCTGCTATTACTTCAGATGAGGGGTGGCGCCAGATGGTCAATCTGATGATGAGGGCATGATGTTAATCACTTGTGTTCCCTCTGGCAATGGCTCTCGGCTGGCTTTTGCGGCTTCCAGCTTGGCCAGGTAGTCATTCCATAGGTCGTCGTGAGTTCGCCCCAGCTCTCTCAGATAGGTCCAGGAATAGATGCCAGTGTCGTGTCCATCATCGAAACTTAGTTTGATGGCATAGTTGCCAACGCTCTCCAGGTTGGCGATCTTTACGTGGCGTTTTCCGGTCTGCAGAACTTCCTGCCCTTTGCCGTGACCGCGCACCTCCGCCGAGGGAGAATGTACGCGCAGAAATTCGGCGGCCAACGTATCGCTAATGCCATCGGCATAGCTAATCTCCAGGGTCCCTGATTTCTTGTGCAGCTTGATCTGACTTGGTGTGTTAGTAGTCATTTCGCCTACCGAATTTAGTTTGTTGTGAGCATGACCTATAGGATATAACGACTGAGGTCTTCGTCTTGCGCCAGTTCGTCCAATTGCTCCTCGACATAGGCTCTATCGATAACGAGTGCCTTGCTGTCGCCTATCGCCAGATCCGACGCAGAGAAGGAGACCTCCTCAAGCAATCTTTCCATTACCGTGTGTAGCCGTCTGGCACCGATGTTCTCCGTACGTTCGTTTACCTGCCAGGCGGTCTCTGCGATTTTTTTGATACCGTCTTTGGAGAAAGATATCTCCAGGTCTTCGGTCGCGAGCAGTGCCTGATACTGCTCCGTGAGCGAGGCATCCGGTTCTTCTAGAATACGTTCGAAGTCTTCGGCTGTCAGTGCCTCGAGTTCTACGCGGATGGGGAGTCGCCCCTGCAGCTCGGGAATGAGATCCGAAGGTTTACTCAGGTGAAAAGCACCCGAGGCGATAAAGAGTATATGGTCTGTCTTGATGCTGCCGTATTTGGTGGTGACTGTGGACCCTTCAATCAGCGGCAGCAGGTCACGCTGTACGCCTTCTCTGGACACGCCCGCGCCGCCCTGGTCGTTGCGATTGGTGACCTTATCTATCTCGTCTATAAAGACAATGCCGGTCTGTTCTGTTGCCTCCACGGCGCGATTGCGAATCTCATCTTCATTGACGAGCTTGGCGGCTTCTTCATCTTTCGCAGCTTTTAATGCGGCCTTGACCGTCATGCGCCGCGAGGTCTTCTTACCGCTATTCATAGTAGAGAACATGCTCTTCAACTGGCTGGTCATATCCTCCAGGCCAGGGGGAGCCATTATCTCAACGCTCCCTGGTGATTCGCTTAGCTTTATTTCTATCTCTTTGTCGTCGATCTCGCCCTGTCGAAGTTTCTTTCTGAAGACTTGTCTTGCGGCTGAATTGGAATCTGTCTGGCAGGGGTCACCTGCATCAGCTGCCTGCTCGGTTCGTGCCTGCGGCAGCAGTACGTCGAGGATGCGTTCTTCGGCCCTATCTTCTGCAAGGTGTTGCACCTTGTTCATCTCGGTTTCCCTGAGCATCTTGATAGCAACATCAACGAGGTCGCGAATAATAGACTCGACGTCTCTACCGACGTAGCCAACCTCGGTGAACTTCGTTGCCTCGACCTTAATGAAAGGTGCCTGCGCGAGTTTGGCGAGGCGCCGGGCTATCTCGGTTTTACCGACACCGGTAGGTCCGATCATGAGAATATTCTTTGGTGAAATCTCTTCGCGCAGTTCTTCATCAAGCTTCATGCGCCGCCATCTATTGCGCAGGGCGATCGCTACGGCACGCTTTGCAGCCGCCTGGCCGACTATGTGTTTATCCAGTTCGGATGTGATTTCGCGGGGTGTCATTGTGGACATGCATGGGTACCTGTGTTCGAAAATGCCATGGGTAAGGTTCAGTGCCAGATCGGGACTATTCCGTTATTTCTAGTTCTTCAACTGTATGGTGATGATTTGTGTAGACGCAGATATCTGCGGCGATGGTCAGACTCTTCTCGACGATCTGTCGAGCGTCTAGTTCGCTGTTTTGTAGCAGGGCTTTTGCTGCTGACTGGGCGAATGGCCCGCCGGAGCCTATCGCCATAATAGAGTCTTCGGGCTCTATAACATCGCCGTTGCCCGTTATGATCAGAGAGGATTCTTTATCGGCAACTACCAGCAATGCTTCGAGCCTGCGCAGGGAGCGTTCGGTGCGCCACAGCTTGGCTAGCTCAACCGCTGCGCGAACCAGTTTGCCATGGTGCTTCTCCAGCTGTTCTTCGAAACGTTCGAATAGCGTGAAGGCATCCGCCGTGCCGCCAGCAAACCCTGCGATGACCTGATCCTTGTAAAGGCGTCTTACTTTGCGGGCGTTTCCCTTCATTACGGTGTTGCCCTGCGAGACTTGTCCGTCACCGCCTATTACGACCTTGTTGTCGCGGCGAACCGATACGATAGTTGTGCCTCTATATTGATCCATTACAGCTATTCCTGTTTCTTCTCTAAAGCTCTGAGCGGTGTTTTGGGCAAATTCATCTGCCAGCTGAGGGCTGATTGCGAGTCAGGAAGAGTCGGTAGAATTGACCAGCAATGACTCTAGATCAGGCTCTCACATATCACCTGCCAGCATTCGATGAAATCTGGTGTGCGAGCCTAGGATATGGGGTGAGACACAGGAAATTCAAGCAACAACGGGGCTTGGACGTGGTTTTCTGTCTACTGAATGCTCATGCGCAGGCTGGGGATGTTATTTGCTCGTAGTAATTGCTCGGCCTGATTCAGTATATTGCTGCTGGTATAGGGTCCGGATTGGACCAGATAGAGGGTTCTGCCAAGCAACTCTTGTTGCTTAACATTCACCTCAAGGCCTAGCAGCCGCTGCCGCTCGCTTTCGGATTGGGCGGATTCGAATTGCTGGAAAGCGCCGGTTTGCAGTATGAAACCCGGGTCGAAGGTCTTGTCAGTACTGGTCTCGGCCTGGGCTGGAGTCCGTGTTGCAGCGAGGACCGCTTCTGCTGCATCGTTCTCGACTCCGGCTTGCTGCTCAGTTAGTGCGACAGGATGGGCATCTACCGGCACCTCGTAGATGGGTAGCTCGGTATAGAATTCCAATTCCAGTTCTTTCGCTACCGGTTCTTCGGCGGCCACCACTGTCGCCGCCTGACCTACCGGAGGCATATTGTTAGTAGAGACCTGATTGATATTCAAGGGAGGTACGTTCCCGGAAAGATAGAACAGAAAACAGCCGAAGACGCCCAGAGTAAGGCCTACTATCAGTCCGGTAAACATCAGCGACCATGCCGGCGGCGTGGCGACGGTTTTTCGCTCTAGGAGCGGTTCCGGTTTAATTTTGGCAAAATCGTGTGTCATGAGTTGGTTGGAACACTTCTGTAGGCTGCTATATTTTAAGTTATTGTTTTAAATGGCAATAATGCCTAGAAAACTTTGTGCCACCACAATTATCGGTTGTCTGACGGTAAGCTAAAGCTGAATCATCAGACTTTTGCCTGTGACAGCCGACAGCAGCGATGGGCCTAAACGAGGTCTTGCGGGTCAACATCGATGCTGAAGCGTACAGATCTGGGCAGCTTCATAGTGTCTAGCTCGATACACAACTGGGATAGCAGTGCTTGCAGGTTACCGCGTTTCTCCGCTTTCAGCAGCAACTGTACGCGATACTTGCCCGCCCTCTTTTCCATAGGGGCGGGAAGCGGCCCCAGCTGCTCTATAGGCAGAGAATTGTGTTGCGAGAAACTCGCACACATTTTCGCCAATTGCTCGAGAAATTGGAGCGCGGGCTGCATCTGGCTCGCCTCTGCTCGCAGCAGGCACAGATGAAAGAACGGCGGCAACTGCGCGCTGCTTCTCTCCTTTAACTGTTGCTCAGAAAATTTTGAGTAGGCCTCGTTGGCTAAAGTCTGCAGAGTCTCGTGGCTGCCATGTCGAGATTGAATCAGAACCTCTCCAGCACGATCCGCTCGGCCTGCCCTGCCTGCGACCTGCACTATCGTCTGGCCCATGTGTTCCTGGCCGCGAAAGTCGGCACTAAACAAACCTGAATCGGCATCGAGAATGGCTACCAGAGTGATATTGGGGAAATGATGTCCCTTCGCGAGCATCTGCGTCCCTAACAAGATACAAGGGCTGCCCTTGTTTACCTGGTCTAACATTTTCTGCAGGCTATCCTTGCGCCGCGTTGAGTCACGGTCGATTCGAATTACCGGTGTGCTTGCAAATTGGTTCTGCAGAAAGGTTTCGATGCGCTGAGTACCTATGCCTATAGTAGTCAAATCCTTCAATTTGCATTGTGGGCAGGCTCTAGGAAGTCTCGCCGCCGCACCGCAATGATGACAGCGAATGCTCGGTGGGTTGGAGTGGACTGTAAACTGTGTGACGCAATTTTCACATTCACAGATCCAGCCGCAGGTTTGGCAATTCAGTATTGGTGCGAAGCCACGCCTATTGATGAACACAAGCACTTGGTTTTTTTGCTCTATGTGTTTGCGAATTCTAAAGAGTAGTTGTTCTGAGAATCCCTCTTGCAAAGTTTCGTTTGCAACATCGATGATTTCCATTCCACAGTTTTGCTTACTGCCGGCTCGTTGAGTAAGTTGCAGATGGACAAACTTCTTGTTGCGCGCATTGTGCAGACTTTCAAGGCTGGGAGTTGCGGAGCCGAGGATGATACAAATATTTTCCTCCCGCGCTCGAATTACCGCGAGGTCTCTTGCCGAATAGCGAAACCCGTCCTGTTGTTTAAACGATGAGTCGTGTTCCTCATCGATGACGATTAGCCCTGGGTTTGCCAGAGGTGTGAATACAGCGGAGCGGGTACCAATCACTATTCCCGCGCTACCGTCTCTCGCCTGTTTCCAGGCTGTTAATCGCTCTGTTTCATTCAAGCCAGAATGAAGACTTGCTACCTTGCAGCTGAATCGCTTCTGAAACCGAGAGATGGTCTGTGGTGTGAGACCAATCTCGGGAACTAGCACCAGACATTGCAGGCCCTTCGCAAGCTGCTCTTGCATAACGCGCATATACACTTCGGTTTTACCCGAGCCGGTGATGCCATCGAGCAGGAAGCAGGAATAGCTATCCAGCGCCTCGCTAATTTCAGTCACTGACGAGAGTTGCTCCGCATTCAACTCGATCTCGAAATTTGTAACTTTAGACGCGGGCTCGAAGGCAGTCTCGGCGGCCCCGGCGCGACTCTTCTGCGTAACTAGCTGCTTTAGCTCCAGCTGCTTAAGTAGCTGGCTACTAAACCCGGCCTGGCGCACTTCATGATCGGTGACTTCTTTTTCGGCGCGAATGAAGTCGAGCAGGGCTTTCTGTTTCGCTGCACGGCCAAGCAGTGCCCCCTGTTGTGGCGATGGCTCGGTGCCAGTCCAAACTCTGGTGCTATCTCTCAGCGCAACGCCGTTGCGTAGCTTGCTAGGCAGTGCTGTAGCGAAGACCTCGCCTACTGGATGTTGGTAATAATTGGAGGCCCATATCAGAAGTTGAAAAAGTGAATCGTCAAGCAAGGGCTCGCTGTCCAGCGCTGCAAGAATTGGTTTTAACTTTTTCTTCTCCAGGCTTGAGCCCGAAGCGACAGAAACTACGATGCCAATAAGTTGCTGTCGGCCGAACGATACTTTGACCCGGGTTCCAGCTAGCGCTTGTTTGTTGGTGAGAGGCAGGTAGTCGAAAACCCTGCGCAGCGGAGAAGGAACGGCGACTTGCAGGACCGTTCCTTGGTAGTTGCTTATAGTCTCGGCTGGCATTCTGGGCGGCTTTGTTAAAGTAGCGTACTAGGCATCGCATAGTAAGTTCAAAAGGATTGGCAAACAACTGAACGGACATGATTGGTGTGAAAACAGTCGTCGCGTAGTTGCTTACCAGCCTCGTGATCCTTGCGCCGTTATCTCGATGGTTTATACTTCAGCGGGATTCGATCGGTCCAATGACGGCAGGGAAAGATCACACAATTACAGGGTAGTAAATCCGGGAATATTGTAGACAGTAATTAAGTAGCAGGACAGCTACGGGACAGGCCTTAGCGAGCTAAAAGAACAATAGACAATACTAGAAGGGACAATAAGATGACTTCGCAGTCACCGCCAGCAGAATTGCTCGCCGCTCGAGAACAGATCGACGCGATTGACAGGGAATTACTGGAATTACTCGGTAAGCGCTTCGAGTTGACGCACCAGGTTGGCCTGGTGAAGGCAAGCAAGGCGCTAGATGCTGTCGATGCCACCCGTGAGTCTGAGAAGTTGGCCGAGCTGAGCGCCCTGTGTGAGAAGCACAAACTGAATCCAGCACTGGTTACTGAGCTGTTCAGTAAGATCATGGAAGAGGCGGTTAGGAATCATCGTCAACTGCGCGGCTAGGGCTTTTGGCACTCAGGGGCCTGTCTGCCTATATTCCGCCTAAATTCGAATCTGGCGCAAGCCCATGCCCTCAGCTGGCTCTATCGGGGAACTTGCGTCTTTTTCCTTCTCTGTTAGAATGCATGCCCCCAGACAGATATGCCGCATAATACAGGCGATTCTGGGTGGAAAGCAGATGTGGTGCAGTAGCGAATAGACGACTGCTGTAGCGACATTAACTCAGAGGAAACAACATGAAACCCGATATTCACCCCAAATACGAAGCCATGAAAGCTACTTGCAGCTGTGGCAATGTGGTTGAGACTAACTCTACCCTGGGCAAAGACATTCTTATTGAAGTATGTTCCGAGTGCCATCCGTTCTACACTGGTAAGCAGAAGATTCTGGATAGCGGTGGTCGAGTAGATCGATTTAAGAAGCGATTTGGTTCTAGACGAGTCTAAAAGATCGTTTCCGTGGAAAGCTCCTCGCTTTCCACGCTTGCAGGATCAATACTAGGTAACGCGCCGTCAGTTGTAGGCGCGTTTTCCGTTCTGAAGTATTCAAATAGGGTATCCGGCTCGCCCGGTGTGGCAGGCGCCCCAGTCGTCTTGTTGATTAGACGATCTTCGATACCGTCTGGGCGTTTCATCGTGTTCTCGGGCATGCCCTCTAGTGCCATCTTCATGAAATCGATCCAGATTGGCACGGCAATGGTTGCACCTTGCTCTCTTTCCCCTAGCGGCTCTGGCTGATCGAAGCCCACAAACACCGTCGTGGCAATGTCTCTATTAAAGCCCGAGAACCACAGTTCTTGCGGCCCGTTGGTGGTGCCGGTTTTGCCCATTAGATCTGAGCGGCCTATCTCTCTATTTACCCGAGCGCCACTGCCTTCCTCGATCACAGAACGCAGCATCGAATTAAGAATAAACGCAATCTGGGGATCGATAATGCGGGGGGCCGGAATAATGTCGGAGGCATCGTCATTGGGCGTAGCTGGGCAATTCTCACAGACTGTCACCGGCGTCGCCTTGTAGATAGAGCCGTCGGTGAGATTCGAGATCTCCTTTATAAACCAGGGCTCTACCTTGTAACCGCCGTTCGCGATCGCGGAGTAGGCCGTGACGATTTCCAGTGGCTGCACGTCTTGGCTGCCCAGCGCTACAGTTAAATCGTTACGCGGGAAATTCTGTGTTTGAAAGCCAAACTTTGCGGCGAAGGCGAGTACCTTGTCATCTCCGACCTGATCATACAGTCGTACCGCCGGCACATTGCGAGATTCCTTCAGGGCGTAGCGCAGCGTAATTGGCCCCAGGAAGTTGTTCTCATAGTTATTTGGACGATAGTCGCCTCGAGTGAGAGGTGCATCGTTGATGGTCGTCGCGGCGGAGTACCCTTGTTCTAAAGCCGTGCCGTAGAGGAAGGGCTTGAAGTTCGAGCCTGGAGGTCTTGGCGTTATGACGCGGTTAACCTGGCTGCGACGAAAATCGTAGCCGCCTACCAGGGCAATGATTTCACCGTTAGTCGGAGACATGGAAACCAGGGCGCCTTGAATGTCAGGGATCTGTCCAAGCTGCCAGGCGCCATCCGTATTCTTGACTCGGATAAGGTCGCCTACCTGCACAGCATCCGCCGCCACTTGCGGAGGTGGCCAGGCATCGTTTCTCGAATTAAATTTATAGGCCCAGCTAATGCCATCCCAGTCAACCTTTATGGCCTCGCCCGATTTAAGTACCGCCTCAAAACTCAAGTCATCCAGTGCGGTGACTATGGCAGGGTGTTGGTTCCCGTGTACGGGTACCAGCTGCAATTCGCCTATCCAGGCCGTGTTTGCGTCACCTGTCTGATCTGCGTATAGCTCCTGTGGAAAGTTAGCGGTCGCGCCTCGGTAACCATGGCGTCTGTCGTAGTAGTTTTCCAGGCCTTCAACCAGCGCCTTGTTTGCAGCGAGTTGTTTGTCCCCGTCGATGGTCGTGACTACTTCGAACCCCTGGGTATAGGCTTGCTCGCCATGCTCATCAAAGAGTTGCTGGCGCACCATCTCGGCGACGTAGGGTGCCGATATGGCTATATCACGATTGCGTCTTCTGGCGGTGATAGGTTCGCGGTCCGCCGCGGCGAATTCGGCTTGGCTGATCATGCCCTCGTTCAGCATGTTTGCGAGTCTGACGCGGCGACGCTCGATTGCTCGCGTAGGATTACTCAAGGGGTTACAGGTTGAGGGGCAGGGCAAGAGAGAGATCATCATGGCGGCCTCTGCCAGGGACAGCTCACTGACTTCCTTGCCATAGTAGACATAAGCGGCCGCACCGATGCCATCCGCACCAGCGCCGAAGTAGATGGTATTTAGATACAGTGTGAGAACTTCTTCTTTGCTGAGTTCTCTTTGGATCTGCAGTGCGAAGGGGATTTCCTTGAGTTTGCGCAGATACAAATTGTCGCTGTCGAAAGATAGGATCTTCGCCAGTTGCATGGTGATAGTGCTACCACCCCCCAGATTCACACCGCGAATCAGGCCATAAAATACGCGACCCAGACTCTGCAGGTCGACACCGGGGTGAGAATAGAAGCGCACATCCTCCGTCGCTATGACTGCATCGGTGAGTATTTGTGGAATATCTTCGAAATTAACCGGGTTTCGCCGGTTGCCGATCTCATCGATCAGGCGTCGATCAGCCGTATAGATTCGCAGCGGCGTTTCCAGCTGCACGTCTCTGTAAGTTTCGGCTGAAGGAAGCAGGGGCGCTAGATAGAGATAGGCGGCACAAACAACCATGACAGCGCCAGCCATCCCAGCTACCGCTGTGACCGCAATCCACTTGAGAGTTTTCTGAATCTTTGTGTTCACGGGTTACTTAAGTCTCGAAGAGTAGCTGCTCAGATTTGAAGCTTTCGTACCTTGCTTCCTAGCTTGCTTCCCGCCAGCTGAGGAGATATCGGTGAGTTGAATTACCGAATCAGCCCAATAGCCGCATGTTCTGAGGCTGGAGGCGGGCTGATTATTATACACTCGGCATCCATCAATGCCTTATTATTCTCAGACTTAATGGCTGAGATGTCTGAATTTGAGATATTTCTCACGCTGCGCCGGTGATACGTGGAAAATAAGTGATAAATTTTCTACGGTGGAAACGGAGCCAAATTGCGATGTGATTGGCACTATTCACATATCGAGGAGGAACCAAGTCGAAAAATTGATCAGAATACCCAGAAGCCAGAGATAATCTGCTATTCAGGCGGGTTGCCAGCCCTGCAAACGTGACCTGAATCAAAGAATTGCAGGGGGGCTTGCTCCATTATTTAATGGTAAAGTTGTTTGTTCTGAAAGTCTGATAATTAATTGATAACTATAAAAAATTTATTGTCGGCCGATACTGGAATCTGGGGCATTTAAATTTGCAGATGATTTCGCTAAGGTTTTGTTATTATTAGCAATATTTTAGAGGTCTGAGATTGAACTGGGCCGTTGAACCGCAGTATAAGGGGCGGGAAAGGCGAGCTGCTCTAAAAAACAGATCGAAATAGAAGGGATTAGGGGTTACTAAGTGCTGGAAAAGCTACAAAATATTAGTGCTTTAAGCAATTTTGGCGAGAAAGCGAGCACTATGCTGGGGGTCGACATTAGTACGACTGCTGTCAAAATTTTGCAGCTGAGCCCGAGTGGCAATAAGAATAAGGTGGAGAATTATATTATCCGGCCTTTGCCAGCTAATTCAGTCGTCGAGAAGAATATCAGCGACATTGACGCCGCGGGAGAGTGTATTGCAAAGGCGGTTAGCATACTCAAGCCCTCGCTCAAAGATGCGGCAGTCGCTGTTGCCGGCTCTGCGGTGATCACAAAGACCATCGAGATGAATGCGGCCTTGTCTGAGCGGAAATGGAAAACCAGATTGTGGTAGAGGCGGACCAATACATTCCCTACCCCCTCGATGAAGTGTCGATAGATTTCGAGCGGCAGAAATTATCCGAGCGCAGTCCAGAAATGGTTGAGGTCTTGCTGGCCGCGTGCCGCCGAGAAAATGTGGACGCCAGGGTTACCGCATTAGAGCTAGGC
>Ga0209631_10007223_pt1 | contig 11214 bp, 13 predicted proteins | sample COG_08_FD_184752 | JGI IMG/M metagenome (GOLD analysis project Ga0209631, IMG submission 184752) | Pelagic Microbial community sample from North Sea - COGITO 998_met_08 (SPAdes) (version 2) | ecosystem: Environmental > Aquatic > Marine > Neritic zone/Coastal water | place: Helgoland, sampling... | reverse complement strand
CGCCGTCACAGGAATCACAGCCCCGGCGGAGATCCCCGGGGCGCGAGGGGCGGGCAGGGACAGCCTGGACTCGACGAAGAGCGAGTTCAGCAAGAGCTGGGAGCGTCAGAGGGACCTGACGAGGGACAGGTTACAGGAGCGCCTGTACTGACACGATAGTAGACACATCTTAGGCGGAAGAAAGAGACACGCGAGCACCAGAGGCGGCGACGGGAACACGAGCATGAATTGATTTGACATTTTTTCAATTGATTTGACCGAGACTGATCCCACCGCACGTATGATAACACCGGTACACATGAACGCTAACCGAAGAACGCGTGGCCGAGCGCGGCTTCACACGACATCCGCCCGCTCCTCTCAGCCTCCATCAGCCGCTGGCACAAATCCCAACCCGCGCCGTCGTTCGCGTCAAGCGCCGCGAAGTCCATTTGCCCATACGCGCCTTCGCTCGCCTTTACACCCTTGAACGCGTCCATGTCGTAGTTGACCCCGGCGTAGTCGGCCAAGAACTGCTCGAGCGCGGCGTCGGTGCGCAAACCAACGACCGCGAGCTGCAGCATGGTACACCCCGCGCTCCAGCTGTCGAACCTGTCTGGTAAATGAGCCCGCCACAGCTTGTCCGCGTTGTCCCGTGTCGGACGAGGGGAACCGGGCGGGAGCAGGTACAGCTCGTCGGACTTTGCGTACCGCGGGTCCGCCGGTCCGTTGCCGGGGTAATAGTTGAGCGGTTCGGTGTCACCTCGGCACAGCGCCGCGGCGCCCAGATCGATGAGCTTCAACACCCCGCCATCCTGTAAACAAAACAATACATAAACACGCCGTCATCAGTCACACTAATTGCCCGTACGAGAATAAAAAGAAACGCACCTTCTCCGCGGCGATCAAGTTCGCGGGTTTCACGTCCCTGTGCACCACACCGCACGCGTGTAACCGGGCCAAACCATTGAGTAACTCGTGCATGGCCTTCTTGGTCACGCCGAGCTCCGTGGCGTCGCCGCACGACATCGCCGCCGCCAGGTCTTTCGTCCCGGAACGCATCAGAGACTCCACCGTGCACTCGCCCTCGTTGGCCCACATCAGCCACAGTCCCTCCGTCAGCGTCCCGTTGTAAATCTCGCCGCCGTCTGTTATAACAGTTGAACAAGAACACGACGTCAGTCTCAGGTCTTATCGCCCACACAAGAAAGAATTATGATGAACGTACCTTTGGGTCCGAGCTCGACGCATCCCATGAACCGCGCGCACGCGCCTTTGGCGTTTGCGTGTACGTGGTAGTTGAGGTCCATCTCGCACTCGAGCAGCTCCTCCGCGGCCATGACGTCCGCCTTGGCGTTCTTCAACACGACGTCCTGGTCACCCTTGAACACGCCTCTGAAGACGGTGCCGAAGTTACCAGAGCCGAGTGGTTTGGGGAGGACTTTAACGTCCCCGGGTTCCACCCCAGGCGTCCTTCGAAGTACCTTCGGTCCACCCTTGGCGCGGAGCTCGCGTTTCTCCTCCCAGTACCGCTTAGCGTCGGCGGTGATGGTGAGCATGTCCTCGTCGTCCTCGAGCACCGCGCGCTCCAACGTGAGTGTGACGGTCGGGCAATCGGGTTCGCCGGCGAGCTCGTCGAGGATGGACTCGTACCATCGATTCTCGAGTGGCTGCGCATCGCCGCCGTCGAAGGCAACCGCGACGAGGATGTCGCAGGTCTGGATCATGCCGCTCTCGTCCGCGTTGCCCCCGTCCACGAGCTCGGTGACGATCGCGCCTTTCCCCTTCTCGTCCAAGGGCTCGAGGACCATGCCCATCGGTCGGTCGATGGTCACCGTCAGTCGTTCCTTCTCGCCCGTCGCGATCTTGCAGTTCGCGGCGGAACTCATGAGGACGTCCGCCTTCTCTGACCCAGGATCCTTGGTCGTCGTCTTGTCGCCGCCGAACAGGCCGCCGAACATCGCGCGGGTGGACGTGGTGGCCGCGGGCCTGCGCGCGTTAGCCTGGTGGACGTCGATGGATGACATGGTGGTGAGCGAGAAGAGGAAGCGGGATGAAGGTTGACGTGTTTTTGCCGGGAGGGTGGAGAAATCGTTATCCGGATGGCTGGACGCACCTTGCGAGCGCGCGTGGGGACGCCGACGGCGCCGAGGACGGCGCGCGACGCGAGCATCGACATCACGTGGCTCTCGTGGACCGTCGGGCGGAGAGGGAACCGGCACGCGGGACGTGTGCCTACGAGTGCGAGCCCAAACGCGCGGGCGGTGGGATTTATCGTCGCGAGTGGCTGCGTGGCAGGGCAGGCGAGCACACTGATGAGGAGACTCTTCAAAACATTTGTTCTCTCTGCTTAAGTAAGCCGCTACTGGTTCACGTCTTGGACGATCGCGCCTTTCGCGACCGCCCGCTAGACGCCTCAACACGCGTCACACTAGTGACCCTCTAGAGCAGCTGACCGAGCCACCGCGCCAAGATGGCCGTCTCCTCCGCGTTCAGCCGCTCGTGCTTCATACCGTATATGCGATGAAACTGTTAAATAAAAACCACGACGTCAGTCAATCCAATTGCACATACGTACGAAAATAAAAATAAACTCTCACCTCCACGTTTGCACCCAACGAGTCTAGCTTTTGCGCTGTGACTGTCCCAAACTCAAAGGGCAAAATGTCGTCGCTGTCCCCGTGGACCAAGAGCATGGGCGTCCTCGCCGCCACCTGCGGGTCCGCCATCATCGGCGCCGGGTACATGTCTCGCATGGGAAGATACGAGCTCAGCGCGAAGACCCCGCCGAGGTTGGCGCCTTTTCCCAACCCGTGCAGCGCGGCTGTGAGCGCCACGGCGCCGCCTTGGCTGAACCCTCCGATGACGATCTTCTCCGGTGGGATCCCGTCGGAGGCCATGAGTTCCTGGACGATGCCGGTGACGAACTGCGCGGACTGGAGGATCCGCGGTTGGTCATCCACGAACGTCTCCACGGTGTCTGTGAATCGATCGATATCGTACCACTGTGATAGAAAAAACACGACGACGTCATTCTAATTGCCCATACAAGAATTAACAAAAATAAACGTACCGACGGGATGTTTTTGCCCCCCTCCACGGTGACTGGCATGGTCGGCGCGTCGGGAAAGACCCACTTGACTCCCGGGAGTTTTATCAAGTTCGCGGCGATCCCGACGCCGTCGGTGCCCTCGGCGTGCCCGCCTAGGCCGTGCAGGAAGATGACCGCCGCCGTCGGTGCCGCATTTCCCGGCGGGTTCACCACCATGGGTTCGGGAAACTCCAGACGGGGCAGATCGCCCCCGCCGGTTATCCTGGGCAGGTCGTAGCCGAGGCCGAGGCAGACGCACGCGGTGACCACCAGGACGAGCACCGCCGGGATTGTCATGAGCGCCGCGTTGTACATGTAGTCCGTGAAGATTCGCGCGGGCGACCGGCCGTTCGCCTCCTCCTTCTTGGCCGCCAGCAGCGGCTGCGCCTCCGGGGCGTACTTGCCAAGACACGCGCTCATGATTCGAGATTTCTCGCGCGGGTGTTGGCGCGGGCGCTCGGGGTCGGCGACGCGGACGCTACCGTGTACTCGGCGGGTGTCGCGCGTATCCGGCGGGTTTCGCTATGCCGAGATGTGTCGCCGGGGCGTGTCTCGCGCCGCGCCGCGTCGTCGTGTGCGGACCGGGGGCGGCGATGTCGATCCCAGGGGTGTTGAGACCAGGTTGGCGCGAGCAGCGCGTTAGAAATGTTGACTGAGCTCATTTGGTCGTGGCAGGTGCGAAGGTTTCAATATTTACACTGGCGGGGGTGCAACAACGGCTGCGAAGGACACGTGTGTACATCCGTCACCGCTCAGTCCCGCTTCTTAGTCTTCGGGGTCCTGGTGGACTTCCGCACGCCACCCTTCATCACGGTACCACGCGCCTTTCGCGGCCGGTAGATGAACATCTGGAGCATCATCAGCGCGTTCATGCCGGCGGAGAGGGCGTAGGCTAGCACCATGGCGTCGCTCCCGCCCTCCTGCTGGGTGGTGAACACGCGCGCGGCGCTGCCCGCGGTCATGAGGACCTGCGTCGCGGCGCTGAGCTCGCCGGTGGACTTGGCCTTCATGTTCGTGTAGATCTGCGGCGCGCGGCCGAGGACGAGCACCGCGGTGGTGCAGTTGTAAAGGTTCTCGAGGACGTCGCCCGGCGCTATTGCGACGATCATGGCGGCGAAGGCGTACCCCGCGACGTACGGGAGTAAGCTCGGGACGCCGGAGATGATGGACTTGCGCGCCGCGTTCTTGCGGCCGAGGATGAGCATCAGGCCGAGGATCACGAGGTTCTGGAAGAGCACGAAGAACATCTCGGCGTAGGACGCGAGGGGCATGGCGTGGTGGGCAAAGTACGCGATCGAGACCGTCCCGGCGGCGACTTCGCTGAGGAACATCTGGAACTGGAGGCCCTTGGCGGACTTGGCGGATAGGATGCGGCGGATCTGGGGAACCTTGACCATCATCGCGCCTCCGATGATGCCGGTGGACTGGATCGGGGGGACACGGGGGAGCGAGGGTGAGTCGAGGGTTTGCGCATTTTTTCCAAATCATCCGGGGAGGAGCGAGGGTTCGGGGGAAACTCGCGGGTGTCGCACCAGGCCTTTGCTGACGGCGAATTTGACGCAGTCGGTGGAGGGCACGGCGCCGGTGAAGACGCCGAGCACCTCGCCGGCGCACCTCTCGATGGAAAGAGCCATGTTGTTCTGAGACGCGCTTCTGGTGCGGAGCACAGTGCGCGCTCAATGGAAAAAATAAGGCCTTTGCAAACGGTCTTGCAACGGCCAACGGCGCTTCGATACCAAGCAAGCAGAAATCCGCAGATCTGATCTCTTTTGGCACTTGGCCGATTTGCGAGCTCGACCCCCGCTTCGCCTCGGCCACTTCAACACGACACTCGGGGCACGATATCAGCCGCGATGTCCGCGACCGTCACGATGTCCGCCGTCGCCGCTAAGGCCGGCGCGCGCCTCTCCAGCCGCGCCATCTCCAAACAGGTGCGCCCGCGACGCCCATCGCCCCAATCTCGCGACTTTCTTCCAAGACACGTCGATAACCCTCAGTCAAACTGACACCGCCTTCCCCAACAACAGGCTCGCGCTCTCAACGCCACCGCCCGCGTCGCGGCCAAGCCCCGAAGAAGCTCTCTCAGCGCCAATGCGATGCTGGTGACCATCGAGCACGAGGGCAAGACCTACGAGGTCGAGTGCGACGGCCACGACAACATCCTCGACGCGGCCATCGACGCCGGCATCGAGAACCTCAGCTACGACTGCAAGATGGGCGTGTGCATGACGTGCCCGTCGCGGGTGACCGCCGGCAAGGTGGACCAGGCGGGGAGCATGTTGAGCGACGACGTCGAGGAGAAGGGGTTCGCGCTGCTGTGCTGCGCGGTCCCGCTGGAGGAGGGCGTCGTCATCAAGACGGTCACCGAGGAGGAGCTCCTCGACGAGCAGCTCTGCGCTTAGAGGACGGATAGCATAGAGGAGCGGCTTGTGTACGATCGAAATATTATGGTGATCTATGAGCATTTCACGTAATTGCGGTTAACGAGTCGGATTCTGACTGAACGCGCTGTGTGAATTAAACGGAACGTCGCGACCAAAATCCGCTCCAGATTTGGCCTTGTCAGCAGAAATATCTCGACGCTTTATCGGACAGCGGATCTGGCGCGTCGACGCACTGCGCGCCACGCGACACGTCTTAAACGTTCAACAAAGCACCGTAAACGATGCCCGTCCTCGCCATGACCGCGCTTCCCGGCCTTCGCGTCGTGGTACGTGCCCGATACTCGCCTCGAACGCGGGGATTCGTCTTTTCCTCGTTGTTGCTTTTTCCTCGGTCGTCCCATGAAGCCCGCGATACTCGACCCCAAGCGCTGACCTTCCACCCGCTCGTGTTCCAACAGGCGAGCGCACGCAAGGGACGCACCCCACAGGCCAAGGCCAAGGTCGTCACGTCCAACATCGTCTCGCGCGGATCCGAACTCGAACAACTCAAGAAGCTCTCGCATCTCGTCCTGGAGACCGCGTCCGTGGGCGCGGACACATTCGAGGAGCTCGGCCCTCAGGCCGCGACGGTGTCCCCGTCCGTCCTCCTCCACACCCTCCACGACAACACCACCGCCGACGTCGGCGCCCTCGAGGGAGCCATGGTGTACGAGCCGTGCGACGTGGACTACACCGGCTCCGAAGACGCCCGCCTCGAGTGCGTCATCGACAAAGCCTTCGTCAACCTCGGCGGCATGATGGCGGACCGCGTCGGCGGGCTCGTCTCCGTGGAGATCGTCGAGGACAAAGCCACCGCGCTCTCCGCCGAGGCGATCGTCGCCAAGGCTCGGCACATGCGCGCGATGTTCGACGAGATCAACGTCGACGCGTCCAAGTACCTGTTCAAGATCCCGGGTACCTGGGCCGGGGTCCAGGCGGTTCGAACCCTGGAGGCGGAAGGCGTCGCTTGCCACGTCACGCAGGTGCACAGCCTGACGCAAGCCGCCGCGTTCGGCCGCGCCGGCGCCACCGCGATTCAGGTCTACGTCGGCAGGACGCAGGCGTGGTACAGGAACCACCCGGTGCACCAGTTATCCAACGGTTTACACGGGTCGGACAAAGCCCAGGGCGTCGAGTTCGTCCGCCACGTCAAGACCACGTTCACGAACGAAAGCCTCGACACCAAGATCATCGCGAGCTCAATCAACGATCGCGAGAACGCGCGTGCGCTGGCGGGCGTCGACTACATGCTCCTCAGCGATCGCGTGGTGCGCACGCTGAACGACGCGGACGCGCGCGATGAGATCGATGCGATCGGCGTTGTCGCCCGCGGCGGTGACGTTCCAGAAGTCGGCGAGGTCACCCGGGAGTCCTTCGAGGCTGCGCTCAGGTCGAGCCCCGCGTTCGAGGAGATCAACGCGCACCTCGAGTTGCTGCACAAGGACGAGGAGGCGCTCAAGGCGTTCGTCAAGACGTCCGTCATGAGAAACGACTGATGTGAGCGTTTTGTTTGTTTGGCTCCGCCGCGACGCGTTCGCCGAGGCGGACACCGCGGACGTGATGTTGGAAAACGATTGTCCCAAACTTTGTGCACGCACCCACCCACTTGTCGAGCAAGATGAACGGAGGTACATCTTCAACTCTTAACCTTCTGTACGACAAGTGTGTGGTGATGAAAACTCCGTGCACAAAATTTGGATGTTCCGCCGAATGTTTCAACATCACGTTCGCTCGTCTGCCTCGGCGAGCGCGTGTGTACACCCACCGCACGAGCGTTCGCTCGCCGTCGTTGTGAATTACTGCTACCAACACCTACTGTTTGTCATACCACGAAAGAATAAAGACTAATCTTACATCGCTAATCGTCCCCGTCGAGCCTCGCCGCGCGTTCCCGGTGAAACGCCGCGAAGTCTTTCCAAGTCCCGTCCCCGATGGCCTCCCTCGCCGCCTCCATGAACCGATTGAAGTGGTAATAGTTGTGCACGTCGAGCAGCACCGCCGCGGTCATCTCGTGGCACTGCAGTAAGTGGTGCACGTACGCGCGCATGTACCGAGTACACGCCAGGCACTGACACCCCGGGAGCAACGGCCTTTTATCCGCCCTGTACGCCAGAGCCCACAGGTTCGTCTTGAACGCGTCGCCGCCCGTCAACAACCGCCGCGCCGCGTCCTCCTCCACGTACGGCGCGTCCCTATCCTTCCCGGCATCTTTCTCGTCCACCAAAGTCCGCTTGCGCTTCCCCTTGCCCTTGGTCTCCTCCTCCGAATCGTCGCTCGTGCTCGAATTCGGCGGCTTCAGCGGAAACGTCAGAGCGTACCCTTGCGTCGTGCACTGGTGACAAAAGGACGAGTCCACCATGTCCACGCCAGCTTCGATCGCGTCCAGCACGTCCAGCGGTCCACACGCGAGCCCCGCGAGGTACCGCGGTTTATCCACCGGTAACGGCTCGATGGACGCGTGTAGCAACGACCGCCTGTGCGTTCCGGGGGTCTCGCCCGCGCCCAGGCTCCCGACGCTGTACCCGCTGACGGACGCCCCGAATCTCTCCACGATATCTTCCGAACACGCGCGTCTCTCACCCGCGTCCGATCCGCCCTGCACGGACGCGAACACGGAAGGTGCGGTGGGCAGATCCTTGGTCTTCTCGAGCATTTCGCCGAGCCACTTCGCGGTTCGAGCGGTTGCTTGTTTGGTTTTTTTCATCGCGACGCCTTGTTCCCAGCACGGGGACTCGTCCGCGAGCGCCACGAATGCATCCGGCTGGATCGCCGCGATCCACCGCGCGTAGTCGTCGGTTGTGATCTTCGTGGTGCCCGTCGGTGACGCGACGAACGTGTGCGCGTCCGTGTTGGACGGCTTGGCGTCCTGGTCGAACGTGAGTGGATCTCGCGCGGTGACGAGCATGCAGGTTGGCCTGCTTCCGAAGTACCGTCGCCCGCCGCCCGGGTGGTTGCCGACGTGGTCGGGGCCGAGGTGGTCGAGGAAGTGCGCGAGGGAGACGTGGAAGCTCCTGGCCTCGCGCGGGAGCTCGTCGACGTTGTCCGGGGTGAGATGCGCGGGCTCGCCTCGGCGGGTGTACGTCAGCGCGATGGGCGTCGGGACGGAGCATGGGGCCGGGTGATCCCACGGGGTCGTCGTGAGCGTCCCGAGGCGCGGGCCGGGTGCCGATTTGGATTCGCCGTCGGCGGGCGCGAACCGCGGGTCGAGCTCCCAGACGATGCCGCCCATTTTGTAGCGGCGCTTCCGGGGTGGGGAACGCGCGCGGCGGAGTGCGGCGGCGGCGGCGAGAAAAGACTTGATGAGCTCGAGTCGACGCTCTTCGATATTTTCCCCGCTGTTCGTTGGAAACTGCCGGCCACAAGGAGAGACGCGGCGCGAACGTGGGAGCGCGCCGCGTGCGAATAGACCCCAGGCGTGTTTGACAGTGAACGTGTGTTGGAACGGCGGCCGCCATGGAGGAGCTCCAGAGGGTACGTTACACCCCATCGATGCCCATCGACCGCGCCCCGACAACGAATCCAACAACGAACACGAACACTTAGGTTTTGCCATCCGTCGCTCACCTCGACCGCGCCGTCCCAAACCCCGTGTATCCAACAGCAAAAGCGGCAGCGCATGGAGCAAATGAAGAAGCTCGGCATCGGCAAGTTCGAGAACCAGGTAGGAACCCCATCGCGCAACCCCCACGCACCTTCCGCGTCCACGCATTCATGTGGGCACCCCCGCATCTTTCCCGAGATCTCGCACTCACCGTCCTCCTCCCTTCCCCGTCCTCACACGCAGGAGGATCAGGACGACGACGACGCCCCGGGCACCGGACCCGCGCACCACGACACCGGCGCGGGCATCACAAACGACGCGTGGTGCCCCCCAGACGGATGGATCGAAGCTCCGCCGCAGGGCGCAATCGTCCGAGACGTCTTCGTCCCGTCCAAGGCGCCCCTCTCCGACACCTGGCACGCGGACGGACGCGTCCCGTCGCACCGACGATACGGCCCACACGAAGCGCTCGACATGGCCAAGCAGGCATCCGGCGGCCGGTCCGTGGAACTCGTCATCGACCTCACGAACAGCAGCAGGTATTACGACCCGGCGGTGTTCGACGCGAGGGGAGCATCGTACGTGAAGATCGGTGAGTTTCTTTATATTTCCGTATTCTTTTTATTTTCGTATGGGCAATTAGAATGACATCTTGTTTTGTAAACAGCGTGCGTCGGTAAAGATGCGCCGCCCGACGCCGTCGCGGTCCAGCAGTTCGTGTACGAAGTCTGCAAGTTCCTCAGCGAGCGGAAAGGTAAGGGGCTGATACTGGTGCACTGCACCCACGGGTTCAACAGGACGGGCGCGATGCTGGTGCACTACGCTCAACGAGTCGCGCCGTGGCCAAAGCTGAACGAAAACGTTAAAGAATTCGCGACGAAACGACCGCCGGGGATTTATAAACCCGAGTACGTGAAGGAGCTGTTCGACGAGTACCTTGAACGGCGGTTCTCGACGACGACGGACCCGCCGTTGCCGGAGTGGAAAAGGGGGGTGATCAGGCACCCGGACGCGCCGCCGCTGGACGAGAACGCGGTGCCATCCGGAGACTTATTCAGCCAAAAGACAAACCCGGAGTACGCCAAAACCTTGGCGGAGTCGTTGGCGCCGAGACCAGGCTCCGGGGTCTCGGACGAGCTCGCGAGCAGCCGGAGTCGGACCACCGCCGACGGCAACCTCGACGGCACCCACATGCACCACGACGACGTGCTGGGCACCGCGACGTACGAGGGCCAGGTAAGAAGTTTATTTTCATTCGCATATAGGCAATTAGACTGACGTCGTGTTTTACACAGGCGCGGGAGATTCGAAACGTGGTTTCCTACCTCTGCGGCGTCGACGGCGCTCGGTTCCCTGGGTCCCAGCCGGTGTCCCTCGCTAGGGATAACATGGATACCATCGCGCGGCACGAGTACCACGTCACGTGGAAGGCGGACGGGACGCGGTACATGCTTTTGCTGATGCGCGACGGGACGTATTTGATTGACAGAAAGTTTGAGGTTCGGCGGGTATCGATGCGTTTCCCGGCGCCGTTGAAGACGCACGGCGTGAGCGTGCACAACGCGACGCTTCTGGACGGCGAGATGGTCATCGATGACGTCGCGCCCGGGCGGCAGCGCAGGCGGTTCCTCGCGTACGATTGCGTGGCGCTTCACGGCGAGCGGTTGGGCGACAGGGCTTTCGTGGAGAGAATATCGTCGGTTCAGAAGCAAGTCGTGGACCCTCGAAACGTTTTCCTGACGGAAGCGGGCAAGTCGAAGGCGTACGACTTTGCCAAGGAACCGTTCAGCGTGCGCGTGAAGGACTTCACGCCGCTCGCGGGCACCGAGGGGTTCATACGTAGCTTCATACCCAAGCTGTGCCACGAGTGCGACGGTGCGTTTCTTTTCTTTGAGTTTTCGTATGGGCAATTTTATTGACGTCGTGTTTTGTTTTGTGCACAGGGCTCATCTTCCAACCGTCGCGAGCGCGGTACGAGAGCGGCACCATGGACACGCTGCTCAAGTGGAAGTTCACGCACCTGAACTCGGTGGATTTCAAGCTGAAAATATCCCTAAAGGATGGCCGGGGTTTACTGTACGTGGGCGCGGACAGGGGCGACGTGGTGGCCATCACCGAGCCCACCGGAGAGTTCACGATGGGAGCAAATGAGGACGGCGGCGATCCAAATCTCGCGCCGG
>Ga0209631_10007218_pt1 | contig 11219 bp, 10 predicted proteins | sample COG_08_FD_184752 | JGI IMG/M metagenome (GOLD analysis project Ga0209631, IMG submission 184752) | Pelagic Microbial community sample from North Sea - COGITO 998_met_08 (SPAdes) (version 2) | ecosystem: Environmental > Aquatic > Marine > Neritic zone/Coastal water | place: Helgoland, sampling... | reverse complement strand
AAAAAAAAAAAAAAAAAAAGAAAACTTAAAATTGGTCTTTTAACTAATGAAATACCACCTGTAGTATATGGAGGTGTTGCTACGTGGATTTTAAATTTTATGAAAATGTTTAAAAATGATGAAAATTATGAAGTAATTCCAATTTTTTTAGCCTATAATGAGTTATTTAATGAAAATTGGGAAGATACTAATAATATAATAATTAATAAATATCCACAAATTAGAGTAATAACTAATGAAAAAGAATTAATTAATTCTTTTAATGATATTGACGTGTGTGTAAATAATTTATGGGTTTCTTTGGAATCAATAAAATTAATTGTAGATTATTATCCAAATCTTAAAATGATATCAGTTTGTCATTCGTTAATTAAAATGGAACATATTACAAATTTAGGTTCAATTTACACAAATGACTTTTTTAAACAAGAAATAACATTTCAATATTCAGATTATGTAGTCTTAATAAGTAAAGCAGAAAAAATATATTATGAATCATTTGGTTATAGTAAATATAAAGCTCAACCGGTAGTTATTTATAATAGTTATAGTCCAAAATTTGATGATAAAAATGTTTTTAATAACTACACTAATGATAATTTAGGTTACATTGGAAGACATGTTCCAAGAAAAAGACCAGAATTAGCAATTTTAGGAATTGATAAATTAGGAAGAAAAGATGTTGAAGTATTTAATATGGGAGTTGATTTTGATAAGTATGATAATTCTTATTGGAGAAAATTAGATAAACAATTTAAACAATTAAATATTATTCCTTTTTCAACTGATAAATCACTAAAAGAAAAATATTATAAAAGTATTGGTGTAAATATAATATCAGGAATTTATGAACCGTTTGGTTATACATTATGTGAATGTTTAGATCGTAGAATACCTGTAATTGTGCAAAATATTGATGGACCGATTGAAATAGTTAATAAAGTAAAAAATAATGTATATATTTATGAAGTTGATAAAAAATCTCTAAAAAATGATGTAGATAACTTAGTAAAAACTTTAAGTAATTTTTATAAAACCGATCCAGATACTAGAAAAAAAAATAGTGAAATAGCTAGATTAGCATTAGATCAATTTAGACCAGAAAATATAAAAGTAGATTGGCTCAAGTTATTCAATAATGATATTAATAATAATAGTTATAATTGGTTTTGGACATATTTTACAAATTAATTATCAAAAAATAAAAATATCCGAAAAAGTAAAAAAAATTTGATTTTTTTTTTATTTTTTATAAATTATTTAAAATTAAAAACAAATTAATTAAATTTTAAATTATAAATTAATCACGATGTGATTACAAAATAATTTTACAAATAATTTTACAAATAATTTTATAAATTAATTTTAAATTGAGTAAATGGAGATCATGAAGTTGGTCACAGTTATATGCGATGGTTTGGGGCATATTTCATAGGTTATTAAAGGAGATCATGAAGTTGATCACTATAATATGCGATGGTTGGGGCATATTACATTAGGTTAAGGAGATTATGAAGTTAATCACGGTAATATGCGGGAAGGGGCATATTACAAAAATAAAAATAAAAAATTACATTAAAAAAATGTAGTTTTTTTTTAATAATTATAATTTCTAGTTGGCTTTCTACATTTTAACATAGAATTACAATTATTTTCAGGTAACCTTAATGGATCTTTTAAAATTGAATTTTTCTTTTTTAAGACTAAACCTTCAAACATTTGATACTTGATTATGTCATTAAATACTTCCTTAAATTTTGTAAATATATTCTCAACTCTCCATATAACATTAGTTATTTCATGTAATAATGGTTTTGTTTGATTATTAGGATATAATTTTTCTAGTAATTGTTGTCTTTCAAAATAATTATTATTAATCAATAAATTATTATCAAATACTAAAATATCAAATATAACAAATTTTTGATTCCATACTTTATTTTTTTCATCTTTTTGAGATTTATTCATATATTCACCTACATATACACTCCATTTAGAATTTGTTCCTCTAAATATTTTTAAAAATTCTTGTTTATCAATCTTAAATTTTGAAAAATCATTTTTATGTCTATTTTTTATAATAACTTCTTCACCATTTGTAAAAACTAAACAACAAGATCCATTTAATTTTGGTTGTGCTAAGAAAATGTTATTATCAAACTTACATAAATTATCAGGATCAATTTTATGTTTTGGACGAGGTGGATACAAATAAGTATATCTAGAATACATTTTTTACTTTTTGGAACTAATTTTAATAAAAAAAATATCAAATTTTTATTAAAATTTAAAACGAGATTTTATTTAATTATTATTATCTATTCCATCGAAAAAATCGTTCGGCCCCCTCTTGGTACAGTTGATTATAAATAATTTCTCCGTGTCTATCCCAAAAAGTATTATGATGATAACCAGATTGCAGCCTTGAGGTTTCATATTGTCCGTCTCCGCATTGCCAAATGTATGTCCCAAAAATCTGATCATGTAATCGTTTATTAATTATTTTTTTCAACCTTTTTTTTTCATTATCTAATATTTCTTTTTTTAGTTTAGTATATTTTTCATAATCTATTAGTCTATAATTTTGTAATTTATTTACCATTGGATGTATTATTCTTCTATTTGCTATACCTCCATAAGTAGAAGGATGTATTATTTCATTAAATATATTTTGAAAATACTCAGTTGTTTGTTGATATGGTTCCATCTTCATATCAATTTTTAAATATAATAATTTTATAAAACTTTTATCTCTTATATCATATATTTTTCCATTATCTTTTATAAATTTTGGAAAATTATCATTATCATATACTTCTTTTTCTAATTCGATTTGTCTAAATTTTAATTTTAAAACTTGTTTAGTTGTCATATTGCTCATCCAAAATCTTTCTCTTTGGCTGACAAAAAGACCTGACATCTGTCTATATAAACGCTCATTTCTACCAAACCAGTTGTTAATCGGTTCTTCCTTTCTACATTTTATTTCATTCAATAAATTAAAAAATTTATCAAAAGTTATAGCTTTTTTAATATTTAATTTTGATTTGACTAAAATTTTTTCCTGTATAAAATTTTTAATATGTCTAATAATATCAAAAGGTAAAGATTTAATTTTTTGTAATACAATTTTTTCTTTCTTTTTTAAAAAAATTCTATAAAAGAATTGAATTTTTTCTGCTGCTCGTTTTTTTTTTATTGTATTTTTAATATTTTTTTTTTTATTGTAATCAATATAAGGTATATAAGGTTCATGATTTTTTTCTTTTTTTTTTCTTTTTTTAACCAGAGCAAGAAGGAACGTGTTTTTATATCTTATTAATTTTTTAACATGATTATAATTATTTTTATAAACTTTATTTTGATTATAAAAATTATTATATTTTCCCATTTTTTTTTTATTTTTAGATCATAAAAATGTAAAAAAAATATCAAATTTTAATGTAATATTTTTATACTTGTAATCCTATTTTTTTCATAGCTTTTACAACAATTTCACTATATCTAATTGGTCCATATTTTTTAATAATTTTTTGCCTTTTTTCCAATATATTTTTTTTATATTCTTTAATTTCATCTATTTTCATATTATTTATATAATTATTTAACTCTTCAGGTGTCATATTACCTGCATCTATATAACAATCATTAGGTAAATTCATATTTTCAGATATATTACCTTTATTAATATATATAGGTATTGTTCCTACTACCCATGCATCGAAAATTTTTTCAGATACATATCCTTTTGCATTAGTATTTTCTATAATTAAATTAAAAGTAAAATTTTGAATATATTCAATACTAGGTTTATCCACAAATCTATTTGGTGTTACAAAAACTTTATTTTTATTTTTATAATCTAACCAGGATTCTCCATATGCTACTATGTTATCTAATTTATCTACGTATATTTCACGTAAATAGTCAAGTGATTCTAATTTAACACCATTTAATGTATAAGATTTTCCAAAATTTCTTTTTGCAAGAATCATTATTATTGATTTATCAAAATTATCATTTTCCTTTAAAAAATTATATTCTTTCCAATTATTTAGAGATAATCTGTGAATAAAAGGACAATATAATGATTTTTTTGGAAATTTTTCTAATAAATAATCCCAATATGTCAATACTATATCAAACTTAGAGTATAAAAATTTCTCATTCCATTGTGAAGTATGTCTAATATTAGGACCTTCTAAGGTATAAACTATTTTATAAATATCTTCTCTATTAATTATATCAGGTATATCTTTTGGAAGACATAAATTAATTAATATTATTGAACCTGATGGTATATTATCAATATGTTCATATCCATTTTTTAATTCAGAAAAATTCATTAATATAGAAGGCATTGTAATTTGCCAATCTTTAAAAGCATAACTACTTAAATTATTTTTATTTTCAAAAAATAAATCAGTAGCTTTTTTATTAAAATGAAACAAATAGATACCAACCTTTAAATAAACTTTATTTAATAATTTTAGATTAGAGTTATTAAAAAAATCAATTTTTGGTGACCTTGATGTATTACCAATCATATAATTTGTTAAATACAATGGAACTATTTTATAATTATTATAATTTTTAAATAATTCATTAAAAACAATTCTATCTTGGATATATTGAGGACCATTTTTATACCAAAATTTACTAATTTCAATAGCTATATGCCTTCTTAATAAATAACAATTTGTATCGATAAAATTTTGATTTAAAAAATTTTTATTATGACCTAAACTTTCACACAAATCTTTTCCAATTATTTCTCTTTTTTTATTCATAATATTTCTAAAACAATAAACATAATCCTTTATATTTTTAGGATCTTCGCATATAGATTTTATCATTGTTGAAGTGAATTCTGGCTGTAAAGTATTATCTTCGTCTAAATATGTTATAAAATCCGTATTCATTAAATATGGATATGCACCATATATTCTGTGTCCATTCCATCCATTATGACCTGTATTTTCTTCTAATACATAAACTATAATCGGCATTTTATCAATATATTTATTTACAATTTTCATAACTTTATCATAATATTCTCTTCCATCAATAACAATATAATGTTTAATATTTACATACGTTTGATTTTGAACTGATATAATATTATGTTCTAAATATGGTGTTCCAATAGTAGGAGTCAATATACCAATTGAAGGTAAAGTAATTTTAGATCTATGAATATTAATAAATTGAATAAAATTATTATTGGTTGTATCTGTTTTTCCAAATTGAGAAATGTCTTCTGCAATTTGAAATTTATTTAGATACACTAATATTGTTAATATACTTTGATCATGTCTACTTTCTTTTACATTTATATCCAATAATGGATCTAATATATCATTCATTAATTCCTCCCTAATACAGTATGTTTTCCAAATATTTATAAATTCTCTGTTAATTTTATTGTTAATATGTCCATGAAAACCACCCATTACTTGTGGTAAATTTAAAAAATCTACATTATTACCAATATTAAATTCTTTTAATACTTTAAATTTGGTCCATTTTTTAATACTGTAATCTTTTAATTTATGTTCTCCTACGCTAAAATATATTCTTTTATGTGTTTCTACTGCATTAAATATTGGTAAAAAATTAACATTTAATTTAATTCCAGCATCACAATAAAATATTAAATCATTTTCTGGTATTTTATTCATTATTTCTAATAAAATATATGGTTTCCATGACCATAATCCATATCCACGTTTATATTTAAAAATATTTGGATTTTCATTTACAAATTTACTAATATCTTTTTCTGTAAATATATACACTTTATGAAAACCAACTAATAAAGCGGATCTTCTAAGTAAAAAAGCTGAATGTAAAAAATCTTTAGTTGCAAAAGTAACTAAATGTTTCTTTTTTTCCATTTTATATTTTTTTATAATTAGTATTTAAATAAAAAAAATAATTTTAATCCTATTTATATTTTTTTTTAACAATAACTATGATGGTTTTTATAGTTTTTTTTATAAAATTTTTATAGTTTTTTTTACTTAAAATTATAACAACTTAAATAAGTATAAATTTTTTACATGGATTGGTTAAATATTTCATTGATTTTAGTTACTATTTGGTTTTATCTTAGTTATTTTGGACAACTAATGTTGGAGCTAATTTTTTCATTATTTTTAAAATTTTTAGAATATATGGATAGAAAAAGGATAATTAAAGACAGAATTGATAATGAAGATTATTTGGAAAGATACTATTTATTTCTTAAAGATAGACAAACATTTCCATTTAATATTTTTTTACATAAATTTTTAAAATCTGATACTGAAGATTTACATGATCATCCATGGAATTTTACAACAATAATATTATCTGGTGGATACTGGGAATATACACCATTAGGTAAAACATGGTATGGACCTGGATCTGTAATTGTTAAAAAAGCTACTGATTTTCATAGAATTGAATTAGATCCAAGTATGTGTTCTCCTAATTATGCCAATACATGGACATTATTTATACCTGGTAAAAAACAGAGACAATGGGGATTTAAAACAAATAAAGGTAGTTGGATTCATCACGAAGAATATTTAGAACAAAAAAAAAATAAAACTATATAAAATTTCAAAAAAAATAAATATGTATTTTTTTTAATTTTTTATTATTTATTTTAGTGCCTTTTTGATCAAATCTTTACATTCATCCGACATTGCAACCGCTTCATGTTGTGACCATAATTTTGGTGAAGAATTTACGGGAAAATTTCGACTAGGATGAAATTGAACCATTCCCTTCATAATGTTTTCTAAATTATTATTATGACACCATTCAACATATTCATTTGCCTTTTTTAAAAATTCTGGATTACAAATCATACTTACCATATATTCATCTAAATTATTAATACGACACCATTCAACATATTCATGTGCTTTATTTAAAAATTCATCTAATTCTACTTTTACTTTTTGTTCATTTTGTTCATTTTTTTTATATTTTTTTTCTTGATTTTTCTTCTTTTTTTCTTTTTTTAATAGTTGTTGTTCTAGTTCTATCAATGATACTCCATTTATATTTTTAAATAAATTAGTAGCATACTTACTCCATTCTAATGGTAGTTTAGATTTATTTAGTTTTTTAAAATTAACATTTTTATTTAAGAATTTTAGAACTCTCTTAAGACGTTTAATATCATCTTTTATTTCTCCTACAATACCAGATGATATTTCAAAAAACTGCCAAATTTGTCTTCTTTCTTTCATATCTATATTCAATTTGATATATAATTCTATTAAGTTATTTGCATGTTTCGAATTTCTAATTAAAACAGATTCTTTTGTGCTCCATGGAGTTTCTTTTTTTTTAAATTCATTAGCAGATTTTAAATTTTTAACTTTTTTCTTCATAAGATGTTCGCTAATTTTTTTACCAGACATTAACTCAAATGCTTTATCCGTTTTTTTCCATTCATCCCAACTGGAATGAATTTGTGATAGTATTGTATTATAATCAGTGTTATCAATAAGTTTATTAGCCATTTTTTTTTACTTTTAAATATTTTAATTTAAACAAAAAAATTAAAAAAAAATCAAATTTTTTATCATAATATTTTCATATCCTTTGGTGAAAAAAAAGAACTGAAAAAAAGAACTGAAAAAAAAGGGCTATTTGAACAAGTTAATATTATGGAAGCATTGCTTATTATATTCAAAAAAATTTGATTTTTTTTTGAATTTTAAATGTTAATAAAAATAATATATTCAAAACTGCAAAAATCTATTTACAAAAAGAAAAAATGGAAGGAGAATTAAATACAAAAATTTGGAATTCTTACGATTATAATAGTCAACAAAATGATGACGATGACGATGAAAATATTAAATTATATATTTCAAAAGATCATTTCAAAATATACCCCTTTTATTTTGAAAATATTAATGTAGATGATATAAGTTCAATAAAAAAAATGAATAATGAAATGAAAAAATGGAAATAAAATGAAATGAAATGTAATTACTTAAAATCAAAGTAATATTTTTTTATATGCAAAAAAATAATATAAATTTAGAAACTTCAGAAGAAATAAATTCATCTAAAAATATAAAGTTGGATATTAATAGACCTATCAAATCCATTGGTGTCATGGTATATCCATCAGATTTAGATATGGAAATAAAATCATCTGAAAAAATTAAATGTTGTTTTTTTAATATGAAGGAGGATGTAAGTTTCAGGCAAAAGAAAAGAGAGAAGAAAATAAATATTTACAAATGTAAATATTGTTCTTGTTTTAGAATTCAAAAAAAAACAACAGGTAAGCAAATTTGGGAAAGTAATTCAATATTTCTTTGTGATTTATTTTGTAAATTAAAAGTTTTTGGAAAAGAATTTTTCAAATGTAATTTTATATTTAATTATAATTATATTTATTTTATGATATCTATGGTTACAGGATTAGGATTACATTACTTAGATATTTATTCAGATATTACTGTATTAATGGATCTTTTTAATAATGATATAATTCATTTTTATGTATGTTTAGGAATTATGATTTTAAGTTCTATTTTTAGTTTTATTAGTCATCAATTCATTGCTTCAGGTGAAAAAACAGAAGGATTGGAAAGAGGAGCCTGTAGAAATAGGGGTATATTAAGTTTTATAATGGGATTTCTTCAATTAGGAATTTTAAATGAAACTTATCATTCTATAAGAATTGAAAAAAAAACTAGAGGATATGTATATTCAAGAATATTTGAAAGTATGATTGAAAGTTTACCACAATCCCTTTTTCAATTATATATTTTTTTAAAAAACATTGATTCTTTTTCTAATAACCAATTATATATATATTCTTTTTCAATTTTAATATCAATACTCAGTGTATCATTTAGTATAATTTCTTATGAAATATTTAATTGTAATTTTAGAAAATCATCTGTTAGTGTTAAATTATTTTCAATATATGGATTTTTGTTAATGATTTATAGATTATCTGAAGTAATAGCTAGAATGGGACTTTTAGCATTATTTTCAATTTCTATAGGAACTGGGTGGGGTGTAGGTTATATTTTAATGTTTGATTATTTTGCTATTACATTATCAAAACATGTTTATTATTTGTGTTTTTATAAAAAAAAAAAATTATTAGATTATGGTAAAAAATGTGACAAAAAAAGTTGCTCTAAGTCATTTTTTTTAGTAATGAAAGAACAAATGACGGTACTTAATGAATTAGGAGTTAGATGGTATCCATTTAATAGTGATTTAGAAGGTGTTTTTTATATTGCAAATTTTGAAAAGAGTAAAAAAATATACAGACATTGGTATATAAAATTTATAGAAGGTATGTTAATGATGGTATTTATAGTAAATAATTTTATAATTAATAATAATTTTGAAAATAAAATATATTATATTTTAAGTATTCTTACTATTGTTTGTTTTATTGTACAAAATGTTATGATAAAATTTCTTTTTGATCAAAAAAATTGTAGTAGGAATTTGTATAAATCCTGTATAGAATAAAAAAATAGTAAAAATTTTATATATATTTTTTTTTATACAATTTTTTCATTGCATGCGATAAATGTTTATTTTCTAAATTAGTTGTATTATTGTATTTTTCTAATTTTCCATTATCATTTGAATAAATAATTTTTTTTATATTCATTAATTTTATTTTTGATAAACATAATTTACATGGTTTTGAATTGCTAAAAATATGTTCTGGTTCTCCTGATTTTCTTATCACATATAACGTCATTTTTTTTAATTTTTTTTTAACTTTTCTAATTCTAGATTTATTTTTGCTACCTTTTAATCTACAATTAATCCAATTATATATACATTGAATTTCAGAATGAGAACAACAAAATATTTCATTATTCCATTTTGTTCTTTTATTATTTATTCCTAATGATATAATCTTGCTACCAATTGCTAAACATGCACTATGCTTACATCTAATTTTAGATAATGATGCATGATTTAATAATTTAGAACATATTGCATCATGTTTATGAGATGTAATCATTTTTTTATTAATTAATAAAAAATTTATTATAATTTTTATCAAATTTATATATTAATTTAAGATTAAGTTAATATATATTTTATATATTAAAAAATGAGTCAGATAAAAATGAAAATTATGGTAGCGGTTCCTACTATAGATGATAATGTAAATTATTATTTTATGAGAAGTTATTGTTCCCTGGTTAGATTATTAGATAAAAATGGTATTGAGCATATTCATGTAAAAAATAATGGATCGCATATAAATCGTATTCGAAATCAATTAGTTTCAGTTTTTTTATCAACAGATTGCACACATTTATTATTTTTAGATTCAGATGTATCGGGATTTGAAAATGTAATTCAATCAATGATATTAGGTATATTAAGTGGTAAAGATATTGTAGCTGGTTGTTATCCAATAAAAAGATATAATTGGAATGAAATTATGGAAAATAAATTTAATTTACCATTAAAAGAATTGCAATCAAAAACATTAGATTTTAATATTAATAATTATCAGAGTGATTCTTATGATCCTGAATTATTAAAAGAAGCAGATGAAAATGATGGTTTAATTAGAGTTAAACATATTGCAACTGGATGTATGATGTTTAAAAGAGAAGTGTTTTTGTATTTAGCTGATAAATGTCCAGAAAGAAAGTATAGTAAAGGTGTTAATGAAGAATCACCAATTGAAGGTTATAATGATAATCTATATAATTTTTTTGATTCATTTGTTCATACATATAATTATAAAAATGATAAAACTAATGATGTTACACAATTAAAACAATATTTATCTGAAGATTATGGTTTTTGTCATTTATGGAGTTCATTAGGAGGGAAAATTTATGCAAATATTAAAGAACCTATGGGTCATCATTGTGGTCTTGGGGTAAATTATGAAGGTAATTTATATGATAGAATTAAATATGTTAATAAAATTAGAAACAAACAAGGTGATTTAGTTGCTTCAAAATAAGGAATTATATAAAGTAGATACATTAGGTAAATTTTTATTTTATAATAGCAAGCTTGATGAATTTAAAAATGACATTCCAATAGTATTTGTTAAAAATCAATTAAAAACTTTTGATGATAAAATAGAAGATGACCAATTTAATTGTAATGAGTTAGAAATGGAAAATTTCATAGCTGAATGTATAATGATAAACAGGAAAAAATGTTATAGATCTAGTATTAGATGAGGAAAATAT
>Ga0209631_10007213_pt1 | contig 11225 bp, 5 predicted proteins | sample COG_08_FD_184752 | JGI IMG/M metagenome (GOLD analysis project Ga0209631, IMG submission 184752) | Pelagic Microbial community sample from North Sea - COGITO 998_met_08 (SPAdes) (version 2) | ecosystem: Environmental > Aquatic > Marine > Neritic zone/Coastal water | place: Helgoland, sampling... | reverse complement strand
ACTTCATTTTGTTGTTTAGTTTTAGCATGTCTTCCTTTGTAATTAGCGTTGGTTTTATACAAAACATTGCTAATTAACTTCTTGTTAACTTTTACAGAAAAAATTTTATCTAAAACTTCAATTGAGTCTTTTTTTCCATTTAAATTTAGTTTATCTAATTTCATTATTTTTTCTTCTTATCTGGTGTTTTTTTTGCAATTTCAGCAGCTTTAATTTTTTCTTCAATTGTCATTTTTTGAATATTTTTTACTGAGCCTTTTACTAGAACTTCTGCGTTTTTAGCCCCTGGTATTGAACCTTTTAAATAAAGTAACTCATTTTCTAAATCTGTTTTTATAATTTCAATATTTTGCATAGTTCTCAATTTATCGCCCATATGACCAGCCATTTTTTTACCCTTAAAAACTTTACCAGGGTCTTGTCTTTGTCCAGTTGAGCCATGGGACCTATGTGAAACTGATACCCCGTGAGTTGCTCTTAAACCACCAAAGTTATGTCTTTTCATAGCTCCAGCAAAACCTTTTCCTATAGTTTTCGATTTAGTGTCAACAAATTTAATATCTTTAAAAATTTCAAGACCAAATTCATTCCCTTCTTTATAATTATCTATACTCTTAACTCTATATTCTTTTAATTTTTTTTTTGCTTCTGTATTTTTTTTTGCAAAAAAACCTTTCATTGCTTTTGTTAATTTAGAACTTTTAATTTTCCCATAACCGAGTTGAACAGCTTTATATCCTCTTTTTTCCTCATTTATTATTTGAATAACTCTAGCTTTTTCCATTTTTAAAACTGTTACTGGTACAACCTGACCTGATTTATAAAATTCTCTTGTCATACCAACTTTTTTTCCAATTAATGCAATTTCTCTCATGATTAAATCTTTATCTCCACATCAACTCCAGAAGCCAAATCTAACTTCATTAAAGCTTCGACAGTTTGTGGTGTTGGTTCTATTATATCAATTAATCTTTTATGTGTTCTTGACTCAAATTGTTCTCTACTTTTTTTATCTATGTGAGGAGATCTTAAAACTGTATATCTTTCAATTCTAGTTGGTAAAGGTATTGGTCCTTTAATGGTTGCACCAGTTCTTTTTACAGTATTTACAATCTCTTCGGTAGAAGCATCTAGAATTTTGTTATCGTAAGCTCTAAGTTTAATTCTTATATTTTGTTTTTCCATTCTATCCTGCAATCTTTTTTGTTACTTCATCTTGAACATTTTGAGGTACTTTTGAATAATGATCAAAAAACATTGAATATTGTGCTCTGCCTTGAGACATGGATCTTAAATTATTAATGTATCCAAACATGTTTGCTAATGGAACCATCGCTGTAATAACGGTAGCATTACCTCTTTGTTCTTGTGTACTTATTTGGCCTCTTCTACTATTTAAATCACCAATAACATCACCCATGTAATCTTCTGGCGTAACAACTTCAACTCTCATTACAGGTTCCAATAATTTTAAAGTTCCTTTTGTGCATGCTTCCTTAAAACAGGCTCTACTAGCAAGTTCAAAAGCAAGAACACTTGAGTCTACATCGTGGTGTAATCCATCTAAAATTGTAACTTTGTAATCTATCATTGGAAATCCAGCTAAAATTCCACCATCGGAAACTGTTTCTATTCCTTTTTCTACTCCAGGAATAAACTCTTTAGGAATAGCACCACCTTTAATTTTGCTTTCAACTGATCTACCAGCTCCTGGTTCTTGCGGTTCAACAAGTAATTTAACTTTAGCAAACTGGCCAGCACCACCACTTTGTTTTTTATGAGTGTATTCAACCTCAGAAGCATTTTCTAATGTCTCTCTATACGCAACTTGAGGTGCACCAACGTTTGCCTCAACTTTAAATTCTCTTTTCATACGATCAACAATAATATCCAAATGCAGTTCACCCATACCTTTGATAATAGTTTGGCCAGATTCTTCGTCAGATGTTACTCTAAAAGATGGATCTTCCTTAGCAAGTCTACCTAATGCTTCACCCATTTTTTCTTGGTCAGCTTTAGTTTTAGGTTCAACAGCAATTTCAATTACTGGGTCTGGGAATTCCATTGGTTCTAATAAAACTGGCTTATCTTCATCACATAGTGTGTGACCTGTTATTGTATATTTTAAGCCTGCTAGTGCAACAATATCACCTGCATTAGCTTCTTTAATATCTTCTCTAGAGTTTGCATGCATTAAAAGCATTCTTCCAACTCTCTCTTCTTTTTCTTTAGAAGAATTGTAAATACCTGTACCAGTTTTAATTGTGCCAGAATAAATTCTAATGAAAGTAAGTGAGCCAACAAACGGATCATTAGCAACTTTAAAAGCTAAAGCTGAAAAACCCGCGCCATCTTCAAATTTCATTTCCATTTCTTCTTCAGAACCAGGCTTAGTACCTTTTATAGAACCAATATCTATAGGGCTTGGTAAATAATTTATAACAGCATCAAGCAAAGGTTGAACACCCTTATTCTTAAATGCAGAACCTGTTAAAATTGGTACAAAACTAAAATTTAAGGTTCCTTTTCTAATACATTTTACTAAATCTTCTTCTTTAATTTCATCACCATTTAAATAAGCTTCCATCAACTTTTCATCTTGTTCTACAGCTAATTCAACTAATTCAGTTCTATATTTTTGTGAAATTTCTTTTAAATCATCTGGGATATCTTTATATTCCCATTCAGCTCCTAAAGCTTCGTTCTTCCAAACTTGAGCTTTCATTTTTACTAAATCTACAACACCAGTTAAAGAAGCTTCTATACCAATTGGAACTTGAACTACTAATGGTTTAGCACCTAGTCTATCTCTAATCATATCAACACATCTAAAGAAGTCAGCACCTGTTCTGTCTAATTTATTTACAAAACAAATTCTTGGAACTTTATATTTATCTGCTTGTCTCCATACAGTTTCAGATTGAGGCTCTACACCTGCTACACCATCAAAAACAGCTACAGCACCATCCAAAACTTTTAATGATCTCTCAACTTCAATAGTAAAGTCCACATGTCCTGGTGTATCAATAATATTTATTCTATGATCTTGCCAAAAACAAGTTGTTGCAGCCGAAGTAATTGTAATTCCTCTTTCCTGTTCTTGCTCCATCCAATCCATTGTCGCTGCACCATCATGAACTTCACCAATTTTATGACTTTTACCTGTGTAATATAAAACTCTCTCAGTAGTAGTTGTTTTACCAGCATCAATGTGTGCCATAATACCAATATTTCTATATTTATCTAAAGTATGAGTTCTAGCCATGATTTTTTACCACCTGAAATGTGCAAAAGCTTTATTTGACTCAGCCATTTTATGCACATCCTCTCTTTTTTTAACTGCTGCACCTTTTTTTTCATAAGCATCGTATAGTTCATTAAAAATTTTATCAGACATGTGTTTATCTTTTCTTTTTCTGGCTGAGTCTACTAACCATCTTATTGCTAAAGCTTGAGCTCTTTTACTTTTAACTTCAACAGGTACTTGGTAAGTTGCTCCACCTACTCTTCTAGATCTAACTTCAACAGTAGGTTTAATATTATTAATAGCTTCATTAAAAATGTTTATTGGCTCATCTTTTGATTTTGTTTTAATTTTATCAATTGCATCATAAACAATCTTAGCAGCAACACCTCTTTTACCATCAAACATAATATTGTTTATTAATTTTGGAATTATAGTTGAATTAAATTTTGGATCTGGAACAACATTTTTTTTAGGCTGAGTTTTTTTTCTAGACATTATTTACCTTTTTTTGTTCCGTATAATGATCTTCTTTTTTTTCTGTTAGCAACACCTTGAGTATCAAGATTTCCTCTTAGTATATGATAACGTACACCCGGTAAATCTTTTACCCTACCACCTCTTATTAAAACCACTGAGTGTTCTTGAAGATTGTGTCCTTCACCTGGAATATAAGCAGTTACCTCAAACCCGTTTGATAGTCTTACCCTTGCTACTTTTCTTAAAGCAGAATTAGGTTTTTTTGGTGTCGTTGTATAAACTTTAACACACACACCTCTTTTAAGTGGTTGTTTTTGGAGCGCAGGAACTTTATTCCTTGTTAATTGTTTAACTCTCTTTTTTTTTAACAATTGATTAATTGTTGGCATAATTATTATCTATAAATAAGTTTATTTTTGAATGAAATAACTGACAGGTTATTCATGGCAGCGTTTAGTACGTTAAGTTAGTACTACATTCCAACCAAAAACACCGCCAAAATACTAATTAATTAGACTTTGTCAAACTAAAACTAAGATACTTATTGGTGTTTTTTTATTGATTTACTTGGGTTTCTTGAGTTTCTGAAGCTTCAATTTTTTCTTGTTCAGATAAAAATTTATTATCATCTTGAAGTGCTTTTTTGTTCCATTTATTCTTAATATTTCCAGTTCCAGCTGGTACTAGTCTTCCAACAATAACGTTCTCTTTTAATCCATTTAATGGATCAACTTTACCTCTAATAGCAGCATCTGTAAGAACTCTTGTAGTTTCTTGAAAAGAAGCCGCTGATATAAATGACTCTGTTTGAAGAGATGCTTTTGTTATTCCCATTAAAACTCTTTCTCCAACAGCCAAAGTTTTTCCCTCTAATTTTAATTTTTCATTAGTATTATCAAATTTAATTCTATCAATAATCTCTCCAGGTAAATAAGTAGAGTCACCTGATGATTTAACTTCAACTTTTTTTAACATTTGTCTTAATATTGTTTCAATATGCTTATCATTTATAATTACACCTTGTAGTCTGTAAACTTCTTGAACTTGATTAACAAAATATTCTGTTAAATCTTTTATTCCCATAATTCTTAAGATATCGTGCGGAAGCGGCTGACCATCAAGTAGATATTCACCTTTTTTAATTTTTTCACCTTGGTTAAAGTTTATATGTTTTCCCTTTGGAATTAAATAATTTGAGGGCTCATTTCCATCCTCTGGCACAATGGAAATTCTTTGTTTTCCTCTAACTTCTTTTCCAAAAACTACTTGACCATCATTTTCAGCTATTATTGCACTATCTTTTGCTTTTCTGGCCTCAAATAATTCTGCAACTCTTGGAAGACCTCCTGTAATATCCTTAGTTTTAGTTGATTCTTTAGGAAGTCTCGCTATTACGTCACCTGCAAAAACTTTCTGACCATCTTTGATTGATAGTATTGAATCCGGAACCAAATAATATCTAGCTTCATTATCATCAGCTTTTTTGATTACATTTCCTTTTTCATCTCTTAAAGTAATTCTTGGTTTTAAATCACTGCTTTTTGATTGAGATCTCCAATCAATTACTGACTTAGAGGAAATTCCAGTAGCATCATCTGTAGTTTCTTGAATTGAAACACCATCAATTAAATCAACAAAACTTGCTGTACCACTTTTTTCTGCAATGACAGGTGTGGTATAAGGATCCCATTCGCAAATTTTTGAATTTGCTTTTACCTTATCTCCATTTTTAAAAAATAATTTCGATCCATATGCTACTTTGTAAATGGCAATTTGAACTCCATTATCGTCTTCAATAGACAGTTGTGTATTTCTACCCATTACGATTAGATTTTTTTTAGAATCCTCCAAGATATTAGAATTTAAAATTTTAAGATTTCCTTCATTTTTACTTATAATTTGAGAATCTTGTTTAACAGATGCAGTACCACCGACGTGAAAAGTTCTCATAGTTAATTGTGTTCCTGGTTCTCCGATTGATTGAGCAGAGATCATACCAATAGCCTCACCAACATGAACCATTTTACCTCTAGACAAATCTCGTCCATAACATGTTGAGCATACACCTTCTTTTGAACTACAAGTCATTACTGAATAAACTTTTATAGATTTAACTCCAGCTGCATCTATTAAATCACAACCACTTTCATCAATCATCATTGATTTTTTAATAACAATTTCCCCAGTTAATGGATTTTTTACATCAGCCGCTGTAACTCTACCAAGAGCTCTTTCAGATAAACTTACAACTACATTTCCACCTTCTAATATTTCAGATAACTCAATAAAACCAGGATTATCACATTTAACCTTTGTTACAGTTAAATCCTGCGCTACATCACAAAGTCTTCTAGTTAAATATCCTGAACTAGCTGTTTTAAGGGCCGTATCTGCCAATCCTTTTCTAGCTCCGTGTGTTGAGTTAAAATATTCAAGTGCAGTTAAACCTTCTTTAAAATTAGATATAATTGGGCTTTCAATAATCTCACCCGAAGGTTTTGCTATTAATCCTCTCATACCAGCTAATTGTTTCATTTGTGCAGCAGATCCTCTTGCACCACTATCAGCCATCATAAATACTGAATTAATTTTTAATCCATCTGAGGTCTTCTCCGTAGCAGAAATACCCTTCATCATTTCACCGGCAACACGATCTGTACATTTGGACCATGCATCAACCACCTTATTGTATTTTTCACCCCTAGTAATTAAACCTTCTGAATATTGAGTTTCATAGTCAGCAATTAACTTTTTTGTATCATCAATTAATCGAGTTTTACTCTCAGGAATTACTAAATCATCTTTTCCAAATGAGATTCCTGCTTTAAAAGCGTGTTTAAATCCTAAATCTTTTAACTTATCACAAAATATAACTGTTGTTTTTTGCCCACAAAACCTAAACACTATATCAATTATTTCTGAAACAACTTTTTTTGGTAGCAATCTATCTATTAGCGAAAACTTGATATTATAATTTTTTGGTAACAAGTTTGCTAATAAAAACCTTCCAGCTGTCGAAGTATATTTCTCAAATTTTTTATTTCCATTTTCATCTACAGTTTCAAATCTAGATATTATTGTACTATGAACTTTTATTTGTCCTGAAGACAATGCAAATTCAATTTGATCTGCATCTAAAAAATAACCAATCGCTTTATCTGTAACTGGTTCTTGTGATAAATAATAAATACCTAAAATCATGTCCTGACTTGGAACAATTATAGGTTTACCATTTGATGGTGATAAGATATTATTTGTTGATAACATCAATATTCTTGCTTCTAATTGTGCTTCTAAACTTAATGGAACATGAACAGCCATTTGATCTCCATCAAAATCAGCATTAAAAGCAGCACAAGTTAGAGGATGTAACTCAATTGCATCTCCTTCTATCAATTTAGGTTCAAAGGCTTGGACACCAAGTCTATGGAGAGTTGGAGCTCTGTTTAATAAAACCGGATGTTCTCTAACTATTAGTTCTAATGCGTCCCAAACAGCGTTAGTTTCTTTTTCAACAAGTTTTTTTGCTTGTTTAATTGTCGAAGCTAACCCCAATTTATTTAATCTGGCGTATAAAAATGGTTTAAATAATTCTAAGGCCATTTTTTTTGGCAAACCACACTCATGTAATTTTAAATCAGGACCAACTACGATTACTGAACGACCAGAATAATCAACTCTTTTTCCTAATAAATTTTGTCTAAATCTTCCTTGTTTACCTTTTAACATCTCCGCCAAAGATTTAAGAGGTCTTTTTCCAGTTCCAGTTATTACTCTACCTCTTCTGCCATTATCAAATAAAGCATCAACTGACTCCTGAAGCATACGTTTTTCATTTCTGACAATAATGTCTGGAGCTTTAAGATCCATTAATCTTTTTAATCTATTATTTCTGTTAATTACTCTTCTATATAGATCGTTTAAATCAGAAGTTGCAAACCTTCCCCCATCTAAAGGTACTAATGGTCTTAGCTCAGGGGGTATAACTGGCACAACAGTCATAATCATCCACTCTGGTTTTTGACCAGTTTCAATAAATGACTCAATTAACTTTAATCTTTTAATAGCTCTTTCTTCGTTTACTTTTGATTTAGTCTCTTTAATGAAACTAATAAGGTTTTTTCTCTCTAATTCTAAATCAATGTTTCTTAACATTTCTAGAACAGCTTCTGCCCCTATACCCGCTGAAAAAGCTTCTTCACCAAATTCATCTTGGTATTTTACCAATTCTTCTTCATTTAAAAGTTGATTTTTTTGTAATCCAGTTAGGCCTGGCTCTATGACAATGAAGTTTTCAAAATATAAAACTCTTTCAATTTCTTTAAGTTTCATATCAACTGCTAATGCAATTCTGCTAGGCAACGACTTTAAAAACCATATATGTGCTACAGGTGTTGCAAGATTAATATGACCCATTCTTTCTCTACGTACATTAGATTTAGTTACTTCGACTCCACATTTTTCACAAATGATTCCTCTGAACTTCATTCGTTTGTATTTACCACACAAACATTCGTAGTCTTTTATAGGACCAAATATTCTAGCACAAAATAAACCATCTTTTTCTGGTCTAAATGTTCTGTAATTTATTGTTTCAGGCTTTTTTATTTCTCCATAAGTCCAAGATTTTATTTTTTCAGGGCTGGCTAATGAAATCTTGATACTACTAAAATTTTGAGCTTCTGAAATTTCAGAGTTTTTAAATAAATCAGTTAATTCTTTTTTCATGTTAATTTAATTCCACATTTAATGCTAAAGATTTGATTTCTTTAACGAGAACATTGAATGACTCTGGAATACCAGACTCAAAATTTTCTTCACCTTTAACAATAGTCTCATATACTTTAACACGTCCAGCAACGTCATCTGACTTAACAGTTAAAATTTCTTGAAGAGTATATGAGGCACCATAAGCTTCCAATGCCCAAACTTCCATTTCACCAAATCTTTGTCCTCCTAATTGTGCTTTTCCTCCAAGGGGTTGTTGAGTAACTAAACTATATGGCCCTGTTGATCGTGCATGAATTTTGTCTTCAACTAAATGATGAAGTTTTAACATATAAATAATACCAACTGTCACCGGTCTATCAAACTTCTCACCAGTTCTTCCGTCCCATAAAAAAGTTTGACCTGAGCTTGGTAATTTAGCAAGTTCAAGCATTTGCGTGACATTTTTTTCTTTTGCACCATCAAAAACAGGTGTTGAAATTGCAATTCCATTTTGTAAATTTTCACATAAATCTCTAAATTCAGTTTTATTTAATTTTTCAACTTTATCTTTAAAAATTTCATCTCCATAAACTGACTTTAAAAATTTTGCTATTTTTTCTGTTTTTTCAATTTTTTTACTATTTTCATTTACTAGTCTTTTAACTTCTTCACCAAATTCTTTACATGCCCAACCCAAATGAGTCTCCAAAATTTGCCCAACATTCATCCTACTAGGAACACCTAGTGGATTTAAAACAATATCAACTGGTCTGCCATCTTCTCTATAAGGCATATCTTCTACTGGAACAATTTTACTAACAACACCTTTATTTCCATGTCTACCAGACATTTTATCACCAGGTCTAAGTCTTCTCTTAATAGCAACAAAAACTTTTACCATTTTCATTACACTAGGTAATAAATCATCACCACTTCTTATTTTTAAAACTTTGTCCTCAAATCTTTCTGTAATATCTTCTTTTGCTTTATTGTACTGATCTTTTAGTTGGACAAGTGCTAATTCATTTTTTTCATTACCAACAGTTAACTTAAATACATCATTAATATTTAATTGGTTAATTTTATCAAAATCTAATTTTGTTCCAGTATCAATTTCTTTGACTTTTTTAGATAGAGATGTTCCAGATAGTATTTCAGCTGCTCTTTGCTTAATGCTTCTTTCTAAAATTTCTTCTTCAACTATTTTGTCTTGTTGTACTTGTTCTATTTCAGCTCTTTCAATTGTGATTGATCTTTCATCTTTTTCAATTCCATGTCTATTAAACACCCTAACGTCAACAACAGTACCACTACTTCCACGAGACATTCTTAATGAAGTATCTGTAACATCTATTGCTTTTTCTCCAAATATTGATCTTAGCAATTTTTCTTCAGGACCAGATGCAGAGTCACCTTTTGGTGTAACTTTACCAACTAAAATATCTCCTGCATTAACTTCAGCCCCAATATATACAACTCCTGACTCGTCTAAATTTTTTAGTGCATCTTCATTAACATTAGGTATATCTCTGGTAATCTCCTCCTCACCTAACTTAGTATCTCTTGCCATAATTTCATATTCAACTATATGAATTGAAGTAAATACATCGTCAGTTACACATCTTTCTGAAATTAAAATTGAGTCTTCAAAATTATATCCTTGCCATGGCATAAAGGCGACGGTCACATTTTTACCTAATGCGAGCTCCCCTAATTTCGTAGAAGGTCCATCAGCGATTATATCTCCTGATTTAACAACATCACCTACTCTAACTAAAGGTTTTTGGTTAATGCAAGTATTTTGATTAGATCTTTTGAATTTTTGTAAATTATATATATCAACTCCTGACTTATTGAAGTCAGTTTCACCAGTTACTTTAATTACAATTCTTTTTCCATCAATTTTATCTACCACACCATCTCTTTTTGCAACAATTGTAACACCAGAGTCTAAAGCTACATCGCTTTCGATTCCTGTTCCAACTAGAGGGGACTCGGGTTTAAGTAAAGGTACTGCCTGCCTCATCATGTTTGAGCCCATTAGTGCTCTATTGGCATCATCATTTTCTAAAAAAGGTATTAGTGAAGCAGCGACTGAAACTAGCTGTTTAGGTGAAACATCTATATAATCAATTGTCTCTGGTTTAGATAATAAAAAATTCAAATTTTGTCTACACGATACAAGTTCTTCTATTATTTTTCCTTTTTTATCAATTTTTGTATTAGCTTGAGCTATAGTAAACTTAGTTTCTTCCATGGCTGATAAATATTCAACGTTATCTTGCACCACACCTGATTTTACTCTTTTATAAGGGCTTTCAATAAATCCGTATTTGTTAATTTTAGCATACGTAGATAAGCTGTTAATCAGACCAATGTTTGGCCCTTCTGGTGTTTCAATTGGACATATTCTTCCATAATGAGTTGGATGTACATCTCTTACTTCAAAGCCTGCTCTTTCTCTTGTTAAGCCACCTGGTCCTAAAGCAGAAACTCTTCTTTTGTGAGTAATTTCAGATAATGGGTTTGTTTGATCCATAAATTGTGACAATTGCGAGCTAGCAAAAAAATCTTTAAGTGAAACAGTTAGTGGTTTTGCATTTATTAGATCTTGTGGCATAGCAGACTCAACATCTAATGTGGTCATTTTTTCTTTAATCGACCTTTCCATCCGATACACACCTATTCTTGCTTGATTTTCAACTAACTCTCCTACCGAACGTACTCTTCTGTTTCCAAGATGATCAATATCATCTACTTCATCCTTACCATCTCTTAAATCAAGCATTTT
>Ga0209631_10007209_pt1 | contig 11228 bp, 10 predicted proteins | sample COG_08_FD_184752 | JGI IMG/M metagenome (GOLD analysis project Ga0209631, IMG submission 184752) | Pelagic Microbial community sample from North Sea - COGITO 998_met_08 (SPAdes) (version 2) | ecosystem: Environmental > Aquatic > Marine > Neritic zone/Coastal water | place: Helgoland, sampling... | reverse complement strand
CCATACTCTAAATCATAATCAGTTGATATGGTTTTATAGGGAAGTTTGCCTTTTTTTCTTATCAAAACAAAGGAAAGATTATTTTCAATTGTTAAAGGTAGACCAAATAGAAATCCTCTACTTTCAACGCCAACTACATGGGTGGTTTTAGGATTCAAGTAACTAGAGAGTTGTTTAACTATATTGGAGCATAGCATAGGGTTTTTAAGAACTGGGGTGATATCTTTAAAAACAATACCTTTTTTAGGGAAATCTTTTACATCCCTTATATGACTTTTAATCTCCTGTTTTAAATTCAATTCTACAGCATTACTTTATGGTGAAGTAAGGTACGATTTTATAATATAATTTATTATCTAGAATATGGATTTTTTTTAAATCCTCTAATAATTTGAACCCCCGATGTTGATTCCTGAAATTAACTATTGAATTTGCAAGATTCCAATTAATATAAGGGTGGTTTTTTAATTGATTTACTGAACATGTATTTATATTAATTTTTACCAAACTTGAATCTTTTATACTAAGAAATCTCTCGAAGCTTTTAAAAAGGCTATCATTAATACTGAAAACTTCATTTACCTGAGAAATCCCAACAAATCCACCAAGAGCATTTTTATAATTTAAAATATGTATGGATCTTTTAGCACCAACTCCACGAAGCTTTCTCCACTGTAAGCTATCAGCCAAATTAATATTTACAATAAATTTTGATTTTTTTGAAGGCTTAGAATTATAAATTTTTTTAGGTTTTCTTAAAATCATTCTCAAGTTTCTAGGATTTAGACTGTAAACTTTAGGCTTTTGACCATTTAAACAGTTCTTGATTGCTAAAAAGTTATTTATTTTGGAATTTGAAGCGTAATAGCTGAAAAAACCTTTAGAGCTTTTATTGTAATAAATTGTGTCAAAATAATTTTTTAAATCATAGTTAGGACTTTGAGATTTTAATAGAAATAAAAAGGACTTTTTAAAATCTGATTTGGTTTCTTTCTTAGTAATTTCAACGATCGAATCTAACATTTTTCTTTCCATTTCATTAAATGCATAACATTTCAATAGTTGTTTTTTAGTAGTGAAAATATTTAACTTTTTCTGATAATTTTCAATTATCTGAATTTGAGAACTAGAGAAACCTAACTGATTCCAGTCTTTTCTTTTCCAAAAATTAGGATTTCTATTTTTGGGAATAACAATTGTTTTTTCAAATTCTAAAGTCTCTATTATCTCACTCTCCACAACAACAATTGGAGAAATGTTTTCTTTAGAATTTCTTTCGAAAAAAAGAAAAACAAAATAAGAGATGAAAATTACAAGGAGAAAGAAAATTCCTCTACGCTGAGAAGGCGAGTAAAGTAAATTAAACTTCATTGCCCAATTTTAACATCAAGATTCTTTTTCACTATTAATAGCGCTTAAATATCTACCAAGTTGTTTTTTGACCACTGGGAATAAAAAATAAAGTCCAACCATATTTGGGAAAACCATAGCAAATATCATAGCATCTGAAAATGCCCAAATAGAATTCATACTTGCTGCAGCACCAATAATAACAAAAACTAAGAAAAGAACTTTATAAGTTAAATCTGCTGCTCTTCCTCTACCAAATAAATATTTCCATGACTGAAGACCGTAATAAGACCATGATATCATCGTTGAAACGGCAAATAACACAACTGCAATTGTGAGAAAAACATTAGAATAAGGAATATACTCAGCAAATGCCATAGAGGTTATTCCAGCTCCCTCATAAGCGACACCGTCAATTAGAACAGATCCATTGGTGCCTCCATACTCAAACGCACCACCAAAATTGAAAATGATAATTACTAAAGCTGTCATTGTGCAAATAACCACCGTATCGATAAATGGTTCTAATAAAGCAACAAGTCCTTCAGACGCAGAATATTTTGTTTTAACCGCAGAATGGGCAATTGATGCAGAACCTGCACCAGCTTCATTTGAAAAAGCAGCCCTTTTAAAACCTACTAGCAAAACACCAATAACTCCACCAACGCCTATTGCTTTGGGGTTAAATGCTTGGGTAATTATTAAACTAAAAGCATCGTCCACCAAATTGAAATTAAGGACAATTATATATATACAAGCCAGTAAATAAAGTACTGCCATAAAAGGAACAATTTTTTCTGTAACTGATGCTATCCTTTTTATACCACCAATAATAATAATGCCAACAAGTAATGCCAAAATAATTCCAATTATTGCCCCTGCACTTGTACTGTCTAATCCCAGTAAGTCTTTAATAACTATTGTAGCTTGATTGGATTGTGCTGCATTGCCACCGCCAAAAGAACCTCCAATACAAAAAATCGCAAATAATACTGCAGTTATTTTTCCAAGGGTTTTAAAACCTTTTTCTTTTAATCCTTTGCTTAAATAATACATTGGACCTCCATAAACAGTACCATCTTCACCAATGTCTCTATACTGAACGCCTAATGTGCATTCCACAAATTTTGTAGACATCCCCAATAATCCACAAACAATCATCCAGAAAGTTGCTCCCGGTCCACCAAGAGCTATTGCAAGAGCAACACCAGCAATATTTCCATTTCCTACAGTCCCTGAAACGGCCGTAGCTAATGCCTGAAAATGCGTAACCTCACCTTGTTTACTTTCGTCAGAAATTGTGTCTTTAATATCCCCATCTACTGCCAAATCTGAATTTACAGAGCTAGATTTATCTACATGGTCGTATTTACCTCTTACTACACCAATCGCTTTTCCGAAATATTTAATATTTGGGAACCCAAAATATAGCGTAAAGAACATGGCACTAAAAACTAATAATACTATTACAAATGGTGCTCCATTAAACACCTCAAAAAACACAACGTTTGAAATAAAATCAGAAAAAGGTTTGAAGGCTTTATCAATTTTTTGATCTAACCCCATTTCAATAGCTTCATGGGATTGTGCCAAAATAAGATTTGGTAATATCATTAAAAAGATGGTAGATATTTTAAACTTCATATTTCTTTATTTGTTGGTGCATTATTTTTATTCCATCTGTAAAATCTACAGGGTTGTATGCTAAATCTCTCTTTGCTTTACCAATATCAAACCCTGTAATTAATGGTCTTTTAGCAGGCTGTTTTAAAGATGCTGAAGTAACAGGATTTATCAATGATTTGTCTAAATTATAAAAATCTGCGACTTGATAAACTAAATCTAAAATACTGTAAGTCTTTGGTCCAGAAAGATGGTATAATCCATAGGCTGACTTATCAATAATAGAAATGCAACCTTTTGCTAAATCTTCTGCTAATGTTGGGGACCTATATTGATCCTTTACTACGTTAATGGTATTCCCTTTGCCAATTTCACCTTTAGCCCACAAAACAATATTAGAACGACTCATATTATCGGTAATTCCATAGATTATAATGGTTCTAGCAATACTCCAATTGGTTAAAGTTTTTTTAATAATCTCTTCTGACTTAAGTTTGGATTCGGCATAAAAATGCAGTGGATTTGGTTGGTCATTTTCTTTGTAAGGTCCTGCTGTTCCGTCAAAAACAAAATCTGTACTCAAATGCAAAACATGGGCCTTAATCAACTCACAAGAAGTTGCAATATTCTCAACAGCATTTACATTAATTTCCCAACACTCTTTTTGATTGTTCTCGCATTTGTCCACATTAGTCATTGCTGCACAATTAATTACAGCATCTGGTTTTTCTAACGAGATAACCTTTTGAACTTGATTTTTATTGGTAATGTCTAGTTCTATATACTTATATCCATTGGTTTCTATAAGTCTATTAACTCCTTTGGAACAAGCTAACAAAGAAACATCTGTTCTGTTTTTTAAATTGTAAATGATTTTTTGACCTAGTAAACCATTGGCACCAGTAACTAAAATTTTCTTTTTGACCATTTTAAACTTTCAAATTACTTAAAATCCCAAACGGTTTTTCTTTTTTTTCTCCAATATAATTTATCCTTGTTTTCTAAAAAATAAGCCATCGGAAAATAAATTAAAAGTGGGCTTCCTAACGTTACAAAGCTTAAATAAATAAAAAACTTCCTTACTAGTGCTGGATTGACACCAAATTTGGTTCCTAACCACTCACTTACTCCAAATGCTCTCTTCTCAAAGAAACTTAAAATTTTGTCTAATAAGGAATGGTAGATTTTCATGACTTAAACTTATAAGTAATTAGACATTCTATTTTTTATTTTCATAGCTTCTTCTCGAGATTTTGAATCAAAATCCTTATCCTTCCCAGCATAAATTATTCCTCTAGAAGAGTTAATCAACAAACCTACATCATTATTGATTCCATTTTTAATTACCTCATCTAAATCTCCTCCCTGTGCTCCTATTCCAGGGATTAATAAAAAATGTTCAGGAATTATCTTTCTTATTTTTAGTAAATCTTTTGCTTTAGTAGCACCAACAACATACATCATATTTGAAGCAGTGCCCCATTTACTAGAAGATTTCAAAACTTCTTGGAAAAGAAAATTTCCTTTTTCTAGGGCTAAGTTTTGAAACGATTTAGAACCATCATTACTAGTTAAACCAAGAATAATAGTCCATTTATTTGGATATTCAAGGAATGGCGTAATTGAATCCTCCCCCATATATGGCGCAACTGTTATAGAATCAAAATTATAGGTTGAAAAAAAAGTTTCAGCATACTTTTTAGATGTATTTCCAATATCTCCTCTTTTGGCATCTGCAATAGTAAAAATATCTTCAGGAATGTATTCTACTGTTTTCTGTAGACTATTCCAGCCATTTATCCCCATGGATTCATAAAATGCTATGTTGGGTTTATAAGCTATACAAAGATCTTTTGTAGCATCAATAATTCTTTTGTTAAATTCAAAAACAGGATCTTCAAAATCTAATAAATATTTTGGTATTTTAGAAATATCAGCATCTAAGCCTACACATAAAAAAGATTTTTTATGATGTATTTGCTCTATGATTTTATTTCTAGTCATACTTCGTCTAATTTACTTTCATTTAACTTCTCAGCATTTTCAGCCATTATTAATGCATCTATCATTTCCTGAATATCTCCATTCATAAAGTTAGAAAGATTATAAATAGTCTTGTTTATTCTGTGGTCTGTAATTCTTCCCTGAGGATAATTGTAAGTTCTTATTTTTGCAGACCTATCACCAGTAGATATTAATGATTTTCTCTCATCTGCCCTTTCCTTATCTAATCTTTCTTCTTCTGCTTGATACAGTCTAGACCTTAAAACCTTTAGTGCTTTTTCATAGTTCTTGTGCTGTGAACGACCATCTTGACATTCTACTACTGTCCCTGTCGGCAAATGCGTAACCCTAACTGCAGATTCTGTTTTATTTACATGTTGTCCCCCTGCACCAGAAGCTCTGTAGGTATCTTTTTTTACATCTGTTAAATTAAGTTCAAAATCCACTTCTTCTGCTTCGGGAAGAACAGCTACAGTAATCGCTGAGGTATGAACCCTCCCCTGAGACTCTGTTTCGGGAACTCTCTGTACTCTATGGACTCCAGATTCAAATTTTAATTTCCCATAAACTTCTTCTCCAGAAATACTAAGCGATATTTCTCTAAATCCTTTTGTACCTCCTTCATTAGAATTAAGAACTTCAAAATTCCATGATTTTTCTTTGAAAAACATAGTAAACATTCTGAAAACATCCTCCACAAAAATACAAGCTTCATCCCCTCCAGTTCCAGATCTAATTTCCATTATGACATTTTTATTGTCATTCGGATCTTTAGGAATTAACAACCATTTTATTTTTTCATCTAAATCGGTCTTTGCACGCTGAAATTCCTCCAGCTCTTCTCGAGCCATGTCCTTAAACTCAGCGTCTGTTTCAGTTTGTAAAATGGATTTTGCATTTTCTATATTATCAAGTACATCTTTGTAAGAATTGTAAGTATTTACCACTTCTGTAAGTTCTTTATATTCTTTATTTAAACTTACATATCTCTTCATGTCATTAATAACATCTGGATCTACCATATGTTTAGATATCTCGTCATATTTTATGGCGATTTGCTCTAACTTGTTAAGTAATCCCTTGTCACTCATTAGTAAATAAATTCCCCCTTTTCTGAAATAATAGTTAACTTTTTAGTATTCAAATCTTCAACTCTTCCGATTTGTTTAGCCTCCAAATTAAACGCATTACATATATTAATGATAGATTGTATATTTCTTGGATTGGTATAAATCTCCATCCTATGTCCCATATTGAAAACCTTATACATTTCTGCCCAAGGAGTTTGTGATTCTTCCTGAATTAAATTAAATAAAGGAGGTACAGGAAAAAGATTGTCTTTAATTATATGGTTTTTATCGATAAAATGAAGAATTTTAGTTTGTGCACCTCCACTACAATGAACCATTCCATTAATATCTGACCTATGCTTTTCTAAAATTTTACAAATAACAGGAGCATATGTTCTAGTAGGCGAAAGCACTAATTTACCAGCATTAATAGGAGAATCTTTCACAGCACTTGTCAGTTCTTTAGAACCTGAATAGACCAAAGAAGAATTAATACTGTGGTCGTAAGTTTCGGGATATTTTTTAGCAATATTTTTTTCAAAAACATCGTGTCTAGCAGAAGTTAATCCATTACTTCCCATTCCGCCATTGTATTGTTTTTCATAGGAAGTTTTACCAAAAGAAGATAACCCGATAATGGCATCACCAGGTTGAATATTTTTATTGGATATCACATCCGATTTTTTCATTCTTGCAACTACAGTAGAGTCCACAATAATTGTTCTAACTAAATCTCCAACATCGGCAGTTTCTCCACCAGTAGAATGAATGCTTAAGCCAAACGACCTAAGTTCTTCTAATATTTCTTCAGAACCTTGAATAATAGCAGCTATTACCTCGCCAGGAACTTTGTTTTTATTCCTTCCAATTGTTGAAGAAACTAAAATATTTTCGACTGCTCCAACGCAAAGTAAATCGTCAATATTCATTATAAGGGCATCTTGTGCTATTCCTTTCCAAACAGAAAGATCTCCAGTCTCTTTCCAGTATGCATAAGCCAAAGAAGATTTGGTTCCCGCCCCATCTGCATGCATAACAATGCAATGGTCATCGCTGTTAGATAAATAATCTGGTACTATTTTACAAAAAGCTTTGGGAAATAGCCCTTTGTCAATATTTTTAATTGCTTTGTGAACTTCTTCTTTTCCTGAACTAACGCCTCTTTGGGCATATCTAGAATCATCTTTCATTAAAGTGGCCCCTTAAGGGAAAAATATATTACTAATTATCTTTAGGAGCGTAGTCAAAGTTAAGAACAATGAATTGAGTCCTTCTGTTTTTTTGATGGGCTGCTTCTTGCTCCTCCTGAGTAGATAAACTTGAAATTGCGTCACATTCTAACCCCTCCATTTTTGGTCTATCTTCTCCATACCCTACTGCTTTCATACGATCAGCTGGGATTCCTTTTGAAATTAAATAATCTACACAAGATTGGGCTCTTCTTTGTGAAAGTTTTTGATTGTAATCATCACCTCCTCTGCAATCTGTATGGGCTTGCAGTTCGATAACAATAGTTGGATTATCAATTAAAGTGTTGTATAGAAAATCCAAAGAATCCTTTGAATTTATTTTACCAATAGAAGCTTCTAAAGTATCCACTAATAGTTCAGCCTTATTTAAAGCATATTGAACTTCTGGAAAATCAATTGCTTTATCTCCAACTGGTTGAACCTCAAAGGGATCATAAAAAGTTTTGTTGTCTTCAAGATTAAAAGTTGAAAATTTCGACTTTCTTACTAAAAAGCTATCCTTTTGGCATTCAACTTCATAAATTAAATCGTGTTCAATATATCTTTTGCCTTTTGAAATTTCGTTAAAAAGAATAGTTCCATCAATATCTGTTGTTTGAACAAACTCATCTCTAATGCCGCCAGAAGTATCAATTGCAGTAACTTTTACAGTAGCACCAGGAACGGGATCGCCAGTTTCTGAATTGGTTACTTCTACATAATATTTTAATAACACAGGTGGGATATTAAAATTGAAAATATCATCGTGTCCTTTGGTTCCCTCTCTTGAGGAAGTGAATAATCCTCTTCTATCAGTATCTCTTTCAAAGATGATTCCAAAATCATGCTCATTTGAGTTTAATGGATATCTTAAGTTTTCTAAATCTCCCCACTTATTCTCTCCAACTTTTTTAGCTTTAAACATGTCTAACCCACCAAATCCTTCGTAACTGTCCGAGGAAAAATACAAATCTCCATTATCTGAAAGATGTGGAAACATTTCATCTCCTAAACTATTAATATCAGGACCTAAATTTACTGGTGTCATCCAACTCTCTTCTCTAGAGTCATATTCTGACATCCATAAGTCATGCATTCCATATCCTCCAGGGAAATCAGCAGCAAAAATCATTATCTTCATTTCAGAATCCATGGCAGGATGACCACAAGATAATGTATCTGCATCTTCGGGCTTTAATTTTACTTCTTTAGCTTGTGTCCAAGAATCTCCTTTTCTTTTTGAGTAAAATATAGCACAACCTAAATCTACTTTTTTCATTCTAGGACATCTAGTAAAATAAATTTCTTCTCCAGAAGGGGACAAAACCGAAGGGCCTTCATTGTCTTTAGAATTGATGGAATTAGGCAATAGTTGAGGCTCACTCCATTTGCCATTATTGTCTCTGGTTGTAGACCATAAATCCATATAACTATCTCCTGTTCTAGAGTCAATCCCGTCACCATTAGATCCATCTCTAGCAGAAACAAAAATAATTGTATTGTGGTTTATGTCTCCCCAAGCGGGTGAATAATCGTAATGTTCAGAGTTAATTTGTCTTTCATTTTGAATGATGTGTTTAGTCTTATTTCTTACCCACTCTGCATAATGTTCACAGGAGGAAAGTAAAATATTTGCATGCTTATCATCAGGGAAAATTTCTAAATATTTTCTAACATATTCAGCTGCAGATTCATATTCTCCTTCTTCTACCAAGACGTCGGCAAGCAAAATATATAATTTAGGATGGTTTTTTTGGTACTTTAGCTTAAAAGCCCTTCTATAATAAGTTTCTGCTTGAGCAGGTTCTACATCCAGTCTATAACATTCTGCAATTTGAAAATTAATCCTACCTTTTTCCTCAATGTCTTTTTCTTTTACTTCTCCTTTTTTGTATAAGTCTATTGCATCAAAATATGCTTCGTTTTTGAAATTTAAATCTGCTTGAATGATGTAGGGGTTTTGACTCTGGGAATGGAAAGAATTCAAAGACAGAAAGAAAGACAAAATCAACAAGGTTTTTGTAGTTCTGGAAAAAAGTCTACTAAAAATAAATTGTTTCATAACTATAATTTGATGCTAAAATAACTAATTATTTCCTTAAAAATTCATAAATCTTAAAATCTCCCTAAGATTTTGTCAAATAAAATAAATAAAAATAGCTGTGTGTTTTACCAGAATTTAGTGTTTAGTTAACACTAAGGTTGGCTTTTGTTAATAAATAATATCTACAAATCAAGCTCAAAAAGTAAATTAAAAAATGGAAAAATATATATTTGTTACAACTTAAATTTTTATTTATTGAAATGGCAAAATCAAAATTAGAATACATTTGGCTGGACGGATATAATCCAACTCAAAATATGAGAAGTAAAACTAAAATAATTGAAGATTTTAGTGGAGAACTTAAAGATTGTCCAGTATGGTCTTTTGACGGAAGTTCTACCAAACAAGCCGAAGGAAGTTCATCAGATTGCTTATTAAAGCCAGTTGCTTGCTATCCAGACCCAGTAAGAGAAAATGGATTTCTTGTGATGACTGAAGTTTTAAAATCGGACGGGACTCCCCACGAATCTAATGCAAGAGCCAAAATTGACGATGATGACAATGATTTTTGGTTTGGCTTTGAACAGGAGTATTTTATTATGGATGTCAATACCCAGCTCCCTTTAGGATTTCCAGTTGGTGGATATCCTGGACCTCAAGGAATGTATTATTGCTCTGTTGGAGGAAGAAATACGCACGGAAGACATTTGGTAGAAGAACACGCAGATATATGTATAGAAGCTGGCATTAATATAGAAGGTATTAACCAAGAAGTTGCTAGTGGACAATGGGAATTTCAATTGTTTGCAAAAGGTGCTAAAAAAGCAGGAGATGAAATGTGGATTGCTAGATATATTTTAGACAGATTGACAGAAGACCATGGATATTATATAGAATACCATCCAAAACCAGTTAAAGGAGACTGGAATGGATCTGGGATGCATGCAAACTTCTCTAACACATTACTTAGAACTTGTGGGTCTCAGGAAATCTATGAAAAAGTATGTGAAGCATTTAGACCTGTTACCAAAGAACACATAGAAGTTTATGGTGAGTTTAATGACCAAAGATTAACCGGCCTTCACGAGACTGCAGCAATTACGGACTTTAGCTACGGAGTTTCTGACAGAGGAGCATCAATAAGAATACCGATTATTACTGTAGAGCAAGGCTGGAAAGGCTGGCTTGAAGATAGAAGACCCGCATCTAACGGAGACCCTTATAAAATTGCAGGAAGAATAGTAAAGACTGTGAAATCTGCTAAAGTGTAATTTAAAGAAAATATTATTCTTTATTCTCTTTTTTACCAACAGAAACCCCAGTAATCTCGTCATCTTCAAAAGCTGCTGATTTAATATCGTCCTGAATTTGTTGAGAAGCGTCCCTTAATTGTCTCATTCCTCTTCCTAGGCTTCTTGCAATTTTTGGAATACTTTTAGACCCAAAAAATAAAAGAACAACCAGAAATACAAATATTAGTTCTCCCGCACTAATTCCTTCTAAAAGTAATAGCTGGAGATAATAAAACATTAAGCGTTGATTTTATTTTTTGACAAATCTACAACAAGTGGCGTTGCTATAAATAATGAAGAATAAGTTCCTACTACTACGCCAACCATCAAAGCAAAAGCAAAACCTTTAATAGACTCTCCACCAAAAATAAATATTGTTAGAAGGACTAAAAATGTACTTAAAGAAGTATTGATAGTTCTAGAAAGTGTACTATTTAAAGCCCTATCAACTACTTGAACAGCAGATGATTTTTTGTGAAGAACAGAATATTCTCTGATTCTATCAAAAACAACAACAGTATCATTAATAGAATATCCTACAACAGTTAGAATTGCAGCAATAAAAGCTTGATCAATTTCCATTGAGAAAGGAACAATATTGTAAAATATTGAGAAT
>Ga0209631_10007208_pt1 | contig 11228 bp, 10 predicted proteins | sample COG_08_FD_184752 | JGI IMG/M metagenome (GOLD analysis project Ga0209631, IMG submission 184752) | Pelagic Microbial community sample from North Sea - COGITO 998_met_08 (SPAdes) (version 2) | ecosystem: Environmental > Aquatic > Marine > Neritic zone/Coastal water | place: Helgoland, sampling... | reverse complement strand
TGTGGTTACTTTAGCACCACCTCGACCTATAAAGTCGTCTATAATATATGCCCAACCACCGGGACCAGGGTTTCCCAGACAACTTCCGTCTGTGTAGACGTCTATCATACTTACTAGTATATACGATAAAATCTTTATATTTCAACAACGTGTTCCTTTTTATATGGGAAACAGTAATAATAGCATTTAACCAATGGATTAAACAGTACACATGGACCAAACACAGTTCCAAAAATTATTAAGAATATATAAACACTTTCCATTTATACAAAAAAAGACTTAAAATTTTAAGTATTTATACTATAAAACATGTTCCACCAAGATTGGGATGAAGTTACCATACACGGTAAAAGTGTTACTAAAGAAAAAGAAAAGGAAAAATACGTCAAGTTCATGGGTCAAGAAATCAAATTACCTAAACGGAGTCAATATTCGGGTAAATCGCCGGAACAAAAACTTGACGAAACTGAGTTAGGGACACACAAAAAAGTCAGTAAAGAAACGGGTTTAACAATCCAACGGGCACGTGTCGCAAAACAGTACACGCAAAAAGATCTTGCTAATCTCATAAACGTATCTTCAGACATAATTTCATCGTATGAATTGGGTAAATCAATTCCGGACCCTAAAATCATGCAAAAACTGCGTCGTGTTTTGGGCGTTAAACTTTAAAATTTGGTCTAAATTTTAATTTTTAAATTGTAAATTTTATTTATTTTTTAAATTTTTAAACGCTTATTAGACGTTTAGTTGGAGAACGCGAGACCGCCCATACCGGATTGCACACGGAGAACGTTGTAGTTAACCGCGAACATGTCGAGGTTCTTGGAGGCCGCACCACCGCTGCTACACTTGACGGCGACTTGCGCGTTGTCAATTCTGGAGAAGTTGCAAGTACCAGTTGGTTGATGCTCTTCTGGCTTAAGCGCAAACGAGTACGAGTAAACGCCCGCGTATGGCGAACCAGAGTGATGTTGGTATGGTTGCACTTGGTTAAAGTACTTACCGGATTGTTCCTTGAATCTGTCTTGACCATTGAGAACCAATTTGAACGTTTCCACGTTACCAGCATCATCTTCAAAAAACGAAGCCGCACCAGCAGCGGATTCAAAGAGTGGCTGACCATATTGTCCAGCTTGGACAACAACGTTGGCAGAATCGCAATCAACGTACACTTCAGCCATACCATCGTTTTTGGACAAGTTCCACATAGTTTGCGCACCTTCGGAATCACCTTCGGCAACGCACCACACCAATTCCTTAACTGGGTGGTTGTAGGACAATCTGACTTGCTTGGTCGCACCCGCGGTAACCGTATCGGTACCAGTGTGTTGGACTTGTTCGATCAAGTATTCGTGACCCTTTTGCGCGAATCGTCTGCGCTCTTCAGTGTCGAGGTAGATGTAGTTAGCCCAGACCTTGAACGTGGACGTGGACAAGTACTTGTCAAAATTTGAGGTCAAGTCAAAGTCAATTCTGACTTCGTGGTATTGCAAGGCAATCAATGGCAAGGCCAATCCTGGGTTTCTGTTGAAGAAGAAGACGAGTGGCAAGAAGACTTGCTTACCGCCGGTGCCTGGGACTGGGGCAGTTGTCATCTTACCCCAGTTAGTCTTGGCCGCATCGGACAAGTACAATTCAGAGTACAATCTCCACCATCTTTGGTAGTGTTTGTCGATTCTTTGACCACCGATGGACAATTCAGCGGACTTGATCGCACGTTCCGCGATCCAGTTAGTATCGAAGTTGTTACCCGAAGCATCGTTAAGGATGGATTGAGTTTGTCTCGCAGTGGACGCAGTAGACAATTCAATGTACATGTCGCCGACCAAATCACCGTTTCTGGCGACAGTGACGGAAACGCGACCCGACGCAGCGGCCGTACCGTTAACAGTTTGTTCGATGTTTTCCATCGCAAAGTTTGTGTGGCGTTTGTAAACCGCCTGGAAGAAAGTGACTTTTGGGTTACCAGTCAAGTAGACATCTTGGGCGCCGTAGGCGACTAATTGCATGAGACCACCGGCCATTTTGTTTGTTTTGTACTATAACATGAGATTTTTATTTTGGACGATTTCGCGAAAAAACACGGTTTGATTTTTCCTGATACATATAAATGTCAGACGACGATGTACCAAAACTTGAATCCGTAGATGAAGAATATATCGAAATTGAATCTGGATCCGAATCGGAAACTGGATCGAATATTGAAGAAGATGAACTAACTACAGTAGGAGGCGAACTCCCAGATATCGATGAATTAGAAAATGATGATTTTGATGACGAGTATATGGAAGATGAAACTTTTGGTCTGGATAATATGGGTGCTCTTTTAGGTTCCGTACTAACAAACGAGGAAGGTGAAACTGTATGCTCAGCCCTGGTAAACATATCGAGACAACTTGAAGTTCAGAACAAGATAATGATAAAAATGTTAGCTCAACTCCAAAAAAGAGTATAAAAAATTAGCGTGTATTAATTATAATACAAGAAATGGATCCAAACACCTTATTCATTACTCCGGATGCAGACCGCGAAGACGCCTTTTATCATGACATGGCAAATCGCACTGACGATCTTAATCCAGAAGAATTACTAAGGGCAATAAAGTACGAAGAGAAGAATGTTGGATTACTACCAGATAGAAATAATACAGAGCTTGTTAATTTGAATCCGGTGGAACTCTCGTATAAAATATTCTTTTCACCTGAAGAATTAGATATTATAACGAATAGGCCTAAATATGTAGATATGAGAGTTAAGGAAAAAGTATATAGACATTTGTTAGATCGAAACAGTAAATATTTTAACCGTGCAAAAATACTCGATATACTTTCAAGTGATATGGGAAGCGATGATGATTTAGATATAGGGTTTAGAATCAGAAGACTCACCGATCAGCTTTGTGATTCGTGGAATATTGTTCTTAGTACTAATCGTATTTACGACCGTAAAAATAACCCAACACAAGTTCCATTAGAAGTTACAACAAATCCATCGCTATTTAGATGTTCCATGCCAGACTTTGAAGAACTTAACGTATTCCAAAAGTGTATAATGGCAATTTTTGATTCTCTTCATAAAAATGATACAAAACGTTACCGAGGGTATACGTGTAAAGAGATTATAACTACTGAAGGGTATAAGACGCGTGCTTGGAAACAGGATGAACCCATAAAAGATTATGTTCACCGAATCGCTAATAAAGAAACATGGTATGAATTGTGGAAGGATTTGACATCATCAAATGGAACAGCTATGTTTTCCCAAGTCATAAAGCATTTAACAGATTGTACAGATATACAATTTCCGGAAATTGTAAAGAATAGAAGGGTTTGGTCGTTTAAAAACGGTATTTTTATAGGTTCAAAATGGTCCGACAAAACAGGATTATATCACACGGTCTTTTACCCGTATCATTCAAAAGAATATAAAAATCTTGATCCAACAATCGTAAGTTGTAAATATTTTGATGTTGATTTTGAAGATCATAACATGATAGAAGACTGGTCAGATATACCGACACCTCATTTCGAAAGTGTTCTTACGTATCAAGAATTTAGTGATGATGTGATCAAATGGATGTACATTTTAGGAGGTCGGTTATGTTTTGAACTTAACGAATTGGATAAATGGCAAATTATACCCTTTTTAAAAGGGATTGCACGTTCAGGTAAGTCAACATTGATCACAAAAGTTTTCTGTAAATTTTATGAAACGGCTGATGTTAAAACAATAGCGAATAATATAGAGAGAAAATTTGGATTATCGTCTATTCATAACGCGTTAATGTTTGTTGCACCAGAAATTAAAGGTGATTTTCAACTCGAACAGGCTGAATTTCAATCTATAGTTTCCGGTGAAGAAGTTTCACTCGCTGTAAAATGTGAAACAGCTAAAACATTGATATGGAAAGTACCCGGTATTCTCGGAGGTAATGAAGTTCCGCAGTATAAAGATAAATCGGGTAGTATTCTGCGACGTATGGTCACGTTTCATTTTGGAAAACAGGTTACTGATAAGGATACGGACCCAATGCTTGATACAAAACTCGAATCTGAAATACCAGTTATAATTGAAAAGTGTCTTCGTGGGTATCTCGAGTATGCTCAAAAATATCAAAACAGGGACATTTGGAGTATACTCCCTAAATATTTCTTTAAAATTCGGGAACAAATTGCTTCAGCTACAAACCCATTGGAAAGATATTTACAACTGGAAATGTATAAGAATTACGAGATCAAAATGGGTGAAAATTTTAAATTTCCAATTGACTTGTTTGAAGAAATGTTCTTAAATTTTTGTAGTGATAAGAAAATTGCTCGTCCAACTTTCAACAATGATTTCTATAACGGATCGTTCAGTACGCGTGGTATTAAAATACAGAATGAAGTCGATGATTATTGGATTATCACAAATCCAGAAAGGTTAAGTGAACCTGATAATTATAAAGGTAGAAAAGTTCTATATGGTATAAGTCTTGTTGCTAAAGAAAATACAAAGGGGTATGATGTAACCAGATATAGATAATGATTAAAAATCTCAGAGTAGTGTAAGTATGGACCCTCGACAATTTGTCAAAAATTCTAACATACAGGTTCAGCGTTCGGATATCATGCCGAGTATGAATACTAATACACGAGAAAATGTACCAATGTTTAATGAACTTCGTTTGGGTAAATTTAGACCAGGTATGTATAATGCATTAGTAAATAAGCTTTTCACGCCCGAAACGAACGGTGATAAACGTGTTAATATTAAATATATACTTAAACAGAAACCTAAGGGTCATGCATCCATATCAGATGGTATAACCATAGACGTTAACGAAATAAAAGGTGTTTACGGAAGATTTCAAACCGGTGTTATTCACACAAAAGATTTTGGTTTAAAGGGGAATTTAGATTTAGATTTTTCTTCCGCGCAATTTACCGGATATGTGACAAATGGTATAGAAAAAAAGAATTTTAGTTTTAATATTTATAAAACTGGTAAAATTAGGTTATCGGGTGGGTTTTTAGGATCAAAAAACCTTAAAAAACAACCTGAATCTCTGCGTAAATATATAATAGATACGTATACACAAAAACAAGGTTTTTTATACAATGATATATCTTACAATAATATAGGGGGTCAATTTTATACGAACGCGAATTTTGAATTATCAAAAATGACACGGGAATTTGTTAAATTACGTACTTGGGGTGTATCTTTCCTTCAATATGAACCGGAACAGGCACCCTTTCTTTATATAAAATATAAAGATCGTGCATTTATATTTTCTACAAAAACAACTAAATCGGGATCGGGTATTGTTCAAATACAAGGTGAAGATAATCCGGATGAAATCGAGATTGCATATAACGTTGGTGTAGAACTGGTTAAGAAGTTACATGAAAATGGATATACTTTAGGTTTGGTTAATAAAAACGTAAACGCGAATAAAATTTCGGTTGTTTCTGGTAAACTGAGAGCATCGACGTGTCCCAAACCTAGAAGACCACCGTGTAAAGAAGGTTTTGAAACTAAGAAAAATCCACAAGGGTATGATTGTTGTTTCAAAAAACCAAAAAGGAAACCCTCGGCAAAGAAAAAATCTATTAAACGAACAAAGAATATGAAAATTACGTACGATAAAGAGGGTATAATGAAAATAGGAGGATTGAAGTGTGAAAGACTTACCAAACCGGTATTACTTGAAGTTGCTAAGAAGTTGGGTGTTGTTGGTATCAAGAATAAGAATAAAAAGGATACTATATGTAAGGCACTTGATAAAATTGAAAAAGGTAATTCTAATTTTAAAATAGATAGTAAACTTTGTAAGGATATGAAAAAAGAACAACTCGTATCGCTTGCAATATCTAAAGGTATACCAGTAAATGATTCAGATACGGTAAAGATATTATGCCAAAAACTCCAAAAACCCAATTCGCCAAATACACCGAATTCACTCGCAAACGAAATGGAGAAGGTTTTGTTAAATTCTCAGAAAAAGGAAAAAAGGAAACCTACTAATATAAAACGTAAACTTGATGATAAAGGTATAAAAAATGATATCATTAAACTTTACGGTAAAACTTGGATGAAAAAATACGGTAATGTTATGAATATTAATAAAAATGTAAAAGACGTTAAATCTGAATTAAATAGAATGGAAATAAATAAACGATTAGTGACTAAAAATGGAGTACTAATGAAGCGCGAGGCAGATAAGATTAAGAAAGATATGGTATACAGGTTTAAAATGAATAAAAAAGAGGAATTAAAAGAATTGTTAATCGAAAAGGAAGCTAATAAAGTTTATGGTAAATTTGGCAAAAATGTTGTAAATAAAGTCGTTAGATTTATTATGTCTTTTCCTAAAACACCGGCAGTCAATAGTAATAGAGTTATTAATTATATTAAAATGTCGAGAGAATTATCCCAACAAAAACCACTCCCATTAAACAAGAAAAGAGTTGTACCACCAAAACCTAAAGTTGTACGGAAACCAAAACAACAAGTTGTTAAGAAAAAACCGTTACCCAAAAAAAATAAGGTAATTAGACGCCCAGTTTCTAAGCCTAACTCGAACTCGAACTCGAACTCGAACTCGAACTCGAACTCGAACTCAAACTCAAACTCAAAACGTAAATCAAATAATCAAATACTTAATCAAATATATAAAAATTTCGAAAGTAAAGCATTAAAGAATAAAAGGTAATAAGTAAATATATAGATGGAAAACCCTCGTGTTTTATTAAACAATCATATTCATTCAATTAAGGGATATGCAGACGATAATAAAAGATGGGATAATTATATAGTTTCATCTATTATAGAAGGAATAAACTATACTATAATGGATTACATTAACATTTATAGAAATGTTAATGGAAATGAAAATGGAAAGATTATGTCTAACTTAGAAAAGGAATATTATCTATGTGACGAAGATTTTATTGATACACAGTACCCAGAATTTTATATAGAATCAAATAGAGCTTTTCATGAAAAAGGTTTAATAATGTATATTTATGACAATTTTCAAAAAATTGAATCCACTAAACATAGACGAATTATGTTTTATTTTATGAACATTTTACATTTCGGTTTATGAGTTTTTCTGGTTCGGCTATTTGTTTAAGGTGTTTCGCATGATATGAAAAATCGTAACCAAGAAAATGATTTTTTATTTGATCCGATATTGAAAAGGCATCTAATTTGTTAGATACTTGTGAACATACGGATTTTACTTCTAATTCTAATAGTTTATCCTCTTTCATTATAAAGTATTTCAAAGACTCGTCCATTATACCATTCCTTTTCAATTTTTCGAACATTTTATTCGATTCTCCGTTTGAAACATAAAAGTATTTTGGTGAATATCCTAATACGTGTATATGTTCCGGTTTATCAGGATCGTGAAACATCATCATTATTACACATATCATTAGTACCCACACTAACATGTTTTATTACTATTCAACATATTAAAAATATCTTTTATTTTGTGACAAATATTAAATAAAATATCTATATCCGTGAGTTTTTTAGGATCAATAATTTCAAGTTCTAATTGATATATAGTTGAGTCTTCAGAATCCTTATCTCTGTTGCCACCAGCACTCACTGTCCTATCTATGGATAAGTTTTTCCTGATATAAGAATTGCGTTCTTTTACAACTTTTCTATCCCAATTATTATCATCGTTGTCATCTTCTTCAATAGGTGTTTCTCTAGAAACACTGAAACGAATATCAAATGGTGAACCTTGTAACTGTTTAAAATCAATATTTTCAAGTCTTTCTTTTTTTATCAACGTTTCTTCACCTGTTACAGTGTCTACAGTTAATCTTGTATTATTATCTTCTCGAGAATATACTTCGGATTTAGTCTCCACAATTCTTTCCCAACCGGAATATTCACCGAGACCTTTTATAATATCGACATACGTATTTGATCCTACATTAGTATCGAAAAATAATCCATTAAATCGTCCCAAACGAAATTCCATTTCAATATTTTCCTCGTCTTTATATTTATCGACTATTGGTTTTATAACGTCGCATATTTTATGTACGTCCATTTTGTTTACATTTTTAATAACGCGTCTTCTTCTTAAGTCTTTTTTATCGCCTTTTTTTAGATGCATGGGTTTACAAATCTAGGAAATACGTGTTATTTTAACTCAGCTATACAAGTTTTATTGAATATGAAAGAGATATCATCTCATGTATTGAATAATAAATATAAAGGTGATTGTAATTTTACTAAAGCGTATGAAAATTTAACTCGTTTATATTGTACAACACAAGAAACTAAAGTTTTTACATTGGGACCTGTATTAAACGAATTTATAAAAGTGTTTCCTAGATTTAGTATCGGAAATCCACACGATGCACAGGATGCTTTATTTTGTATAATAGATATTCTTGAACGTTCATACCCGTACATAAAAGAAGTTATATACGGTGAAACAAAACAAATAACTATATCACCCGTTGGTAAAAACACGATCGAAACACCTTTTTGTATTCATATACTAAACATGACACGAGATGTTAAGGATATAAATACAATGATAAAAGAGAGTAACGGGTGGAATACAATAGAAGATTATGTAGACAAGGATGGTAAAAAACATAACGTGGCGACAACAAGAAATATTTTTTCTAAATATCCAAATATATTTATTGTATCGTTTGATAAGAAAAGTTTTGTAAAAATAGAAAAAAATCTAAATATAGGGAATAATATATACGAGTTACAATCTACAATAATTCATAAAGGTATTCAGTATGGTGGTCATTACATGTCTACTATAAAACTAGGTGACGATTGGTTTATTCAAGATGATGACAATTTAGGCAAATTAAATGATTTCCCTAAAGAAGATAACCATTTTATTTTGGTCTACAATCTAAAAACTCCTTCATCATAATATTTTCTTTAATATTTACCAGCGTTCTATAAAACGTTCTTCTACTATTCGGAAACGTTTTATCAGTTCTTTTTTTTAAAGGTTTCCACCAAAGTGGTCCATCTTCCCAAGTTACGTACATACATTCAACAATATCCCCGTTTTTCAACCATTTATAATCTTTTGTACGATCTATTGGTATTGAAGATTCAAATATATGTTTACCTTTATCTTGTATATATAATTTATACACAAATGCACCCGGTACACACCCGGGTGTTTCTACAGTTTTTTCCCTTTTAACGAGAAAATCAATTGTATTTTTATTTCGTGGTTTCCACTTAAACATTGTTTCATGTGTACCTATTTTAATAGGTGTATTAACCGGTGTAAATATTAGACCATCTACTTCTTGTTTTATTTTTGGAAGATAGTCGTCCATAAACTGAGCAAAATCATCGTGTAAAAAAAAATTCTTTACGCGTAAAATAATGGGGTCGGTACTTAGAATCATTGACTTTTTCACAACCTTTTCACAATTTTCTAAACGATCGAATAAATTTTTATTACCGACAACTTCACCACAATTCATTAAACAATCATAAATCATGAAAGTATTTTCGTATAACTCACCCTCAAGTATAGTACCTTTGAAAACATTCATTCTAAAGTTTAACGGTACTGTAAACATTTCTAGTGCCCTGTTTATAAATACACAAACTCTCTGACTACCAAATTGTATAGCAATCATCATGTATCGTGTACCATCAGTTTTTTCGCACACAACGTAATCATTTTTTTCCAAAATATTGAAATGTTTCCGTTCTATGGAAATAGGTTGGCAACCGGGGAATATACCCTTACCCGTTGTACCCCATGATTGTTCCATAAAGTGTATCATATATTTGTAAAGAGGGTCATCTTTTTTTACAAATACACGGTTCATTATGTTTTATATTTTAAATTTAATCTTTAATTACTTTTAACACCCGCGGCGTTTAAGAGATTACTTACACACTCATGATTATATGTCATGATTAACTTAGATTTTGGATACGCTAGAATTTTGACACCAGACTCTTTAAATTTACGAAACATTATTTCCATTTTGGGGAATATTTTATAAGAATTATTTTTTTTATCTTTTATGTGTTTTGCCACATTTTTTGACATGAGTAACCAGCATTTAGAACTTGTTTCCTTAACGCTATAATAATCACCACTAACCTTGTTTATAACTTCTGTATCAAAATGTAAACCAAATTGTTCAACGGGTTCTTTACATTTGTCATTTACTTTACACTTAAACATACCCCAATCTATACCTTCAAGAACACCCGGGAATACCAAACAACCAACACCTTCGTGTTTATCAAAACATTTCTCCAAACTTGAATCATCAATTTGTATACCAAAATCTATAAAAAGTAGTCTATCGTGTGTCTTGATATATTTATGAATTGTATCTGCTTTATCGAAAGGGTCGTCGTTAACAAATGTAACCTCGTTTTCAATACCACCTTTTTGTAAGCATAATAAATTAAATCTAAGAATACTGTGTAGGGTTTTTACGTGACATGATTTACTTCTAGTAACTATTATAGTAGCAAACTTCATATTATTTTTATATTACAACCTAAACCTTAAGCCTTTCTTCTAAACACCCATGAAACGGTAAATTACCTACATGTCCTAGTGTTGTTTGACAATCTGCGTATATTTTACCACCAATTTGTTGCCACCGTCTACAAAAAGCATAATCTTCGGAAAGATATCTTTTATTATCTGGGTCAATCATGCAATCAAAAATAGCACAATAATCATCAAAATCTCTATTTTGATGATCATTTTTACAATCTAAATCTTTATAATGTTCGTGCATTTTTTCTAAAGCCTTACGACTAATTAGCATAAACCCTGTTGGACCATCCAACACTTCGACAAAACCATTTTCTACATTTCTGTGAGTAGCCCCGACATTAGCAACTAGACTCGATGAAAGCATTGCTAAATCACGTTTATCACCTTGTTCGAGAGCTTTTTTTGCTTGATCCCACATAACAACTTTTTTCGGGTAAATAGCAACCGAAACTTCGTGTCCAGAACGAACTAATCTAACAACGGATTTAGGATCAAAATCTACATCGGCATCTATAAACATGAAATAATCACAATCCGATTTTTGCATGAATCTTCCAATTGCAACATTTCGGGCGCGATGTACTAGACTTTCATTTTCAGTCGTATCTAATACCATCTGTATACCCTCGCGTATAAATTCAAGTTGAAGCTTTATTATACCAATCATGTACTTTTCTAAACATAAACC
>Ga0209631_10007205_pt1 | contig 11229 bp, 9 predicted proteins | sample COG_08_FD_184752 | JGI IMG/M metagenome (GOLD analysis project Ga0209631, IMG submission 184752) | Pelagic Microbial community sample from North Sea - COGITO 998_met_08 (SPAdes) (version 2) | ecosystem: Environmental > Aquatic > Marine > Neritic zone/Coastal water | place: Helgoland, sampling... | reverse complement strand
ATTTCGGATTGGACTATGGAAATCCAGATTTTGTAAAATACGCTGAGTCCTATGGTGCTCATGGGCATCGCGTACAGTCAAGCGACCACCTTTCCAGTCTTTTAAATGAATGCGTGAATGGGTCTGGGGTCCATCTCATTGAAGTGCCCGTTGACTACTCCGAAAACGAAAAAGTATTGATAGAAGAATTGAAATCAAAAACCTGTATTTTATGATTGGATCTAAAAAAGGATGTTCTGATGACTGAAAAACTAAAAGTCCATTCACCCTATGATGGACATTTAATAAAAGAAATTGATGTAGATGATGAGGCTAGCATAGAGAAAGCCCTTGCCACTGCCCACAGACTGGAACAAAAAAAGCCCCTTCCAACGCCGGAGAGAATTGCCATCCTAAATAAAACAGCCGACTTGGTTGAAGCAAAGGCTAAAGAATTTGCCCGACAGTCTGCTGAAGAAGGTGGAAAACCCTTGATCGATTCCCAAATTGAACTCGCTCGTGCAGTGCAGGGAATTCGGGAAGCCGCTAACTCGATCGGTCAACTCACGGGACATGAAATCCCAATGAACCTGACAACGTCTTCTATGAACCGAATGGCATTCACTACCCGCGAACCCGTTGGTGTCGTTGCTGCTGTCAGCGCTTTTAATCATCCTTTCAATCTAATCGTCCATCAAGTTATACCAGGAGTAGCCGTGGGTTGCCCGGTTATTGTCAAACCCGCACTCATAACTCCCTTGTCCTGTTTAAATTTGGTCAACTGCCTTTATGAAGCTGGCTTACCGAAAGAGTGGGTACAAGTTGCCATCTGCGAAAATTCGCTGGCTGAAAAAATTGTCACCGATCCAAGAGTTTCTTTCCTTACGTTCATTGGTTCCGGAAAAGTGGGTTGGGGTTTAAGATCAAAGTTGGCCCCAGGTGTACGCTGCGCATTGGAACATGGCGGTGCTGCACCGGTCATTGTAGAAGCCGATGCAGACATTGATGATGCCTTGCCTTTGCTCGCAAAAGGTGGATTTTATCATGCTGGACAAGTATGCGTTTCGGTGCAGCGCGTTTTTGTTCATGAAGAAATTGAAGAAGAATTCTCCAGGAAACTAGCAGATATCGCAGGAAAATTAGTGGTTGGCGATCCCGTCGATGAGAAAACAGAAGTCGGACCTTTGATTCAGGAAAGGGAAGTAGAACGTATCCATAAATGGGTAGAAGAAGCCAAAGCTGGTGGTGGAAAAATTTTAACGGGCGGCAAAAAAATTGGCAAAACCTGTTATGAGCCAACGGTTATTCTAAACCCACCGTACGATGCCAATGTCTCTCAATGTGAAATTTTCGGTCCGGTCATCAACATCTATTCCTATAAAAACAGGACAGATGCGATAAGGCTTGCCAATGATGTTCCTTTCTCATTCCAGGCGGCAGTTTTTACCAGCGATATCAATGCCGCTCTGCAGTCGGCGAAGGATTTAAACGCGGCAGCAGTGATGATAAACGACCATACCGCATTTCGGGTCGACTGGATGCCATTTGCAGGAAGAAAATCTTCCGGCCTCGGCGTCGGTGGAATTCTCCCCACCATGATTGAGATGACAGAAGAAAAATTAATTGTGTTCAGATCAAAGTTGATTTAAATAATGGCGAAATAGGCTATTTCATATCCGCCGCGCATCTAAATCCTGTTCCATCAGACCGCAACTGAAAATGCGAGTCCATTCGATTTGCCATTCTCATTTCAGATGCTTTTTTATTCCAGCTACCGCCTCGATTGACTTTCTGCGTTATAGAATAGGAACCAACACAATCAACCCCACTACAAGCATTGAGTTCGGGCCGTGATCCTCTAGGATTTTTTTCGGGACTAATTAGATAAAAATTTTCATTTACCGGCATCCAGTCAAAAACCCATTCACCGACATTGCCAGCCATATCATAAAGTCCATACGGGTTCGGCGGAAAAGAACCTACTGGAGCTGTATTTTTAAAACCGTCCTTTAAGTTCGCATCGCGGGAATTAAGATCGCACTCGCTGTCACAGAAGTTGGCCTCTTTCCCTATCACAGCATCTCCCCAATAATATTCGCTTGTTGTTCCCGCCCGAGCGGCGAACTCCCATTCCGCTTCTGTTGGCAAACGATGTCCTTGTTTTTGGCAATAATCTCGTGCATCTTCCCAGGAAACGCTGTCAGTCGGCAAATCTGCTCCAGGAAACTGAGAAGGATTATTCTTCATGATATTTTGAAAGAATTTTTGTCGGACTTCATATTTCCCAATCTTAAAGGAAGACAAGCATACCTTATGAGCTGGTCGTTCATCAGGACCTCCCAAGTCGCTTCCCATTTGAAAACAACCTTCATTAATTACAACCATTTCATCGGTTGGTTTTTCCTGAGTTGCCGAGATCGTCATTTTCTGCACCACTGTTTTCAGAGCGGTCACTTGCTCACGAGTCGCAGTAGGAATGCCATTGTATTGGATTCGGTGTCTGCTTTTGGGCAACAATTCCATTTTACCCGAGCCCATAATAAAAACTCGGAAATGAGGAACCGGGCCTATCGCATCGTCCTTTACAAATTGACTAATATCCTCATCAACATGGTCTGCATCAACATAACCCGATTCATCAAGAACCATGACCGTTTCATCCACCAGCTCTGCCTTGCGACCCCTCGAATCTCCTTTTACAAACACAAGGATAGTTCGACCTCGAGATTCTGGCATAGCAAGAATTTTATCGAGTAGCATTTCCGCCTCTTGAAATTTTTCCAATTTTATTTTTGTATCTGCTTGAGCGCGGAGAACTTTATAGTTATCAGGATCTTTTTCAAGCACCTGTCTAAAACTTGTTTCTGCCTCCTGATACTTACCCGAAGCAAAAGCCTTCTCACCATTCGCAAAAATTTTATCTATATCCTGCGCATGCAATACCACAGACGAAAACAATAAAATTAGGAGCTGCGCAATCGATACTGTAATTAATTTTTTTGATAACTTTTTCATTTTGGAATTCCTGTCCTTTAGCATTTTCAAAAGTCGCAGGCCATAAAAACACAAAAGCCGTGCCACCTCCCTCTATAGGTTCAACCCTGATAGAACTATTTGCATCTTTCACCATTTTTTAACAATAGACGATCCCACACCAGTATTTTCAAATTTATCTCCCGCATCCAGAATTTGGAACATTTGAAAAATATTTTCATGGTATTTCGGTGCCATACCCGGTCCATTGTCTTCAACTGTTAATAAAAAAATTCACCTTTTCTCTGCGATGAAATTACCACCTTTTTCTTCACACTCGAATTATGCTTGATAGCATTACCTATCAAATTTGATCTTCACATCTACATCATACTCCTGTCTCTTTGCGTGAGGCACTTTGGGTAACCACTCTAGGGCTTGAATATAATTTTGATTTCTTATAATAGATTCTGCAAAAATACCGAATTCTTTGCGGCTAACAAAATTTTAAGATCGAAAAGAACACAGATCCAGCAACCAAAAAAGCGATTAGCAAAATAATTTTTGCTTGCTTTGCGATAATATAAATAACCTTATAAATTTAACGAAAAACAGCCTTAGAATCTACTTGCATTGTATTATTAATTATAGTTTAGCAGGTGATTACATTAAAAAGGTTAAAAGAGTTTCTTTTGTCCAAGCACTTAAAATCCACCAAACTTTCAAATGAATTATAATTCTTTCAAAAAAAAAATTTTTAGATATGCACTGATACTTTTACTATTAACATCTAGTTGCGCCAATATCGACGAAGACCCTCTGGTTCTTCGTGTCGGGGCAGAACCTTCTGCAAAAATGCGGAATGACAATGGCATTGAACATTATAAGGCGGGTAGAAATTTTGATGCGCTCTTACAATTCAATCAGGCAAACATGGCAGACCCTACTTCCGGAGAAATCCATTTCAATTTAGGACTGGCTCTTTGGAAAGAAAATAAAAAGGAAAAATCGGCCAAGCATTTCAGACAGGCGCGAAAGATGGCAAAAGGGAATCCATTAATTCTAGAATCACTTTTTATAAACAAAGTTTTGAAGGATAATTAAAGTTTAACTCTATCACAAAAATGTCCGCACACCGCTAACTGTATATTCGATAGTCACCATTTGCATATACAGAGTTATCAAATAAAACGGGGTCGATCCCCTTTTCAGTTTAAACTGCCATGCGATAACCATTTGAATAAACGTTTAACGCCCCAGATAAAATGAAAGTAATCTCACCTTCAGAAATCTCCCCAGAGCTACTAGAGTTACTACAAAAGAAAAAGGTTGTAGAAGAGCAACGCATTGCACAGCAGGGTTTTGGAAAACCTATCATATCGACTGAGTTTAACGGAAGACGATTTGTGGAAATCGGCAGTGACATTTTTGATACTGGAAATTGCAAAACCTTTCATGAAGTGCTTCCTGTATATCTTAGGGTGCTTTTAGGCGAGGAGTGGATGAAGAAAGAATTTGAAAAAGAGTTGGCAACTCGACATCCAATACTCCAATGGCACAACGCTATCATTGCCTATCAGAGGAAAAACATACAAGCCCCTGGTAAAACTCAAACTGCTTCTACCTTAGGAGCAATATCTGCTTTATTAGATCTTTCTTATAATCTCTACCTCATGGCTCATAACTCAGAGTTGCAGGAAAAACTAATTAAGCGACTAAAAGATCTTAATCAATTTTTGGGAGCCCATTATGAGACACAAGTAGCCGCATTTTGCATACAAGCAGGATTTGAAATAACCCTTGAGGATGAAGATGATCCCAACTCCACTCACTGCGAATTTACGGCGACAAATATTAAGAATGGTCGAAAATTTTCCGTTGAAGCCAAAGCTAGAACCCATGGTAAAAATTCAGGAGCAATCTCCAGCCAGCTATACAGCGCGCTAAAGAAAAGCGCGGAACACGAAAGAATTATTTTCATAAATATAAACAGCCCTGATAAAACTAAAGACCTCGAGTCAGCCAAATGGAAACATGAAGCTATCGCCTCTATTAGAGGCGCTGAAACAAGGCTCAAGATAAAAGGGAACGATGCTCCTCCCGCTTATGTTTTACTGACAAACCAGCAAAATACTTGCAACTTAAATGATATTGGGTTTGATACAGGAGCCATCCCTGAAAGCTTTAAAATTCCAGACTTTCGAGTTGATTATCCTTTTGCTAGCTTAAAGGAGGCTATTGATTCTAGGGATAGACATAAAGAAGTAACAGACATATTCAAAGCTATTAAAAGACATCATAAAATTCCTTCCACATTTGACGGAGAAATTTCTGAGAACTTACCCAAAACATTATGATGAATTAATTGATATGTCTCAGCTTGTAAAACTATACTCTGAAGGCTTCCATGTAATGACAACATAAAGACAGAGAGACTGAAATCTTAAAGCCAAAAATTCAACCTCAATATCCTAATATCCACTATTGACCGAACGAAGATATGTCGCTTTCCGACTGCCATTTCAACTGGTCGATGCAACACATGCGTTAAAATGTTGAACTGGTGTTTCAAAGTTTGAGGCAATGAGCTGGAAGCCCTCTCAATAGGCCTGGGTTGCGGAGGAGAAACCAGATAATGGTCGGTCTAGCCTGGAACACGGTAAATATGCTAAATTGCCCACTTCTGCTATAATCCCGGTCAAATTTACAACTCGAATAAAGGCTTCACTTGTCCTTGTCATCGTCCCAGTTGTTTTCGGAATGCAAATGAGAGATGGTGTCCGAAAGGGGGGTTCTGCTGAGACCGGAAGCAAATGAACTTAGAACAGGTTTTGCAGACCACCTACAAAACGAAGCAGGCACAGAACAAGTGTAACCACGAGACCAAGAAGTGTCCAAACAAAGAACCGGTAACTTCAAACGAGAGATCAAAAACAAAAACACACGCAAAATGGAGAAGCACGAAAATGACAAAAGAATACATACAGAAACATAGTAACAATGGTGAGAAAGGGAAGGGTAAGACTTTAGGACAGAAACAGGTAGAGCAGATGCAGGGCACACGCGAGATGTCAAACGAAGAACGAAAACAAAGCAGAAAAAAAAATAATAAAGAGAGTAAAGGGCCAGACGATACCCACAGGAACATAACCTAAACAAATGTCCTAATGGCATGAGTCAAGCTCATACTCTCCGGAATGAGCAATCTATCAAAAATTTAATTTTTTTATCGAAATGTTATAATATCTCAACTTAACTCAATTCAAGGTTATTTGTTATGATTATAGTAATGTCGCCGAGCGCCACTCCCGAGCAGGTAGAAAAGGTAGAGAAAACCATTCAGGAACTGGGTTACACGCCGCATGAAATCGCCGGAGTAGAACGCAAAGTAATCGGCGCGGTGGGTGACGAACGCGGCAAAGACAGATTACAAGCCCTTGAGACGATGGCAGGAGTAGAAAGCGTCTTTCCCATTTTGAAACCTTATAAACTTGCCAGCCGCGAAGTCAAATCCATCAACTCAGTAATACAAGCAGATGGAGTTTCAGTTGGAGGAGAAGAAATTGCCATTATCGCTGGACCTTGTTCGGTAGAAAGTAAAGATCAGATTTGCACCACTGCAAAGCTTGTAAAAGAAGCCGGTGCAAATTTTCTTCGAGGTGGTGCTTACAAACCACGCACCTCACCTTATAGTTTTCAAGGCATGGAAGAAGATGGCCTCAAATTACTGGCAGATGCCAAAGAAGCATCGGGGCTACCCATCGTCACTGAAATTATGAACCCAAGAGAAATTGATCTGGTTATGAAATACGCAGACATACTGCAAGTGGGTGCCCGGAATATGCAAAACTTTTCTTTATTAAAAGAATTGGGTAGGGTGAATAAACCGATTCTATTAAAACGCGGCATGATGAACACCATCAAAGAGTTTTTGATGTCAGCGGAGTATGTTTTGTCAGAGGGGAACAGTGATGTAATCCTTTGTGAGAGGGGCATTCGAACTTTTGAGACAGCAACTCGGAACACCCTCGATATAAGCTGCATACCGGTTCTTAAAAAGGAGACGCATTTACCGGTTCTTATTGATCCCAGCCATGCCACCGGTCATTGGGATATGGTGGAATCCATGTCCCGAGCTTCCATTGCCGCCGGGGCCGATGGCTTGATCATTGAGGTTCATCCCGACCCCGTAAAAGCATTTTCAGACGGACCGCAATCCCTAAAGCCTTCCAAATTTTCCCGCCTTATGAAAAACCTACGCCCTTTTGCAGAATTAATGGGGCGCGCCCTGAGACCCACCTCATAAAAAGCGCCCGCCTAACCTCTTGAATTTTTAAGGTTTTGGGTTTATTCTGAATCCGGTTTAGACTTTATTTCCGAGGCATGATTCTGAATGCCTCGCACCTTGTGCAGAGCCTAGGATGAATGAACTCTATTTAGCGAATCGCAACCTTTCTGAAGCGTATCGACAAACACTTCAGGAAAAAAAATCCACTCTTTACCCATCAGAAACATTTTCTGACGCGACCGATATAAATCCACAGAAATATTATTTGGATTTCAAAGATTGCGCATTGAGGTTTGTCCATAACGAAATCAAACTTCTAAAAAAAGAATGTCTTCAATCGGACAACTCTCATCTTATCCTACTCAAGCAAACGGCATTGGTCGACACCATTGTTCAAGCCGCCTTTACTTCGGCACTGTGGTTTTTCAATCGACAGAACAAGCAGGACTTGGACGACAAAACAGCTCCCCTCGCCATTTTGGCTCGAGGAGGTTATGGCCGAGAGGAAATGTATTTTCGATCTGACGTAGATATTCAGATTGTTTCGCGGGCTTCTTTAGAAGATGATAAAAAAAAATGGGCCGAAGAAATCATCGGCCATTTTGAATACCTGTTTATTTTTCAGGATATTTTCCCATCATCTGGTAATTCCTATTACATCGAAAACGAATCTTTTGAAAAAGATCTTAACCAGAAAAACATCGCCCAGTTTCTTGCGCTACTGGAACACCGTTTTATTACCGGGAATATTTTTGCCTACAAAGAATTCAAAAGCTCGATTAAAACAATCAGCCTGATGCATCAGGAAGAAATTATCAAGCATTGCCTGAGCCACGGGGGTTATTACGAAGTTCAAAACACCGTATTCAAGCAAGAACCCGATATAAAGGAAGAATTGCAGAGATTATATTGGGCCCTCGCTTCTGTGCGCATAATTCAAAAAATTGAAAAGACCAACCAGTTTGAATTGTTAAACGACCTGTTTGCCAAAAATTTGATAAGCCCGCTAGCGTTCAAAAGCATGCAAAAGGGGCTCAATTTCGTCTCGAAAGTACGCCTGCTATTGCATACACTGCAACAAGGAGCGCATAGAGATGTGATGAGCTATGAAGTAAGAGAAAAAATAGCAGAGTCAATGGGTTACAAAGTGAGAGCCTTTTTTCATGAATATTTTTTTGAAGCAGTCTACCCACTCAAACGGTTCAGCCGCAATCTCTACTGGGAAAGCATGGCTGCCGACACCAAAAAGCAAAAAAATCTTTCTGAGTATTTTTCCTTAAACACCCAGAACCAGATTTTTTTCGAAAAAGATCCTGAGGCTTTTTTTTCTGATAATCCTCTCTGGTTCTTTAAAGTTTTCATATGGATCGCAGAAAGAAATTACCATCTGTCCTACGAAGTGATTCGGGCTGTCGAGCAGCATGTCGATCCCATTTTCACAGGGGATTCCTCCAATCTGGAAATCCAGAATTGTTTCAAGCGGGTTATTCGAGGGAAATTTTTTTCAAAGGCCCTTCGCCTCTTGCATGAATTTGGGATACTGGAAAACTTTTTAATTCCTGAGTTTAAAAACCTTCGAGGTCTACTGCAAGATATCTACGTCCACAAGTTTCCTACCGATGTTCACGTTCTTTCAGCTTTGGAGGTCTTGAACGGATTGGAATTTCGGGACACTGCCGACCCTTTTCTCGCAGAACTTTACCATTCGCAAAAGGATAAAACTGCCCTCAAACTTGCAGTGTTGCTGCACGATATCGGCAAAGGTGTCAAAGTAGGCGACCAAAATGAGGAATTGGTAGGGGCTCGGTTGATTCCAAAAATCCTGAAAAAACTCGGGTATGACGACAAACCAAAACGGGTGGAAGACATTGCCTTTTTGGTTGAAAAACACCTGACTCTGTATGACCTCATGTTGCTCGACCCGGAAGCGGATGACACCTATGACATGGTACTGGACCTGGTCAACCATGATAAAGAACGTCTAAAAATGCTGGTACTACTTACCCATGCAGACCGTGGTGGAACCAAGATGAATATGTCCGTCACACAGATTCAACAACTGAAACTTTTTTACCAGTACACACTGCATCACAAAACACGTGAAAGTGTCCCAAACACCATTAAGCTTGATTTTTTAAAAATGGTGCGATTGCCTCGCGAGTTACAGTCGCAACTGGAAATTTATTATAAATTCAATCAGTCCAAAAAACCGTTCATGGCTGAAATGCTGTTTAATCCAGGTCAACCTTCTGACTTAATCGTTTGCACCCAGGACACTCAAGGGTTTCTCTATAAAGTATCTGCCGTTCTTGCATACAACCAGCTCGACATAGTGCAAGCCAATATTCAAACTATGAAAGATAAAGTATTCGACGTTTTCAAGGTGATCAATTCTTCAGGTGAGCCTATCGATTATGGCGATTTCTTTTTCATCCAGAACCGAATCCAGGAAGACTTACAAAAGGTTTTTATGGAGAAGCAGCCCCTGTCTACCGTTTTTAACGGCAGAACATTTGGGAATAATTTAGAAAGCACCCGTTTTCAAAACATTAAATTGAAAATGAAAACAATCGGACGCTCCGTCAAACTGGCTACCCATAACCTTCCCGGCACATTTATGATGGAGACAAAGGTATTTGCCGATGCAAATATGGAATGCCAGAAAGCTGTTCTTCATACTCATCAAGGCACGGCATCGAATGTGTTTTATTTGCGCCCGGCGGACGTATCGGAAATAATGAACCATGAGGATCATTTCATAAAAACTTTCACTAAAGCTCTGACACCGCTTCTCACCGGAAAATCTATATTTTTGCAGGAGGAAATAAAAAATTAAAAAACAACAGTCATTGATAATAATCCTGCTGCTGATATTTTCAGTATCGGCCAGTCTATCATTCGTTCAGCATTCAGAAGCAGATCCCTATGAAGTTGCGCTCAAGAAAGCTATTGAACTCGATAAAGATGGTTTTTACGAAGAGTCCATAGGATATTGGAAAAAATCACTCAAAGATTCACCAGCAAATATCAGACTTTATTCCAGTCTAAAAATATCCAGAACCTATACCCGGTTGGGCAATCTGATTCGCGCTGAAGAGATTTCCCAGGCCCTTAAAGAAAGTCATCCAAACTATTATGAGTCCTGGTTCAATTATGCCAATACAGCAGGTGCCTTGAAAAAATACTCCCAAGCCATATCCGCTTTCAAAAAAAGCATCGCAATCAAACCCAAAGAGGGGTTAGGAAAGGTTGGCCTTGCTTTCGCTTATTTTGGCGATGAAAAACCCGACCTTGCTATAGCTGAGTTCAAGGGTGCGATGAAAATTTTTAAAGCCAACAAAAATATTTCCTGGTACCGCGATTGCCGTATGGCAATCAATCAGATAAAAGGGTTTGCTAGGTTCCCTCCAAAATTTGCCAACCTCTGGCTTGAAAAAAACCTGAAACGGGTTCAGGATACTTTTGAAAATTCGGTTCTCGATTTCGAAGGTATTCTCGAAGCCAATTGAAGTTACCGCCACTCCTGCTTAGTATTAAAAAATTTTAATACAAAGTTAATATTGTTTTAATTTTCATTTTATAGAATGGTTCGAGTATTTTTTCTCCTCCTTTCTGGGGGAACGGGTTTGGTTCCAAGTCCAAGTTCTTTCCCCATATCCTCCACATTAGGGGAACAGACATAGTTTGTCTGTTCCCCTTTTGTTTTATCAGCCCAGTTCAATTTTATTGGTAAAGTCCCATTGTCAGTTGAAATTGAACAATGCCTCACGCCACTTTAATAATATTTTCTTTAAAATTTAAGTCCTTCATTGCCTCTCTGAGCTCTTTGAGATGGCGGTACCAACGTACAGTTCTTAATTGTAGCTCGATTTCTTGCTGAGCCGTCCCGACCCATCGTTACCTCTGATCACTGTTTTTCCAGTAACTCACCCGATCGGTGTGAATCCCCACCTGATGCATGATATTCTCGATCTGATTTCCTAAAAACA
>Ga0209631_10007203_pt1 | contig 11231 bp, 13 predicted proteins | sample COG_08_FD_184752 | JGI IMG/M metagenome (GOLD analysis project Ga0209631, IMG submission 184752) | Pelagic Microbial community sample from North Sea - COGITO 998_met_08 (SPAdes) (version 2) | ecosystem: Environmental > Aquatic > Marine > Neritic zone/Coastal water | place: Helgoland, sampling... | reverse complement strand
ATGCGAACATGTCCGCCTATGCAACTGCGCTAAAGGTAGGTAGTACCCTACTTGTACTCAATCTGATTGCAAGCGGGGCCTCGTTTCCAGATATTGAGCTGAAAAATCCTGTTGAAGATGTGTTGCGAGTATCACAGGATAAAAACGCGATCCTGAAAAGAAATTCAGGCAATTCGATTACAGCATTGGAAATTCAAGAAAGCTATCTTGAAGCCGTTGAAAAAAATTATTCAGGGGGAAATAAAGAGTCCGACTGGGTTATTAAAGAATGGAAAAGGACTCTTGACGAGCTTAAACACAACCCCGCAAAATTATCAGATAGAATCGACTGGGCTATTAAGGAAAAACTCTTCACCGAGTTTATGGAAACTGAAAACATGGATTGGGACGACCCCATGCTGCAAAGCCTGGATCTGGAATATCACAATCTCGATCTCGACCGAGGTTTGTATCGAGGGCTTGAGCAGGAAAATGAGGTTTACTCTTTATTAACGGAAGAAGAAATCTCACAAGCTATTGAATCCCCCCCTGAGGGAACCCGCGCAAAAATTCGTGGCGAGGCAGTACGCAAGGAAAGTGGAAAAATAAAAAGTATCCATTGGACAGGAATAGAATTTGAAAATGGAGATGTTCTGGATTTAACTGGGGTAATCAGTCCGGATGATGTTGAAAAAATTCATACAACAGGATAGAAGTTTTTCTTTCAAACAGGAAAATAATCCATGATGGAAAGTATTGAAGATACACAGGCAGGCAGCGATTTTTTCGATCTGCTAGACAAGTCCGGCTATAAATCACAAAGTTTTCAGGACAAACTACCTGTTAACGGAAAGTCACCCGTGCCCCAGGGCACAACTGTTCTGGCCTTTCATAATGAAGACGGAGTGTTTATTGCGGGAGATCGAAGGATCATGGCAGGTAGTAACCTGATGTATGAGAGATGCGAAAAGGATATTACTGTCGATAACTATTCACTTATGGCTGTGGCAGGAGTGCCAGCCATTGCGTTTGAGATATCACGAATACTTTCGCAATATTTGGAGTATTATCGACGAACACAAATTCGACCAATGAGCCTTCAAAGAAAGATCAGGACATTTTCAAAACTGCTCAAGGAGAATCTGAAAGCTTCAACAAGTGGAATCACTCGTGTCAGCCCTATTTTGCTACCCACGATATTAGGTAAGGCAAACCTTCCATCTATTATTACGATATGTTTGGAGCCGAGTTTCAGGTTCTTTCGTTTATTGCTACGGGTGCAGGGGCGGGTCATATCCGCGATGTTCTTGAGCGAGAAAACCAGTGGGGGCCGAAACCTCTCGCTGAAAGGTGTGAAAAAGATGCGGCTGTCATTGCCATGAAATTATTGCATGTTGCCGTTCAGATAGACAACAAAGAAGAAAATGCGATTTCTAACGTCCAAATTTATCCTATTCTGGCCTCGGTAACAGAAAATTGTTATAAGTTCTGGAGCGAAGATCAATTGACCCGGCTGGATTCTATGTCCAGAGAGGAATAATAAAAATGTTTGTAGAAAACAGTTATAAGTTCTGGAGTGAAGATCGACTGACTTGTCTGAAATCTGTCCAGAGAGGAGAATTGGAAAATGTTTGAAGAGCCGTATCGCTGGATGGAGGCGGTATCAACCCGTCACAATTACGTTCAGGAAAAACTAAAAATGGGCCAGCCTGTTATGGCGGTTCCTTATGATGAAGGATTGTTGATTTTCGGGTTTGCTCCGCAGCCTGGAAAGATTTTCGAAGTTTATGATCGCATTGCTCTTGGCGGTGTGGGTCACCCAGCCGATGTAGAAAGGCTGCGAATGAACCTGTTGGACATGGCCCACTTGGAAGGTTTCAACCGATCTGCGCAGGATGTCAACTCGGCTCGCCTGTTGCAATTTGGTATTGCACCAGCACTCAAACAAAATTTTGAAGAGATTCAACGAGCTCCTTATATTATACGCATGCTGCTTGTAGAACTAGATAAAGAGGGGAAACCCAATTTTTTCCGCATGAATTATGATGGCCATTGGGAAACTTTTAAAAATGGCACCGCCATTGCCGGGGACGAAAAGGTGATGGACTGGTTACAAAAAGAAATTCAGAAACAGCCTTTTGCAACCTATTCCCTCGATCAGGCATTACAGCAAGCCTGTAAATTATGGGATGAAAGCAGAAAACTGGAGTCTGACGATGAAGCTAAAAAAGATATCCCGGAAACTTTGCAAGAAGCTTTTGATCAATGGTATCTTGAAGGAGCTGTGCTAACCGAAAAATCGATGCGTAAAGCAATTTATCGGCCTCTTAGTAAAGACGAGATTGAAAGACTAAAGTCCTCAGTAGTTTGATTATTCTATACACAATAGAAGAACAAAACAGGAGCCAATGAGATGGAAATGAATGATCCCTTAAGAAGGGAAGAAAAAAAGGAATCCAGTCCAGATCGTGATAAGTCAGGGCCAGCCAGCCCCGATACATCTCGACCCGGAAGAGAAAATTTGCTCAAGCGTATGAAAAAAGTTGACCCGAAACAATCCGAAAAATATAAGCAACGAACTGGCCAATGAAATTTCAATCCGAACCCAATACATCCGCAGGGGAATTTTTTGAGTTGTTAGAAAATTCTGGTTATCGCTGGCCTGCAAAATTAGAAGGTACTGCAAATCAAAACGGATTCACGGTGCCACAGGGAACAACCGTTCTAGCATTCCATTTTAAAGATGGCGTTCTCGTTGCCGGTGACCGTCGCGCCACTGCAGGCAACAGCATCATGTATGAACTATGCGATAAGGTTATTCCCATTGATAACTTTACCCTGATGGCGATTGCTGGCGTTCCCGCAACGGCTTTTGAAATGGCTCGCGTTCTTTCCCATAATTTTGAATATTATCGACGGTCTCAACTACAATCGATGAGTACCGAAGGTAAAATTCGCGCGCTTTCCAAACTTTTGAAAGAAAATGTCGGCATGGCAGTTCAAGGCCTGGGTGTGGTCAGTCCCATCTTCGCGACCTACGACCCCGACCTAAAAAAAGCCAGAATTCATTTCTACGATATGCTGGGAGCTGACTTCCAAATTCGAACCCACACCGCAACTGGATCGGGATCACAAATTATTCGCGGCATTCTCGAACACGAAGATCTATGGGGAGAAAAACCGCTTGCAGAAAGAACTCGTGAACAGGCCATGACTCTGGCTATACGCCTTCTGCAAACCGCAGCATTGTTCGATTCTGCTACTGGTCAGGCGCGACCAGAAGATGACATTTATCCCACTCTTGCAACACTCACTAAGGAGGGATACCGGTTTTTAGATGACGATGAAACCGCAAAAATTTTCAAAACCTCCACGGCACGCGGTTAATAATAATCCATGAAAAAAAGAATTTTTGGAATCGAAACGGAATACGGTCTGTTGATCAAGGACAATAATGACACTAACTTTCGTCTCGACCCCATGCAGGTTGCCAATAAGATAAAAAATCATATCTTCTCTAAAAACCTCGGAGTTCTAGATCTGCATTATCGTGCCAACGACGAACCCCCTGGCAACGGCGGATTCCTGCTCAATGCAGGCAGACTTTATCTAGACATGGGTCATCTAGAATACGCATCGCCGGAATGCTCTAACCTTGTCGACCTAATCACCTTTGATCGCGCAGGTGATACGCTTATTCAGGAAGCTGTAGAAGAATTGGGTTGGGCCGATAATGTATCGTTCATAAAAAACAATGTTGATCTGGAAACCAACGCAACGTTCGGGTGCCATGAAAATTATCTCGTCGGGCGAGGCTTCCCTTTCGATGAAGGCGAAAACCTGAAACTACTATCGTCATTTTTAACGACACGAATAATCTATTGCGGGACCGGGCGCATTGGTTCCTGCGACCCACATCCATTTCGGGATTGGGATGGTGTCTCGCCACAAGAAGTAGTAGACGAACAAGTTGATTTCCAGATCTCGCAACGTGCGGATCATATCCCCAACGAATTCCATCGATGGGTACAATACAACCGTGCCATCGTAAACACGCGCGATGAGCCGTTAGCTGATCCCAGCAAATACCGGCGTATTCATCTTCTCGTTGGCGACTCAAATATGAGCGAGTTTGCGACAGCCATGAAAATGGGCACCACCACTCTGATGCTTGAAATCATGCAACTGGGTGTGGCAAAAAAGGAATGGATTCTTGCCGATTCCGTTCAGTCCATGCGATCCATTTCCCGAGATCAAGAATTCAAGTGGGATGTGATCCTGGCTTCTGGTGCCCCTTCAACAGCACTGGAATTACAACTGGATATGTTGGACACCTGTAAAAAACATCTCGCAGGGACAAATCAAGAAACAGACTGGATACTTGAAAATTGGGAATCGGTATTGACCGATCTGCCGAAAGGACCTGAAGCCGTATTAGGTCGTGTGGACTGGGCCAGCAAATATTGGATGCTCAGCGAATTTAAAAATGAAGAAAACTTGGACTGGCACGACCCTTGGCTAAAAAGCCTCGATCTCGAATACCATAATTTAAATAAAGAGAGCGGTTTGTTTTGGGGATTAGAAGCCAGCGGCGACGGCTATCGCAAAACCACGGATGCAGCAGTAGATCATGCAAAATTAAATCCCCCACGTGGCACCCGCGCCCAGGGTCGTGGTGAGCTAATCAAACTGCTAATCAACCAACACTCGCATATGAGCTACCTGATCGACTGGATCGGATTCCGTCTCAACAAAACGGATGATCCTTTTTTGATGCTCGATCCATTTATTACTTACAAAGACGATGTCATCGGGCATATGGGACAATTTGAATCTAGTTATTCACCTGCTAGCGAAAATGCAGAGGACAAACCCTTTCGCGAACCTCGCAAGGAAGGGCAGAATGAATAACGATTGTCTGTTTTGTAAAATCAGTGCCGGGTTTATTCCATCAGAAAAAGTTTATGAGTCTGACACATTGTTTGCTTTCAACGATATCAATCCTCAGGCACCCACTCATATTCTAATTGTCCCGCGTGCCCACCACGCTACTTTACTGGATGTAGAAGAAACCAACCATGAAGTAATGGGCTCTATCATCTCTGTCGCCAATCAGTTGGCAAAGGAACGAGGACTGGATAAATCCGGCTATCGGCTTGTGGTAAACTGTGGAGAAGGAGCCGGACAATCCGTATTCCATATTCATTTTCACCTTTTAGGCGGTCGACCTTTGCAATGGCCGCCAGGCTAAACTCATGGTCAGCGCAGAACAACTCTACGAAAAACTTAAAGATATTCATGTTGGCAATCCCGTCTGCCAGTTCACAAAAGAGAACTGTGAACTGCTGCTCCCAACTATTGAGCGCATAGAAAAACTCAAGCGCGAAAAAAATGCCATTATCCTCGCGCACAATTATGTTGCCCCGCAAATTTTTTACAGCGTTGCCGATTTCACAGGCGACTCTTATGGACTGTCTAAAAATGCAAAAGAATCCGATGCAGATGTCATCGTTTTCTCCGCAGTTCGGTTCATGGCAGAAACCGCTAAAATACTCAATCCCGAAAAAACAGTGCTCGACCCAAATCCAAATGGAGGTTGTTCACTAGCCGACGGCATCACCGAGTCCGATGTGATTAAATTACGACAACAGTTTCCCTACCATACTTTCGTCTGCTACATCAACACCACCGCAGCTGTGAAGGCACGATGTGATGTTTGCGTCACATCATCCAATGTTTACAAAATCATAGAAAAAATACCGAACGATAAAATCTATTTTCTCCCCGACAAATTGATGGGGGAAAACGTAATCCAAAATCTTAAAGCAAAGGGCGTAAATAAAGATATCCAGTTATGGGATGGAACCTGCTACGTCCACGAAGAATATCAGCCTGAAAGTATCGACCAGGTACGACGAAACTTTGAAGATGTCGAAATTCTTGTCCACCCCGAATGCAGTTCAGCGGTGGTCAACAAAGCCGATTATGTCGGCAGCACCAGCCAGATGCTCAACCATGTGCGCGAATCTAAACGAGACTCTTTCTTCCTGCTCACCGAGTGTGGGTTGACCGGAGTCCTGCAATCCGAATTTCCCCAGAAAACCTTCGCAGGCAGTTGCACGATGTGCAAATATATGAAAACGAATTCCCTGGAAGACATATTGAACGTACTAGAAAACCCCAGCCCACAAAGCATTATCGAAATCGCCCCGGAAACGCAAAAACGTGCCCTCCAATGCGTAAATCGCATGTTTGACTACTCAGCCCACTAACGTGGGAGACAGATAAATCAATGCCTGTAATCCTCACAGGGGATTCTTTAGCCTTTTTATAGATTTTCTAGCATCCCCGCTTTACAAAAAACCCCTTATTTTTACGAGGTCTATAAGACCTGTCAAATAAAGGCTTAAGTCATTTTTTTAAGCCGCCGATAAGATAATACAGGACATGAATAGCCCATATTTAAACATCTTTTCGGTGGAGGATGACTCAATGGTTGAAGGCACTGGCAGCATAGGACAAAGCGTTTTAAACAACCTTACTCAACGAACACAACAGAATTTCAAACTGGCAGACACAAATGAGTCGGGTGGACTCAATAAAAATGAAGTTCAGGTCCGGGCAGAAAAAACAGGACAGGGAAAAAAAATAGTCGATAATTTTGATGCCATTGACACAAATGGAAACGGTGAACTGACGCAAACGGAATTGCAGGCTTTTCGCCAGACACAAGGCGGCAGGAATCCGGAACAATTATTGAGTCAACTGAAAAGTATTTTTGAACAATCAGGAATTAATTCGGGCAGCATCGTAGATTTTTTGAGCGATCAGACATCTAAAAATAATTCACTGACTTCACTCTTACGCGACAGCACTAACCTTGACGCTTTGGTTGAATCTAGGGTAAAAGAAATTTTCACTTCAGCAGGTGCAACCGGTAAAACACCTGAAGATTTAACCTCACAGATTTATACAGTTATTTAGTTCACCAAAACTACCTCCTTATGATGATGTTAAAAGGGGCCAGCAAAAAAATTTTGCTGGCCTCTTTTTTCTATCCTCTAGCGAGTGGAGCAATAGGTCTATTCCCCTCTTCCAGAAATATTCTTGAGCATATGAACAGGAATGCTTTTCTACTTTTCTAGAAGCAAAACAATTCCCGTTCCCTCACTACCGTTCCGACCTATCACCAACGGCGGTTCGCCCGCAGAAGAGGGCTTTTACGGCGTTGCCAATATTTTCAGCTTCTCCTTCCAGCTTTCCGTCTAGGAGTTTTTTTGGATCACCAATACCTTTTTCGAGTTGTCCTTTCAGATCTTTAGCAACTCCTTCAATCGCTTTTTTAGCCTGATCGAGGCCAAGAGTACCGACGGCTTTATCGATATTCTGCCTAAGAGAAGTGATAATTTTATTTGTGACTTCCTCAGGGGTTGCACCTCCCTTATCTTTCTCTATATCACTCAGGGTCAAACTAGGCAAATTCACTGACATAGATTTACCGTTCAAGAAGGAAGCACTGACATTAATCTTGCCATCACGAACAATGAGTTTCTTCTGCTTTTTATCAGACGGCTCCGCTTCATTTTTTCATATTAAAATCCCTTTAAAGTTAATCTGACTCTTTATTAACATAATATTAAATTATCTTTTTTCTATTTTTCAATACATCTTCTTAAAAATGATCGGGAGGATGATTGCCAGCATAACTACCATGCCAATAAAATGTTCCCAACTTTGAAACATAGATGTCTCCGCTGTTTTAAGAGTTAACTATTTAGGCCCTGTCATTTTTTCAGGCCTCACTTTTTCATCGAACTCCTCCGCAGTCAATAATCCCAATGCAACGGCAGACTCTTTCAGGGTAGTATTTTCCTGATACGCTTTTTTGGCAACCTTTGCAGCATTGTCATAGCCAATATGTGGATTGAGTGCGGTGACCAGCATTAGCGATCCGTTGAGGTGTTTATCTATTTGCGTTTTGTTAGGTTCGATTCCAACGACACAATGGTCGTTGAACGACCTGCATGAATCAGCGAGGAGACGAATGGATTGCAACAAGTTATAAATCATTACTGGCTTGAATACGTTTAGTTCAAAGTGTCCCGATGAGCCACCAAAGTTGATCGCAGTATCGTTACCAATCACTTGCGTAGCCACCATGGTCATGGCTTCTGACTGTGTTGGGTTCACCTTGCCTGGCATGATTGAACTGCCGGGTTCGTTTGCAGGTAAAGTGATCTCACCAATACCGCATCGTGGTCCAGATCCCAGCCATCGGATATCATTGGCAATTTTCATGAGAGAGCAAGCGATGGTTTTCAATACACCGCTGGTTTCAACGATGGCATCATGCGCCGCAAGCGATTCAAATTTATTGGGAGCCGTCACGAATGGGCATCCTGTAATCTCTGCAATCTGTTTCGCAACGTTTACAGGAAAGTCGCGATGCGAGTTGAGCCCAGTTCCCACAGCCGTTCCCCCAAGAGCAATCTGGTACATCCGTGGCATGCACCCATTGATACGGTCAAGCGCATATTCCAGCTGAGTTGTATAACCGCTGAACTCCTGACCCAATGTGAGCGGCGTAGCATCCATTAAATGGGTACGCCCAATTTTAATGATATCTTTGAATTCTATAGTTTTTTTCCGAAACGATTCGGAGAGTGTAGTCAAAGATGGGATCAAGGCATCACGAATGCGTTCAACTGCAGCGATGTGCATCGCGGTGGGGAACGTATCATTGGAAGACTGCCCCATATTCACATGATCATTCGGGTGCACCGGATCCTTGGAACCTATCACTCCTCCCGCCAACTCAATACCACGATTAGCAATAACCTCATTGCTGTTCATGTTCGATTGGGTCCCACTTCCTGTTTGCCAGACCCGTAACGGAAAATGGTCGTCGAGTTTTCCATCGATGACTTCATCGGCAGCTTTAGCGATCAAGTCTTTGATATCCTCCGGCATCAATCCCAGTTCAGCATTGACCATAGCGGAAGCTTTTTTAAGAATACCCATGCCGCGAATAAGTTCGCGAGGCATGGTTTCTGTGCCAATATCAAAGTGGATCAGCGAACGCGCTGTTTGCGCACCATAATAGCAATTGGCGGGAACTTCGATTTCCCCCATGCTGTCCGTTTCCATCCGGGTTTCCATTTTTCTCCTCCTTAATTTATAAAATAGTCTGCCGCTTCCGGCATCTGTTCTTCAATATAGATTCTGAACTTTTTTAACAGTCGCTGTTCCGCCTGACGGACTGCCTCACGGGTGACCCCTCTTTCGTCCCCAAGTTCCTGCAACGACTGCGGAGACTCCGAAAGCACTCTTTTTTCTAAAATTTCGATTTCTCCCGGTTTCAATTCGGATTTAAATCCTTCAATTTTTTGCTGAAGAATTTCTCGAAACTGGTCGATCTCAGCTCTTTTTTCAAGCGACTTACCATCACTTAGAGATTGTGCCGGGGTCATGGAACTGTCAGCACGGGTCGGGGTATCCATCGAAACATCGACCGCACCAATACTGGCTTCCACATCGATGATTTCATTTTCATCTACTCCGAAATGTTCTGCCAGTAACTTGGTGGAAGGATCAAACCCCTCCCGCTCCAATCGCTCTTTTTCCTTTTTCAGATTAAATAATAGTTTCCGCCGGGAATTTGTAGTGCCCACCCGAACCAACCGCCAATTATCCAAAATATATTTCAATATATAAGATTTGATCCACCACGTAGCATATGCTGACAAACGAACTCCCCGGAATGGATCAAAATTTTTGACTGCTTTCATCAAACCGATATTGCCTTCCTGCACCAGATCCATAACATTTTGCCATTCTCGCTTAAAGGTCATGGCTATTTTAACAACAAGCATCAAATTAGCTGTTGTCAACTGGTAAGCAGCATCGACATCCCCCGTTTCGGTTAGGCGGATCGCCAGTTCCTTTTCTTCTTCTTCTGAGAGTATCGGGTATCTTTTTGCTTCTTGAAGATAGGCCGCAAAAGGGTCGAGAGGAACCAGCCGCTCTTCGCGCCGCACAGCGGGCACCAGAGACTTCTTTTTACCCTTAACTTTTTTAGGTTTATCGTTCATAGATTAGAAAGCGCTTTATTTTTTCGGATTATCCCAGGTTGTATCTTCAAGTCTTTATCTTTACAATAAGGATATGGCCCGTTTAGCATTATTTGGAATTGCAGTTATTATTGTCATTCTTGTTGCTCGCCTGATTTTCCCATCGAGTGCCAAAGAGCCTAATCCAACAGAAATGGTACAAGACCCCAATAACGGCGTGTACATCCCAAAAACAGAGGCAATAAAAAAGACTATCAACGGCAAAGAGTATTATTTTTCAAGCGAACAAAGTGCCGAAGATTACATTAACAAAAATCAAACGAAAACAGATTAAAAACGGTAACACCTTTTGATATCCCTGCCTGAACAAGTTTGCCCTTGGTATTATAGCAAATGAATTCACTTAAATCGGAGAAGTAAGAATCCTAAATATGCGCATTAAAATTTCAAAAAATTTGGTTACAAATAAATATTTAGCGAGATGTATGGTTGCTGTTTTAACGTTATGCTTTCTGTTCCTTAGTGGCCCAGCCCAGGCACAAGAAAAATGCCAACCTTTGGATAAAAAGCGAATTAAAATTGAAGGTTATATTTCGAAAAAATTCCGCAAACAACGAAAAGCAGTTATTAAGGAATTTACTGAATTGGGGGACTCTCGAGCCGCACTCAGAGTCTACCCTATGGGAGAAACTTCCAAGGTCATTGCTATTGGGAAATGCGTTCCCGTGCATATTGCCCAGCATGTCATTAAAAAAGCCATGCAATACAGCACCGGAGTTGAAAGTCTCGTTCAGCAACAGTTTGTCCACGGCCACTGGATAGGTGTTGGTGTCACTATATTTGACGAGCCTTCCCAGCAACTTGTTTCCTCAGAGCAGGTTCAGCAACTGCTGAACCCCGATCTTTCTAACGAAGAATTTCACAAACTTTATCTGCAGTTTGCAGTTCCTAATGAATTGACACCCTTTTTTGGCTTGCAGGTTCCGAATGTGAAGACCGCCCAACCGGCCCCCTAACGGGGTTAAAATATTAGTAAAATATAATGGATGAAATATTTTGGGTGATATTTTTATCCAATATCTGAAATTGTGAAATATATTAGTAAAATATAATACGTGATTTCGAAAAATGCCTGATATTAGTACACTATTATGCGTAGAGCGATTTTGTGTATGAGGGCCG
>Ga0209631_10007200_pt1 | contig 11236 bp, 11 predicted proteins | sample COG_08_FD_184752 | JGI IMG/M metagenome (GOLD analysis project Ga0209631, IMG submission 184752) | Pelagic Microbial community sample from North Sea - COGITO 998_met_08 (SPAdes) (version 2) | ecosystem: Environmental > Aquatic > Marine > Neritic zone/Coastal water | place: Helgoland, sampling... | reverse complement strand
TTTATTAAGACAAAAAAATTTAGATTTTGAGTTTGCTTTTTTAACAATATATTCAAGATTTTCCCTAAATGAATAAGATTTTGAACACCCAATATTAAATATATAGGCGCAGATGTCTCCACCATAATGATTAATAAACATATTCAGGATGCATCCCTAAATAAATATACATTTGTAGTTAAGGACTTAAGTAGGGATACGATTCCTCAAGTAGACCTTATTATTTGCAGAGATGTATTACAGCATTTGCCCGAGAAAATGATTTTTCAGAGTCTTGAAAATATATCTAAATCAAATTTCAAAATTACCAACATAATGGGAGAGATTATTGAAAGTGGAACATTAAATGGTTCGACTGGTATTCAATCAATTGATGTTAGCAATTTAGCTGAAGGAAATTACAACATCTCATTAATGTGTAATGAAAATTATAAGTCACTTCAATTTATGATAATAAAATAAGAATTTAACTTCTTTATGGAAAGCTCTCGTATAAATACGAGGGCTTTTTTTTGAATAGAATTAGGCAAGAACTATAAGTGGTCTTGGTTTATATTATGGCTTGTATACAAATAGCTACTCATACTTCTCTTTTTTAAATCCAGAAACCAACTGCCCGAAAAACCCTTTTGGATAATTTTCAATCCCTTCAAATCCAAGTGCATAATCACCATCTTTATCTTGAGGAATGTAATTCTTTTTAAAAATATAATCCCAAATACTTAAACTTATTGCAAAGTTAACTCCATTTGCCCTATCGGCTGGTAGCACTTTAGCGTGATGATACAAATGCATTACTGAATTGTTAAAAATGTATTTTAATGGGCCCCAAGTAATTCGAACATTTGCATGATTCAAGTGACCGATTGTAATTGAAAAGAAATGTATAAAAAAAGCGTGTTCGGGTTCGGCCCCAACTAGGATCATTACTGCAAAGGTTTTTAAAGGTTTATAGAATAAATTTTCCATCCAATGATAGCGTAAGTGACCTGCAAAACCCATTTCTTCAATAGAGTGATGCACCTTATGGAATTTCCATAACAATGGAAATTTATGCAACATAACATGCGTAAACCATTGCACAAAATCGTTTATAATAAAAAACAATAAAATAAATGCCCAAAGCGGTATGCTATCTTTTGGAAGCAAAGCTATCGAATCCATAGTCATTCCAGCGCCACCAAAAGCTTTCTCAATAACTGCATAAAACCCACTTATTACAATAGAAAAAATAAAGAAATTGAAAAACATATAAAACCCATCCAACCAAAAATCTTTTCTAATTAATGACTGACCTTTTCTCCAAGGAAACATAATTTCTAATCCCCAGACTAATAATGAAACTATTATTAATCCATAAAAATAATTTTGGTCCCAATCAGTGTTAAACGTAATTAATTGCCAAACCCAATTCATTGTTCCGATTAACGTTACGGTAAATAAATCTAAATATTCCATAATCTTATCAATTAATCTATTTCTAAACTTAAATCATGACTCCACTCTATCCAAGAACCATCGTAATTTTTCACATTATTATACCCGAGTAATTCTACCAAGACAAATGTACAAAGAGCCGACCGAGTTCCTGACTGACAATAGAAAATAATTTCTTTATCCTTTGTTATTCCCTTTCTTTCAAAGTCATAGAGTAAATCAGTGACACTTTTAAATTCTTTCCCTTTTTCATACTCCAAAACACTTACCCAATCAACGTGAATGCTCGTAGGAATACGTCCTCTACGATAAGCTCCTTTTTTAAGCAACTCTCCTGCATACTCTTCTATTGAACGAGTATCGACCAACACAACAGCTGGATCATTAATCGCTCTCTTAACATCTTCTTTTGTCGCAATATATATATTATCTGCACCTTTAGGGAAAATGAAATTTACCGGCTTCCTTTTTACAACAATAGTATCCATTGGATAACCTTTCGCACTCCAAAGATCAAAATCTCCATTTACTACTTTGACATTATCGAAACCATAAAAGTTTAAAGTCCACCAAAACCGAGCGGATTCGCACGCACCTCTTCCATCATAAACAACTATCTGATTGCTTGCTTGTATTCCTAAACTCCCCAGCAATTTCTCTAACGTATCTTGCGGAGAGATGAACCCTTTTATAGCGCCTTTTTTAATAGTAACATCATTCCGATATATATTTAAAGCTCCTGGTACATGGCCTTTTAAATAATCCTCTTCACTCCTAAAATCAATTATAATAGTATTTTGATTATTATAAATTTCTAGCAAATCATCTACATTTATCAGATGATCACTCTCCGGCATAACGCCATTATCTTCATTATCTAAGGAACACCCATGCACAACAAAAAGGACTGCAATCCATGAATATTTAATGAACTTACTCCAACTCATACCACTCAATATTTTCTAAATTCATTCTTCTACCTTTTTTCGATTGCCCATAATTTTTTGCTAAATACGCAATTATCGGTCCTTCGGTTGATCCTAAATCCCAAAGTTTTTGCGTTTCTTGCATCCAAACAATAACTTCTTTCCAATCAGCTTTATTGCCTTTATTCTGTGTAACCAATTTTAAAGAATGACAACCACTGCAAGTATTCAATACTAATTCGTACCCTTCATCCACAATCAACCCACTAGAAACATGGATTCCATTTTCTATTAAATTTTCCGCATCGACTTCTTCCGTTAATTGCGTAAGCTCTCCTTTTGATTGCGGCTTTAATAAACCTGGATTAACAAGTTGAATGATAATAAAAATAATTAGTACTCCAATTAACGCAAGTAGCCTATTAAAATACTTTACAACACCTTTGGCGTACTTTATGTTTTCTGGAGAATACTCACTCATTAAACGTCTATTCTTTTACAGGCAATTCGATGCGAAGCATTATTTAAATACCCTTTTGGGTTCCACCCAGGAACAATCAATGGCTGTGCTTTTCCTTCAGAGTCAACTGCCTTTGACCAAATCTCATAATATCCTTCCTCTGGAAGGTTAACTTGAATTTTCCAATGCTGCCAAGCCAACCTATTTGCCGGCTTCTCTAAACTACATTTTTTCCAAGTTGCACCAAAATCAATTGACACATACATTTCATTAACGGTTAAGTCTCCTGCCCATGCATGACCTCTGACCTCAAATGATCTATTCCCTTTTACAATCGCTCCTGATTTCGGAAAAGTAATCAATGATTTAACAGGCATTGATTCTATTATCTTCATATCCTCTTCAGGCACTTTAGTTCCTGGTGCTACCGGATATTTCGGAACACGATAAGAATAACCATCCATTTTAGGTCCGTCATGCACTTTATCTCTTATAGCTATTTTTGTCAACCATTTCCCAGACACAGATGCTGGCCATCCGCCAATTACCAGCCTTAAGGGATACCCATTCATCACTGGAATATCCTCACCATTCAGACTCCAAGCTATCAATCCTTCTTCTTCCATGGCTTTTGCAATTGGAACACCTCTAGAAATAACAACCTTATTATGATCTCCACTTAAATGCGTGTCAGCTCCATAATACCCTATATAAACAGCATTGCTTTTTACACCAACATCATCCAATACATCTTTTAATCGTACTCCTGTCCATGCTGAACATCCTACTGCACCAAGTGTCCATTGATTTCCTTTAGCTACTGGATTGAACTCACTTCTTCCGTTTCCTCCACATTCTAATGTAAGCTTATATGTATACTGGTTAAATTTTGATTTTAACTCCGCTATCGTATAGGATTTGGTAGTTTCTGCAGACTCTCCCTCAATTGTCAATTTCCAAGTAGATACATTTATATTTTCAGGCGGAACACCATTGTTTCTAACAAACATAATATCAGAAGGAGTTACCTTATCATCTAATAAATGGGGAGGTGTTTCCGCATTCCATGGCTTATCATTCAGTATAATTAAATCTCCACTTTTACCTGGAATAGAAAACTCCTTATCCGAATCTTTTAGCCCTGCAGGAATTAGGTCTGAAGGCATATTTTCGCCAAACACAATTTTACCACCCAATAAGGTCCCCATTGCCAATAAGGCTGAACTAGATAAAAATCCTCTTCTAGAGAAATCAGATTCCTGTTCACCCCATAGTTCTTTATTGGCTTTTAATGAATCTTTGTTGTAAAGCTCTCTAACTCCTACTTTCTTCTTCTTTTTCATCAGCTAGTTTCATTGCATTCAAATTTAAAGATTTACACCTGTAACAAAAGTAACATATGTTACTTTATTATTCTAATTTTGTATTTATGTTAAAAATTGTAGAATATACACTAAAAACTATTTTCCTTTCAATTTTATTGAGTGCATGTGGAGGCTCTGAAAAAATAGATCACATGCACAATCAAGGAAAAGTAATTGCAAGCATAAATCAAAAAATGAGCGAACAAGAAACCTGTTGGAATACTGGAGATCTTGAATGCTTTATGCAGCATTATTGGCATTCTGATTCCCTGTTGTTTATTGGTAAATCTGGATTAACCTATGGTTGGCAACCCACATTAGATAATTATATCAGTAGCTACCCTGACAAATCAGCTATGGGTAAACTAACTTTCACCAACGAAGTTAAAGAGTTTATTGACATTGAGACAGTTCAAGTCATTGGACAATGGGAACTGCAAAGAGACTCTCTGGAAAATTTAGGTGGGTTCTACTCTCTTGTATGGAAAATAAAAAAGGGAGAATGGGTAATCGTTTCAGATCACTCAAGCTAAAAGCACACCTCGAGTACCACGGTGTACTTTAGCTTTATAAAAAGCAAGTCCTATGCTCTGATCTCTAAGCACCTTGGGCTACTCAAAGAGCCCTGAGGTACTCGAAAGGGCTAATAGTTTATATAATAATACAGTAATTTCATGTACTCATTATTCACCATTATCATTCCCTCTTCACTTTTCCACCAAAAGTTTTCATCGTAGAATGAATGACTGCATCCACTTAATAAAACTTCAATTTCGTGGACATCAAAGTCTTTAAATGAATAACTCATTCTTCGCGTATGAAATTTATCTGACACAATAACAATCTTTTCATAGCCATTTTGTTTACAGTAATTCAATATTGCATTAGCTTCTTCCCGTGTACTAGTTCCTACATCCAGTGCTTTAATATGATCTTCAGAAACCCCTTCTAATATGAGCTGATCTCTGGAAATAAAACAATCTGAATGCCGAACTAACCGATCCGCTGTATCGGGAAAAATAGTTTTTATTATTATGGCTTCATTAGCCCCTAAAGTCACAATATTTTTTGAAAGACCCTTAAAATATAATTCTGCCGCATGATTACTTCTGTCAAAAGTATTTCCGCCTAAGACGAAGATTGCATCGACTTTATCCGGCATCTTATCTGTATTAATTAAAAAACCTCCTATTGCTTGAAGGATATAAACATGAAAAATAAGCACCAAAACTCCAAAAGTAAAAAGTAGCCTCCATGTAGCCCAAAATCGGCTTGGCGTAAACCACTTGTAAAAACTTTTAATCTTCCACCAAGCTATATCTAATGCTTCTGCAATTTTCATTTTACCAAAACTATCAAAACATCATATGTGCATTACATAATTGCTAAGTGTTCATTAAAAGAGAATTGTGAATAATGATAAAATCTCAATATAAATAGACTTAAGGCATTGAAAACAATTGCATTTCCCTTTATGTAACTATTGTTACACCGAAAGCGATATGCAAAGAGTATTTTTGATTAAATGTAATATTATAAAATATGAACACAAGACAAAAGGATTTCGAAACAGCCTTTACTGGCTGGGCATTTATAATAGCAGCTATTTGATATGGCTGGTCTGGATTAGCTGTATCAATTACATTTCAAATAGGAATTAAACATTTAGAAGGATAAAGGAAATGAAAAAACTAATTAATATATACAGCTATAACGCATTGGATTCTGAAGAATTAAGACTGACCAAGTCTTTGGTTCTAATCGTTGCTGCTTCTTGCAGTATCTGCGGATTGGTTTGGGCTGGATTTTATTCCTACTTCTTGGGATTTGGTTTAACTGCTAAAATTCCTTTGGTCTTCGTTGCGATAGTGGCTCCATCTATTTTTATATCACATTTTATAGGTAATTATAAACTATTAGTTTATGCACAATTAGTTTGTATCACATGGATTTCAGCATTGATTCAGTGGAGTTTAGGATCTATCAATGATTCTGGTTTTGTAATATCGTGGTGTTTTTTAGGTCCAATTGGTGCGCTTTTATTTCTAAATCAGAAATCTGCAAAAAGATGGCTGCTAATGTTCCTAATAATTGTTTGTGCTACGGCAATTGGTTTTCCACCACTTTCTTCGGATGCTGAAAAAGTCACTGAAAATGTGCGCACAATTTTTTACTTAATGAATATTGGAGCACCCTCTGTAGTTATTTTTATTGCTGCTTCTTATTTTCTGAAAAATTTAAATGAACAAAGAGAGAGGAATACTTCGCTTCTTAAAATAGCAGAAGCAAATAACAAACAACTCGCAGTATCATTAGAACGAGAAAAGGAATTAGGTCAATTAAAAAGTAGCTTTGTATCAATGGCTTCGCATCAATTCAAAACACCCTTAGCGGTTATTCAATCTAATGCAGAATTATATGAACTATTGGCTCATACGGGAAAGATAATAGAACCCATAAAGTTTGCAAAAATAACGGGACGTATTACAGGAGCAATTTCTGTAATGACTAATCTAATAGATGAAGTTCTTATTTTAGGTAAATCAACTTCAGGAAACATTGATTATAGTCCTGAAAATGTGAATTTGATAGGTCTTTGCCAGAAATTGACTTCAGAATTTAATTTAATGCAACAAGATGGTAGAATTATAGATTTTAAGGTCACAGGAGAACCCTATAAAGTTCAGTTAGACCCTAAATTACTTATCCATTCATTGTCTAATTTAATTAGTAACGCATTTAAATATTCTATAGGGAAAAAGAACCCTAAATTAGGCATACATTTTAAACCAACACAACTTGTTGTATCCATAGAAGATTATGGCTTAGGCATTCCTAAAGAAGAACAATTAAATCTGTTTCAACCTTTCTTTCGTGCGGATAACGTTGCAGAAATTAAAGGTACAGGATTAGGCTTGAACATCGCAAAAGAATACGCTGAAGTTAACAAGGGGCAAATTACTGCTAGATCAACATTGGGAGAAGGCAGCTGCTTTGAAATAACCTTTAAGCGCTAAATTAAAATTACTAAAAAAGAGAACAAACTATACAGTGCATTTTGGAACTTAATAAGCCCCATTGCGCTTTCGCATAAACCATTCAAACGAAAGAAGTCCCATTATTAAGCCAAATATCCATTTCCAGTTAATTACATCTGAAACATCTTTTTCTGTATAAGAGATATCTACAATTTCTTCCTTATTGAATATTGCTTCTGCTAAACTATCTAGTTGATTTGGATAAAACATTTCTCCTTCTGTATTATTGGCAATATTATAAAGCAATCCATGATCTGCAACAACATTAGTATATTCTGCTTTCAATTCCCTCACTGTAAACTCCCCAGACTGATCCAGCTTTTTACCTCCAAACGTTACAGTCGCACTGTAAGAATACTCACCTACTTCAAATATCCCAGCATCTAAACGATAAGCATTTCCTGAACGACTAAAACTCTTTGCAGGATAAACTTCCCCACTCTGGTTGGTAATCTCAATCACAACATCTTCTTCGTTTACTAACTCATAACTATTGTTGTATAACTCTGATTCAAAAATAACTGCTTGGTTTTCCAAAAATGTATTTTCACTATAGACGCGAAACTTACTCTTATCCTCCTTTAATGCAAGGTACTGGACCATTTTAGAAACAAGATCATTAAAATTATCATGTGATTTATTATTTGAGTAATCATTCAATTTCCATCTCCAGATCCCTTCCCCAATAATAAAACCATACTTAGAGTCATTCTTTTCATTAAACACTAGCAAAGGGTAATCTGTTACTGTAACCCCTATTTTTTGATACAATAAAACAGTGGAGCTATTTGCAACCTTATAATTACCCGCAAACGCTGTTTTAAATGGCGGAAACTTAGGTATGGATTGCTTTAACGACTCTGATACTATGAACTGCGAAAACGCTGTATTTACCGAAGCTGTCACATTAGTTACTCCATTAACGCCTATTAATTTAAGCCCTAAATTATAGTTGTTAAATTGGTTGTAGTTTGTTCCAGTCCCTAATACAAAAAGAGAAGGCACACCGTTTTGAATTATCTTTTCTACAAGATTATTTTGCTGTTTATTCCCACTAGGAAGTTGATGAAATATTACCAAACTATATTTCTTACCTCCTCCTTCATAATCAGCAATAAGAATTGAGTTTACTTCATAATTAACATTCTTTTCTAAAGCTGATCGCATTGCTGCGATATCTGGATGGGGAGCTTTTGCAAGAATTAAAATTTCTTGTTTGTTATCTAAAATATCAATGTAAAATTCTCTTTTATTATTTACATAGGTTAGTTCTCCCACTAACTCTTCAACGTTTACAACATACCTTTGTTTTCCACTACTTTTTGCTTGCAACAATAATGAAAGTGTAACTACATCGCTACTTGTCTCAAAAAATACCGTTTCAGAAAACAGCTCTACTCCATCTTTTGTAATGGATACTTTTGCTTTACTACCTTCAAACTGGTTTGCTTTAACAATTATTTCTACCGGAAAGTCGTTCCCTTTGTACGCTAAGCGATTATGAACAATATTATTCAAAATCAAATCTTTCCTTACCAAGGTATCACCCAATGCTACCGTAAAAAATGGAGTGTGTTTAATCTTTTTTATCTCGTATATAGGGTTTGCTCCTTTGTTTATAATTCCATCACTTGCTAATATTACTGCACCTAAGTTTCTTCCATAATAACGTGTATATAGCTCTTCAAGAAATTCTGAAACTCCTGTTTGTTTATCAGTAAAATCAATTTCTAAACCTGATTTGACTTCATCTCCAAATGTGAAGGATTTAACCTCGTACTTTTCCTCTAATTTTTCTTTAAATGAAGATAATGCAATTAAATAATCTGAATTAATAAAGGCGGAATCCTTATTTACCAATAGACTTTCAGAGTTATCATGAGCAATAACCAGAACGGGTTTTTCAATTATTTGGTTCTCAATTTCAATTAACGGTTCGAGTAGCAATAATGCGAGAATACAAACCGATATAAAACGAAAAAAAGCCATGGTATATACCACAACTTTTTTTACTTCGTTTAATAGTTTTTCTTTTCTGTAAAATACAAATGAATACAGTAATCCCAATAATATACAAATAAGCACATACCAAGTTGGGTAACTAAATTCTATAGTCATTTACTTTTCTTATTGAAAAATTACATCAACATTCCACCACATACGCTCAATACTTGGCCGCTTATGTACGTACTCATATCCGACGCAAGAAAAACCGTTGCATTTGCAATGTCTTCAGGAGTTCCAGGACGTTTCAAAGGAATACTCTCAGACCAGCCTTTTACTACTTCTGGGTCCAGTTTTCCCGTCATTTCTGTAGCGATAAATCCAGGAGCAATGGCATTACAGCGAATGTTTCTCGATCCTAGTTCAGCAGCAATCGACTTTGTAAAACCTATAATCCCTGCTTTAGATGCAGAATAATTTGCTTGTCCAGCATTTCCTCTAACTCCAACAATAGAACTCATGTTAATGATAGAACCGCTTCTCTGTTTTAAGAAGGTTCTTAATGCAGCTTTCGTCATGTTAAAAACAGAGTTTAAGTTAATTTTAATCACGTCATCAAAGTTCTCTTCTGACATTCTCATTAATAAACCATCTTTGGTAATCCCTGCATTATTGACAAGGATATCAATCTGTCCAAACTCTTCTACTACTTTATCAATCAATGCAACTGCATCTTCCATATTAGCAGCATTTGACTTGTACCCTTTTGCTTTTACTCCAAAAGCCTCTATCTCTTTTTCAACAGCGTTAGCTGTCTCCTCGCTAGAAACATAAGTAAATATCACATCAGCACCTTCTTGTGCAAATTTTAACGCAATACCTTTCCCGATTCCTCTCGTTCCACCAGTAATAATGGCTACTTTACCCTCTAATAACTTCATTTTAACGTTTTATATAATAATTAATTGAAATAGAATTATTTAATCTAGTTATTTACCTTTGTAAAAAATAATTTTATTTCTATTTAACAACACTTCTAGAAAGATAAATATACTATAGTTATTTACCTTTGCAAAAAACAAAGATAATTTAGCTTCAGTTATTTATCTTCAGAAAAACAAAGATAATGAGAAAAATAAGTTCTGTAATATTTCTGCTGTTTGTTGTAAACATAAGTTTTGCACAAAGTTGGTTAGACATCGGTCTAAAAGGTGGATATGGATACGGAATATTAAACAATGCTAATATTTGGGATGACACCAAATACAACCATAGGTTAAATGGATCCGGTTTTTTTGGCGGAAAGCTTGGACTTAACTTTAACGAAAATCATGAAATTACAGTAGATTTTATTTATGGTAATTTTAAACAAGGATTCCAATATGATTTAGACCTTCCAAAATTAGATAGTAACGCAACGTTTACACCAACTGAAGAACACAATTCAGAAATCACTTTTACAACAATGGATATTATTCTTATGTATCGCCATAACAAAGATGGTAGATATGTCGAAATTGGACCACGAATTTCGCTAATCAGTAACAGTAAACGAACAGACGATTATTATACGGAAGAATTTAACCAAAATTACTTTAACAGTTATATCTATGGAATGACTTTTGGTTTTGGTGCCTATATGATGGGTACTGAAAATTTTGGGATTACAGCAGGAGCTAGACTTGGATTTGGATTTTCAGACTTAATATCGGAAGAAGGAAAAACCATTAACATGCCTACTTTAAAAGCATATGACACCTACAAAGGAACTTTTCCAGTTACTCTGCAATTAGTTTTTGAAGCAAATTTGGATTTTGCTTACCTGGCTAAAGCACAATGCGGAAGAAGGAAATTGTTGACTTTTTAGTTTTTCATGTAACTCTTTGTCTAATTACCGCGCGATTCAATCAAGCGGAAGCAGATCGATAAAAGAGAATATAAATTCTTGCACTCTTTTTACGGGAAAACTAGTTAAATGTTAATTAAGGGAAATCTACGAATTACTGAAAGTACTGTCTTTTTTAGAATTATCCAACAGAAAAAGAGTGTAATACCAAAGAAAAATAA
>Ga0209631_10007199_pt1 | contig 11238 bp, 10 predicted proteins | sample COG_08_FD_184752 | JGI IMG/M metagenome (GOLD analysis project Ga0209631, IMG submission 184752) | Pelagic Microbial community sample from North Sea - COGITO 998_met_08 (SPAdes) (version 2) | ecosystem: Environmental > Aquatic > Marine > Neritic zone/Coastal water | place: Helgoland, sampling... | reverse complement strand
TTATCGTTATTATTGCGTTGTTTTAATTGCAAAGCATACCTTGTGAGCAATATTCTTTGTGCACCCTATCAATGAAAAAAAGACTTCGAGGAATTTTGGATACAGAAAGTGATTGACGTTGATAGTCAGTCACTTGTGGTTTTGAGGTACAAATAGGGTACATAAGTGCTCGAAAATCGCTGTTTTGAGCGGTCTAAACCTGGTCCTTTTTGAATCGGGGTAGACCACCGACAGTTGATTTTTGCGAATCGTTTTTCATTTTAAAAAATGGTGGAATATTACTTTTTGAGAGCGTTCAATGAAATTTAATTCATACTTTTTACTGCATGATAATTTCAAAATCAATTCCTTCGCACATAAGGTCACATATTCCCTCGTCTTTTTTGGTGCCTTTTACTTTTAGTCTGACTGGTAATTTATCGTTGTCAACAAGTAAATCGAATAGATTTTGTGAAATGCTCTTTTTGAAGTAAACCCTAAGATCATATCGGTTCCCATCTTTAATTACAAATGAGTAGTGACTGCTCTCTGAATCCCCGTAGCCACAATTGTAATAGTCGCTAAGTTCGATGTAGCCGTAAACGTCAAACTCTTTTCCGTAATATTCAGTTTTGGCAGCACTAAGCCTTTTATAATTGACAGATTTTGATTCTATTAACTCTGTGATATCGTCGGCAAATGCCAAAGTTTCTGAGTCGCTCTTTGCCTTTTTTAGTTGAACTTTAGTAAAATCGAATGAGTCATCGAGTACTGAGTAACCCAGTCCTTCGAACATAAGATCACAGATGCCCTGCTTCCTTTTCGAAGCGATGACCTTAACTTCTACTGGTATTTTATCAACTTCGATTAATTGATCAAATAATGCAGTTACTTCCGCCTTTTTGAAATACACATTGAACTCGTTGTATTCATTATCCTTCAATCGAAAGGAGTAATGACTATTCTCTGCATCTCCGTAACCGCAATTGAAATAATCAGATAATTCTAAGCGGCCGTAAAGTGTTAATTCTACTCCATAGTACTCAGACTTTGCTGCTTCTAGACGCTTGAAACTGTTTTCCTGGTTATCTATGGCATTGTCAATCAGCTCATCCGTATCTAGCTGTACAATTTCCGTTTCAGAATCTACAGAGGCTCCGTTTTTATCGGGGCCGTTTGAATCGGATTGACCGTTATCCGAACTCCCCAATGCAAGTATCAAGAAAAAGCTAAACAGAACCCCTGGAACGATGAATTTTGATTTCATTTTTGAAAATGTAAAAAGGTAAACTCGAACCTGCAATATAAAATGATAAATCAATAATATCAAAAGTGCCAAAATTGCAATTGATGAATTGAAAAAATTCCAGAGTAATTCCAACTCCAGCTATTGAAAACGTGAAAATGAGCTGCCCTAAATTCAAATTGAATTTGTAGTAAGCCAATGAAAATAAGGTGAATGAAAAAACCCAAAGTCCATCTGGAAGGGAATAAATTACCCATTCAGGACAAATCGATTTTATTGCTGCAAATTGATTTTGTGAATGTTGAAAGAAGTTGGAAAGTCCAACAAAATCTAGCCAATCAAAAATCAACAATGAAGTTCCTCTCAATGTGAGGTAAATGATCCCGCCAGCAATAATTGAGGATAGCGCAATGGAAATAGCTAGGAATTGGTTAAAAAGCGCTCTTTTCAAAAATACCATCAGGTTTCTTCCTAAAGGACTCTCTCTTGTTATCGAATTGAAATTTACATCAGACAGGAAAGTTCATGTCACTTGGACCATGATTCTATACGACACCTATGTTTCACAAATTAGATCATGATGTATTGAATTTGGAACGATTGCCTGATTTATTTGAGTATATGAAAGAATTTATGAAATCTGGTCCAGATGTGGAAGATGCACTTTCGACTCGAGAATTAGTTGAAGTCATTGATAATTTGACGAAAATCAACACAAACTCGTCAGTGTCAACGCCTCTACATATTCGGTGAAGGAACCTCGCGCCAATGCGATTGTCCTTCGAATTTGATTTGTTGCTCGTTTGAGGTGAATGCGGAGCGTTAACGCAATCACGACAATCGTGTTGTTTTGAATCGATTTGAGGAACTTAAATGGGCTTGAAATGGGCTGATATATATACTATCGCAATGGAATTTGACGAGACGGTGAGAGTGCTTCAGAATTATTTAACTTTTTCGAGTGTTATTTCTGGTTCATTTTTTCCGGTGCAAATAGCAGATTTATTGCTTTTATCAATCGTTAATGAATAAGTGGGATTTGACGATTGACCATCGCTCAGAGAACATTCTATTAGTATGAGTTCAGTTGTTTCTTTTATAATTTTGAACGTGCCATCATAATATACTCTACTGTCGTCTTCAAGATTTGTCTGTTGAAGGCTGACAACACCATGCTCTTTCAAAAGGAACTTAAAGTCAATTGAAGGGACAGGAACTTTATTCCCATTAATTACCATGTCGTCACCAAATTGATTTTTCAAAAAGTAGCTCGGTTGGACTCCGTGATAATTACCCAGTAAATCAGATTGCAATTCAACAATGTCAGGTCCTTGGGATTGCTCTATTGGATTCGATGAATTATCATTATTTTTCTCACTGTTGTTACAACTGGTCCACATGAATGCTAATAGCGCAAATGAGGCGAATATTTGAATTGTATTTTTCATTTTATTTTTTGCGCAATCTAATCGTGTTTTCTTAAAAATGGGAACTACGTGGCCTTTTCTTGTTCACATGTGAAGAAATGAATTACGTTTTGACAAGCTGTTATCGTTGAAGCAAAAAAGGATAGTCCAACAATAGGCTAATGCTTATTATCGTTTCCATTTATGATTGCGATGGCGGTTGTCTGGATTCTGACGGCGACGACATTTGCGATTATGTAGATGACTGTGTGGAGGATGACTGTGGTGTGTGTGATGGCCAAGGGCCGCAAACGTTCGTCATTGATTCAATAACAACCACAATCGATTCGGTATTTATTCCTGAATGGTCTGAATGGGTTTTCGCGCAGGTTCCAGATACAATTTTCAATGTCATATGTCCTTTAATGATTACTGAAGTTGAGCTATTCGAAACGGGCGAAGGGGGATTTGACGACGGCTGGTCTCCCGTTCCAGACCCTTATTTCGCAATATCTGATGCCAATGACTCAATTTTTTTCGTGTCTAATACGATGGAGGAAAGTAGTGGCGCAATTTGGTCTGAACTATCGATAGCGTTGTCACTCCCCCCATATACGATTACCTTTTGGGATTCGGATATCATCAATGAAGACGACTTTTTGGGCTCTGCAACTTTTTGGCCTGATGGGCCTGATCAAATTGATATTAATGCTTCTCCCAGTTTTGGAGTCGTTATCATCGAATGGCAGTGATTTTGAGTTCACCAATTTCATTGGTTAGCTCAGTTACCGCTTTCGGTAACAGATCGAATGTTAAGTGTTCGGTCATGTACAAAGAATGCTGTGAAGGATACTTCCGCTATTTCGTGTACACTGATGGTCTCTGTCGTCTGTCCTGAAGGTTCATCGCTGGTGAATGGTTCTGCTACAAACAGATCCTCAGGTTCCTCCCACAATTCAGGAGTGGCGTAAGTTGCTTGTGCAAATGTGCGCTCTAGATGAGCATCTTCCTGATTCGCTTCAAATGATTGCCTTTCAGTGAGTTGAGGGACGTAGAAGCCGTCCATTAGTGTTCGCTTTTGGATGCCACAACTGGCAAGGGTAGCGACCAGCACGAGAACAAGGGGAGTGTAGTACTTCATAGGAGGTCTAGGTTTTGCTTACGCAGCAAAATGCGGAATTTTTCGTGTATTCGTGAGTTTTTTTTTGTTTTTTCCCGGTGTGGACTAACGGAAGACGGTAATGTGGCCAGATTTTTCAACGATTTCAGCAAGGCCTTTCCTTTTCCCATTGAATACGTAGAAGTAGACACCATCCGATACATAGTACTGTCCATCATTGACACTCCCATTCCAATAGGGAACGACCGCTGCAGCGGGGCCTTGGTCATGGTGAATGTTGTTGCCCCATCGATTGAAAATCCAGTATTCAATGGTTTCCCAACAATCGGGCTCGTAAATCATTTCCCAGACATCATTGACCCCGTCGTTGTTGGGGGTGAATGTGTTCGGGATGAAGACTTGTTCTCCAAATACGGTCAAGGCCAATGTTTCTTGGATCGGGCACCCGTTTTCGTCGAATGCATTTGCTGAGTAGGTGCCGCTGTCATAATACTCAATACCCCGCCAAGTGTAAGGCCCACATGATTCTATGGACAGCGTAGGCGGATCCTCAACGTCGAACAGGACAAAATCGACCATGTAAATGGAATCACAACCAGATTGTGAGATATACTGCTGTTCGTAGAACCCAGAATTTGAAAGCATTAACCCCATCCAGTTCATCGGTTCGCATGCAAATAGGCTGTCGTAAAAGTTGTACGTAGGATCTATTGTCAGCTCGAGTACGGTCAGAGAATCACATCCGGACGAGTTTTGTAGAACCGTCTCGTAAGTTCCGCTTGAAGCGTAAATCGAGCCATTCCATTCGAGTGAATCACAGGTGGACGAGCTGGTTACAGAGCTTGTTGGTTGCGTGATGACTAGATCCAAGAACGTTATGGAGTCACAGCCCAAGGAATTTGTGGTTAGGAACTGGTACTGGCCGGAATCAGTATACTCCTCCCCGTTCCACAGGAAGGACTCACATGTACTTGACTGGGTCCAAATCGAATCTGTTTGTTGAACTTCAACTTGCAGTCCTGCTCCGCCTTCACATGGGTTGACAACGCTTGGATCGAGGAAGAGGCCTTCGTTGGAATACCATTCGCCCCATTCGGATAAAATGGAGTCTCCGGAGCAGAGGTTGACGTAATCAATGCTCAAGTTTTCAGCTTCAGGGACATTGACTAGAATTGAGGCAGTATCGACTCCGCATGCGTTGCTTGTGACCAATTGAACAAGGAATTCTCCGGGAAACGGAAATGTGTAAGATGGAGAAACTTCTGTACTGGTTCCTTCTTCCCCAAAGACCCACGTCCAATCATTCACACCGGACAAGTCTGCATCTGCATCAAAAAAACTGGGCGTCCCTGCACATCCGATTTCCGACAAGATGCTTGATGAAGTGTCGAGGAAATCTACTATGAACGGAGGAAGCCCTAATTGAACAGTTCTCCCAGCCAAGTTCACGTGGTCCGTTTGAAAGTCACAGCCTTCACCAATGATGTCAGGATTTATGATGGCACTCAGGTTATCATCTCCTACTTGTGGGACGTAAAGTTTGCCGTCAGGTCCCAACTGCAGTGTGCCCCCTTGGTATCCACCAAATCCACCGACCCCAATGCCAATGCCAACCGTTATGCGAGAGTCGATAATGGCCGTTTCATCCGAAAGGGATAAATCCCACTGGAAAATCTCGCCGGTTTCGATGTTGCACCCATAAAACACTTCGCTATTCGGACTGAACGATGCCCCATAGGCACCGAATCCTTGGTTGTACAGTACTATGGCATTGGATAGCAATCCTGTATCGTTATCAAAATCAAAAACCTCGAAGCCATTGTAGCGGACAGCGGTTCCAACGCGACTTCCATCGGGAGAGATCGCCATCCCGCCCCATCCAGGAAACCCTTCGATTTGTCCTACTTCACTGGTTACAGGTGGTTGGATTCCATTGCAGTCAATCAACCATGCGTAAAAAACTCCTGTATTCAACTCATGCGCAAGGACCCAAATGGAGGAACCATTGGCATGCTGTACCGCTGCTATCTTCTCGGCAGAGGGCGTTAGAATTTGGGTGTTTTTGGTTGACGGTATTACATCGCCAAGTCCACCTTCAAGTGTCAGATCCACTTCTGACCAAGCGAGGCCTGCCGGATTCCCTTGGGCTGCCACGCTGAAAATGTAATAATGGTCTGGATTTGCAGGATTGGGGACGATGATGCCGGACTGCGCACTGGATGGGTTGCCCGTCAGCCCGAATCCATTTGGCATGGTCTGGTGATTTGCATTCCAAACCGATATGCCATCGGTGTAGAAAAGTAAATCTCCTGCGCCATTGGATATGCTCGCGCAGCCCTCGGAGGTTGACATTTCCCCATCTAGAAGGGGGACGGGAATTCCCGAACTAAAATCCAACCCAGCATTGTTGCCAAAATACCAGTTTGAGGCTTCGAGTTGCGCATGGATGGAGGCCACGCTCACTAAACAAAAACATAGAACACACGTGAATCGAAAGCGTGATTCAATCTGATGGTATGTCATGCGTGCTATTTTTATGTTTCCAAAATTCCCGTCCCAAAAGTAATATTTCTCAATTCGTTTGAAAAGGCGATCACTTGAAGCGACGTTTTTACCTCCTGACGGGTGCGACGAATGAATCCCAATAGCCCGGGGTTAGCTTGAGGATTGAGTAAAAATATCATCGCTATTTTTGTGAGAGTTCTTTCTACATTACATTCGATTTTATTCATAATAAATTAATCGGCGCCGATGCCATTCAATCATTCCTTTGTCCCAATTGCCTTGTTGTTCCTGTGTTCAGCGCTCTGTACTTCTGATGCCATAGGACAGGCATGCGTCGGTGAATATGTTCCCGATGGCGATGAAATGCCCTGCGGGGAACCAGGAATCCCCTGTTGTTCTGAACCTTTTGCATGCAACGGCCCCAATTCACCATGCAACAATTACGATCCTGATTTTCAAGATACGGGAGGCTGCGATTTGTCATGCACCGCAGGTTGTATGGATGAGGAGGCTGAGAACTATGATGCTGGCGCTGATTACGAAGATGGGACATGCGTTTACAGCACATCTGACACGACGATTTGTGAGCTTTTGACGTACGACGGTAATGGTGATGGAATGGTAAATTATCAGGACTTTTTAGGCTTTCTCAGTGCTTATGGCGTAGCAGATTTGGATGGAGATTGCATCGAGGATTCTGTTGATGATAACGTATGCATTGGATGTGGTTGTACGGATCCCGATGCAGACAATTACGACCCTTCTGCTTCGGTTGATGACGGAAGCTGTTATTATCCTGGTTTCGAGGCTTGTGATGGCCTTACATCGTTGAATTTCGATGGTTATGAGTATGAGTTAATAGTGTTTGGAGATGAATGTTGGTTTGCAGAAAATCTAAGGTCAGAACATTATTCAAATGGGCACGAGATTCTTCATGACCTGAGCAACACACAGTGGGCTACAACTGAACTGGGAGCCCAAGCTATTTGGGATGATGACCCGATTTGGCTTGCTGAAAAAGGCCGGCTCTATAATTGGTACGCAGTCATGGACTCTCGGGGATTGTGTCCGAATGGGTGGCACGTGCCATCAGATGAAGAGTGGATGGCACTGGAAATAGTGCTTGGTATTCCTTTCACTGAAGTTTACAATATTGGCTACCGAGGCACAGACCAAGGTGTCCAAATGAAATCTTCTCCAGAAGATTCTCCTCCATGGAATGGGTCAAATTCAAGTGGTTTTTCTGGCTTGAATGGTCGTTATCGTGCGGGTCCTCCTCTAGGTGGTTTTGCTATCGACGGTAATGGATGGTATTGGACATCTACAGGCTCTGGAACGACGACTGCATGGCACAGAAGATTGTATCAAGGTAGTGATCAGATTTCAAGAATGAATAACCTCAATACTAATTGCGGCTTTTCAGTTCGTTGTCTAAAGAATTCAGAATAGCAATGAAGCTCTCGCCGTGACGTAAATGGTCGTCTTATTTGAGGAGTTTTTGCTTTTGGATACAGCGTAACTTCTCAGAACTCACTTTCAATGAAACACATAATCCTAGTAATATTCGCTGCTGCGCCTTGGACAAACCTCATTGCTCAAACTAAATACGTTATCGATAATCTTGTCATATTGAATTCGGGTGACTACGAATTTGGTTTAGGCTATGCTTCAGAAACAGCGGGCAGAGTTGTCTTTTCTTCATCCCGAGAAAATTCATTCAAATTTGGCGAAGATTTGCTTGCTGGCGAAATCGACTTGGATTTATTCCAGTCATTCCTAGATGAGGAAGGACGCTGGGGTACACCGGAGCCTCTGACCTCAGTAATCAACTCAGAATTTCAAGAGCTAGATGTTGCTTTTGATAAGAATTACGATAATATCTATTTCACACGTTGTGTCGCCAGCGCCAAAGAATCTTTCGTCTGTGACTTGTACCGATCAAGTATGACCGGCGGGAGATTTGGGCCAGTGAAGGTGGTTGAGCTAATTAATCGAAATCAAGATGATAGTTCAAAAGTGGGCAATCCGGCTTTCACCGTGGACAATGATTACTTAATGTTTGTTTCCGATATGCCAGGCGGATATGGTGGGAAAGATATTTGGTATGTCGAGTACAATAATCAGACGGACACTTTTGGTGAAGCGGTCAACATGGGACCCGAAATTAATTCGAACGGAGATGAAATGTACCCAACGATGAGATTTGATGGTGCGTTGTTTTTTTCAAGTGATACACAAGGAAACACGGGGGGATGGGATATTATGATGGCATTGCCAGGCGACGGCTTAATGAAGTTCCAGCCTCCGAAGGCTCTACCTCCTCCAATAAATAGCTATGCAGATGATTTTGGCCTTGTTTTCAAGGATGGCGAAGATTCGGGTATTTTCATCTCCAGTCGTGTTGGCGGTATAGGCAATGATGATCTCTACTCATTCAGAAATTCGAACATTGAGGTTGCGCCAGAGCAAAAGAATAATACTGATATAACAACTGGGGCGGACGAAGAGTTTAAGGCAAGATGCGAGCCGGTGACCTTTGATGGGTACACATATGAGGTAGTTCAGATTGGTGACCAATGTTGGTTTGCAGAAAATCTCCGATCAGAACACTACGCTAATGGCGATTTGATTCCCTGGGGATTAAGTGATAAAGAGTGGCGAGGACGAGATTCATATAGTGGTGCGCAAGCCGTTTTTGGTGAAGGAACTTCGACAATTCGATCCGGTAATTCTAATGAGGCAGAAAATCTCGCTAATTATGGTCGTTTGTACAATGGATTTGCTGTGGGTGCTTCTCGTGGCATATGTCCAACCGGTTGGCACGTTCCAACCGATGAGGAGTTCATGACTCTTGAGATGGAATTGGGTATGAATCCATCAGAGGCGAATCAAGAGGGATATCGTAGTGGCATCAATTACTTCATGGATTTAAAATCACCTTTTTGGTATGATCCCTCCCTTCGTGGTTCTGAGGCGATGCCGGATGGACATTCTTTTTTTATGGCGTTGCCGGGTGGCTACCGTGATCATGGAGGTGATTTTAGTGATTGGAGCCTTAGTAAGGTTGGGGCAGGCGGCTGCTTCTGGACATCTTCTTTGAGCGCATCTCACGGTTCGCTGCAGACTTACAGCGGATGGTACCGTGTCATTGGCAGTGAAAGTGCTGCCGAATTAAATGGGCTCGAGAATGAAAGAAATGAAGAAAGAGTTGATCAGGTTGGTCGGTTTGAACACTTGCTACGAAACGGCTTGTCCGTTCGTTGTCTCCGTGATGAATAGAATGCCCGTGTTGATGTGACCTTTTGATTGTTTCTTTCTTCAAGTCGTTGTAAGGCCGTCATAACCTCCTTCAACCGTTCGTTATAGGAATGCTAGGTTCCCCACGTTGCGTCGTTCAACCACTATACCATAACCTTTCAGTTTCCGAATGAAGTTGGTCTTATTGACTGGCTTGAATCCATCTTCGTGGCAAAAGGATCGGTACTCGAAATACAGCCCGTCTATAGTGTCCACTTTATCCAGGTTTTCTGACTATTTTCTCCTGCCGTGCTTTGCAGTGGTCACTTCCCGATGCAGAAGTTTGAGAAGATGTGATCCAGGATATCCTCTGGGTCAATTTCGCCTGTAATGCTGCCGAGGTGGTGGAGCGCTTGGCGCACATCACTGGCGACGAGGTCACCAGGAATGCCGTCGAGCAATCCCAGGCGTGTCGCTTCCAGCGCCGTGCGCGCCTCCACCAATGCTTCGTAATGCCGGAAGTTGGTCACCATGATGGCATCCGAATCACCGCTTTCGTTGCCCCATTGGCCCAACCACGTCTTCAATTCCTCGACCCCGGTGCCGTCGGCCGCCGAAATGTGAAATTCAAATGCGCCCGAAGCGGGCGGAGGAGAGGCCAAATCAGTTTTGTTCCAAACCACAGCAACCGTGCTTTCCGCGCCGAGTGCCGTGTCTTGAAGGGCTTGTTGAACGGTGTCCGCTTGGTCGGTGCTCGCATCGAATAGGTAGAGCACCACGGAAGCGCCTTGGGCTTTATCGAGGGCCCGGCGAATGCCCTCGCTCTCGATTTCGTCCGAAGTTTCTCGAATGCCTGCGGTGTCGATGAAGCGGAATTTCTTTCCAGCGATGATGCACGTGTCTTCGATGGTGTCGCGGGTGGTGCCGGCCGTGGCGCTGACGATGGCGCGTTCATCGCCGAGGAGCGCGTTCAGGAGCGTCGATTTGCCCCGGTTCGGCGCGCCGATGATGGCGACGGGAATCCCTTCGCGGATTGCGTTGCCCGTGCGAAAGGAGTCAGCCAGCGAACCGACCTTCTCGAGCAATTCGCCAAGCAGCGCATTGAATTGGCTTCGGTCGGCAAATTCAACATCCTCCTCTGCGAAGTCCAATTCCAATTCCAACAAACCCGCAAATCCAATGAGGCCTTCCCGCAACTCGCCAATGGCGCGCGCAAAATCCCCGCGCAGTTGATTCATGGCGAGGCGGTGGGCCCCGGCGTGATCGGAAGCGATGAGGTCGCCCACGGCTTCCGCTTGGGTGAGGTCGAGCTTGCCATTCAGGAAGGCCCGCGCCGTGAATTCACCGGGTCCGGCATGACGGCATCCAGCATCGATGAGCCAACGGACGAGTTCAGTCTGGATAAACGTGGAGCCGTGCACGGCAAATTCGACGGTGTCCTCGCCGGTGAAGGTGCCGGGCGCCCGAAACACCGTGGCGAGGCATTCGTCAAGGTCCTCCTCGTCGCGAACGATTTTGCCAAACGCCACCTTGTGGCTTTCAAGGCTAGCCAAGTCACGAGAGAACAGGCCGTTCGCGATTCGGATGGCCTCCGGTCCGGAGACCCGAACGACCGCGATGCCGCCCATTCCAGACGGCGTCGAAATCGCACAAATCGTTTTTCCGTCAATTGCTCCAACAATTCCTCGGTTCATGGCGCGAAATTCGACTAAATTCGCGGCGCGAACAACATCCCTATCTCATGA
>Ga0209631_10007196_pt1 | contig 11241 bp, 6 predicted proteins | sample COG_08_FD_184752 | JGI IMG/M metagenome (GOLD analysis project Ga0209631, IMG submission 184752) | Pelagic Microbial community sample from North Sea - COGITO 998_met_08 (SPAdes) (version 2) | ecosystem: Environmental > Aquatic > Marine > Neritic zone/Coastal water | place: Helgoland, sampling... | reverse complement strand
TCCCAGGATTAGTAATAGTAGCTGAAAAAGGTGAGTATATTAGATTAGACCAACTGCTATCATAGTATTGTCTTTTAAATCGATAGCTTATAATGCCGTCTTTCGAAGGTTGTCCGTTTGGTACGGCCCGACTGTAATTTTCATCTCTCCAATTTCCTCCAACACGAAGAGGATTTAAGGTGAGTGAGCAATCTTCCTTAAATATAAAATGCCTAATGTCAGTGACACCTCCTATCACTTTATATTTAGCTAAAACAACCAGTTGAGCATTGGGTAGAAAACCGACTACATTAGCATTATTACTTAACGAGTTAATCCCATCCACCCATCCGAACTCGTTACTCATGGTACCGTTTTGTTCGAAAACATAGATTTTGTTCCCATTATTGGCACAGAATAAGTTACCACTTGGTCCTTGTGTCATAGTGCTAACGGATTGAGTGGAGCGCCATTGCTCGGACCAACCACCGGATGCATTCTGCTCGAAGCAGGTGAGCTTACTCGCATTGATTCCGAACAATCGACTTGCGTTCTGATCAAATTCAATATCGGTAAAAGTTATGCCCCCCGTATTGATGGTTTGCAGGAGGCTGCCGTTGATGTCCCGTACTTCAAGGCCAACACCGGTTGCGGTCTTGTAAAGCATGTCTCGCTTACTTGTTGCGTTGTACTCCTGGTGAAACACCCCCGACAGGTTACCATCGATCGGGCCGTGCAAGTACCAGTTGTCCTGCTCATAGGCATGCCCTAAAAAGGGGACAAGGAAAAAACTGAGAGAGAGTATGAATTTAGGTATTTTCATTTTTATGATCGGTCAAAAAAGTTAATTAAAGAGAACAATAGAAAGCAAATAGGCAGATTTGAACACCAGAGAGTTCAAATAAGTGACTTCGTTACTGTATCTATTAGATGACATATCTTTCTGTAGATAAAGAAATAGTGGAATTTATTGAGCAGATTAAACCATTTAAGTTTATTCTGTCAATTACATATCCAATTTCTCTGCCAAGACAAAGATTAGAACAACTGCGGAGGAACAATTAGTTGTTCCTCCGCCCATCGAGAGTTGAAGAATATATTGGATAAGGGGTGACCCTTACTTGGGTCCACTCCTCGCAGTGACAAGGGGGGAGTATTGTAGTTGGTTGAGTGGAGGAGTAGGACTACTTAACCGACTCGGTGGAATAGTCGTAAAAATGGGCTTTTCCGTCCTGCTTTTTAAGGAAGTAGAACCAGTTGGCAGTGCCGTGATTAAACAAGTGTGGATAGACATCAGGTCCAGTCCATAGCCATCCATGATCCTGCGACCAGAGCCAGACATCGCCGGATTCACCGGCATAGGCGTAGAGCCAATTTAGATCGGCATGGAAAATCCATCCCTGTGGATACCGGCGGAATGAGCCAAACCAGGGAGAGGTTTGCCAACCACCTTGCTCCTCGATCGAACCCGACCACCAGACTGTGGCGTTTGATTCGGAGGGTAGGGTAAGGGTTTTAACCGAACCGTAGGAGGTGCCTGCTTTATTCCGTGCATAAGCTCGGTAAAATATTTGATTGTTTCCTAGTGGTTTGAGGGGGGTGGAGAAATACTGGTCCGTTATGGTGGAAAGGGATAGGGGAATTTGGTTGAATTCAGAAAATATCTGGTCGGTCCCGTAGTGAATACCAGTTTCGATCAATTCCATCTTCGCACCCGATCGAATTTCAGCACCAAATTGAACACTGCCGTTTTCATCGATGATGGCATTTAGAGTTTGCACGATGGGTTTGGTTGGGTGGATGATCAAAAGGGTACGGGTTGCCAGATTGGATAGGTTGCCTGCCTGATCTTTGTAAACATAGTTTAATTTATACTCCCCGGTTTGGGTAGCAAAAATCATATCGTATACTTCCCTATCTTCGCGGTTCTTTCCTGTGAACTCATCAAACCAAGGTGTGCCTCCCAGAAACATCATTCCCTCGGGTAATTGTTTTCCATTTTGGACCCAATCCTCAAAGGTTGGATGGGTTTGATTCAGATCGTTTTGTGCAAATATGGTTCCGTTCCCATCTTCTGGATCTTTCCAAGTGGCCCCCGGGTCGATCCATGTATCAGTGGTAAGGAGAGTAATGACAGATTCGCCAAGAAGGGAGATTGTTGGAGCATTTTCATCGAGATCGAGGATTTGAATGGTAAATTCTTTTTCGATGGAGGCATTCCATTCATCCGATACACGAACTTTGATTGTATATTGACTGGGTCCGTTTTCAAAATCGAAGATTGCATTGGTGAAAAGAGAACCGTCTGGCTCGATGTTGAAAAGGTGGGCATTGGAACCGGCGATCGAGTAGGTGAAGGTGGAATTGGCGTTGGGATTAGTGGCATTAAAATCTCCAATAAAGGTACCGATCGGCTGATTTTCGAGGAAGTGCGGACCGGTAAGACTTATTTGATCGGGTAATTCATTAGTATTTTGTAAGACAATATTTTTTGAGATTTCGAGGAATGCGTTATGCTGATCGGTAACCCGGACAAGGAGGTTGTAAACAGATGCGTTGGTTTCGAAGTCAAAGATTGCATTGGTGTAAAGCGTACCGTTTGAATCGATGCTGAACAGAGGGGCATTGGGACCGGAAATGGAGAAGGTAAGAGTGGCATTGGCATCGGGGTCGGTGGCGTTGAAGTCAGTAATGAGTGTTCCAATGGGTTGGTTTTCAAAGAAACTCAACGGTGCCGAATTATTCAGGTCGGTGGGGGCGGCATTGGCGGTGGAGTTCGCGTCCGCAGGGTTGGATCCATAATTAGATTCGACGAGATCGGAAAAGCCGTCTCCGTCGGAATCGTTGTTATTATCACTTGTGCCCAATGCTTGTTCCTGGGCATAGGTTAAGCCGTCATTATCATCGTCTTTATTGGGATCGTGAATGGCCGAGATGGTGAAGTTTTTATCGAGAGATTCATTCTCGTCATCACTCACGCGTAGATTAATATAATAAGTACCAATTGGAAGGGATGCTGTGGTGAGTAAATTAAGACCAGAGAGGGAGAATTTGTTTCGGTCGGTTGATCCGTTACCATCTAGGATTGAAATTTGATAGGTATCTCCGGGATCGTGATCGGGGTCGGTGGGAATTAAAGTACCGACTAATTCTCCTGAAGGTTTCCCCGAGTGAACGGTGGAGTTGCTAAGTTGGAGATTGCTTGGTGGATTATTAACCTGGAGGAAGAATAGAACATCTTTGGATATACGGGATGAAATTCCTCCGTCCTGAACTGAATCTTTGATGTTTGCCTCCTGGCCAAGAGCACTTTCCTGGCTATTGGAAAAGCCGTCGGCATCGGGATCGCCAGTTGGGCCATTGGAAAGATTTCCAAACTGGTATTGTTCAAACCAATCCATGACCGAGTCGTTATCGCTGTCCAATGTAGATAAGAAATAATGAGCAATTAAACTGGAATCGTTCTCTATTTTCGGATTGATTTGGCTAAGGGCCACCCCGGTCGGGCCGTGTTGCCTAACCCCATTTACAGTCCAGTAGGCGAAGTGGTAACCATTGATTGCTCCATTGAGAGATTGTGTGGGTACGGATGCATTGATTTCTACATATCCTTCCGATGTTGTAATAAATCCAATCGGATCGCTTTTAATTGTATATTTTACCATCGAGGTATCCGCAAAAACAAAGCCTGACGACTTTCGGGATGAAATACCACCGTCCTGAACCGAATCTTTGATGTTTGCCTCCTGACCAAGCCCACTTTCTTGGCTGTTTTTAAAACCGTCCCCATCGGGATCGTCATCAGGACCATTGGCAAGATTTCCAAATTGGTTAAATTCGAACCAGTCCATAACCGAGTCGCTATCGTTGTCCAATGTGGATAAGACATAATGGGCAACAATAGTTGAATCATTTTGTAGCTTGGTGGTGACTTGGCTAAGGGCGGTACCGGTTGGACCTGCCTGCCTGGTTCCGTTCACCGACCAATAGGCAAAATGGTACCCATTGGTAGCGGCGTGTAAGTTGGAGGAGGTAACGGATGCATTGATTTCAACATATCCTTCGGTCGTGGTAATAAATCCGATGGGGTCACTTTTCATGAGGTAGTGAACCATGGAGGAATCCGCAAAAACAAAGCCACTTGATTGGCGGGATGAAATTCCTCCATCCTGAACTGAATCTTTAACGGTTGGTTCCTGTCCGAGACCGTTTTCCTGGCCGTTGGTGAAGCCATCCGCATCTGAATCACTCGATGCATTTTGGTCCAAATTACCGAAGTTTCTAAATTCAAACCAATCCAAAAGACCATCTGTATCGGTGTCTGCGGTAGATAGGAAATAATGAGCGGTTATTGTGGTTGCTGCATTTACAGTTATTTTGCCCCGGGTGATGGAGCGGCCGTCGGAGTCAGTCAATCGGTTTCCCCCGACAGACCAATATCCAAAAGTATAGCCTGATGATGTAAGATTTGGCTGAATGGTCTGATAAGCTGTGCCGGGCGCGACCGCTTCGGACAGGCTCACATAGCCAACGGGCGAAGAAATTTGTGAAACTTGGACGAAGGTTGCATGGGCTAATGAACAAGAAAGCAGCGAGAGAATCATCCAAATGAAATGGATGGGGATGCGGAGAATTTTTCTTGGTAATAAAGTCATTTTAAGCATTTCTCTAGGTAGAGAACGGATGGCTTAATTACTCGAATGTGAATGAATTACCTTACCAGTATTGGATTTTCCTGGTGCATCAAAATAGTGAGCTCCTGCAACGAAATTTCGACTAGAAACACTTACAGAAAGGCCCAGTCTATCATCGTTCATTCCATCCGTGTGTCTAAATGATCCCCAAAGAATTACAGATCCGTTCGGTTTAACTTTATATAAGTAAGCAGCCCCTGTTTTTTGGTTGTATTCTGAGTATTCTTGATTCGCTCCAATTGCTAATCTGTCACCACTTAAGTCTACTGAGACTCCAAAGTAACCATAATTTATAGGGTTGGGGGAATCTATGGTTGTGGTTAGCTGGGCCGTTCCGTTGGGGTTGATTTTGTAAAGATATACGCGACCGGAATAGCTATTTGTTGTATTTCTACGATATTCTCCGACCGCGAGCATATCGCCGGACATTGCAACAGCAGAACCGAAGTAGCAACTATTGTAGGGGGTAGGAGCGGTTAATGTCATCGTTCGAATGGCAGTGCCATTTCCGTCTAGTTTGAATAGAGTGACCGAACCGGCATCTTGTTTATTACTGCCAGAAAAAATCACATCATCCCTCTCAGCACCCACTGCAATCATGTTTCCAGAGATGGCTACCTGCCATCCAAAATAATCAGTGCTTTGGGGGTCTTCATGCAAAAGTTTGGCTAATTCAGTGATAGTTCCATTACTTTCACGCCTGAACACATAAGCTGAACCGGCATTAGATTTGCCTGCCGGATCATCATATCCGGCACCGGCAACAATCAAGTTTCCAGAAACCTCGACATCATACCCAAAATGATCGGAGCTTGAACCATCTGATGCGGTAATACGGGCAACCTGAGTTGAATTACTGCTATTTAATTCGAAAAGATACACCGCTCCAACTTGAGGGACTCCAGATTCATAGGCATCTTTTGCACCCACCGCTAGAAGGTTACCATCGATTGCAAGTGAAAATCCATATTCATTTGCAGCATTATTTGCCTCGCTGTCGGGAGAAATTAATCCGTTGGCTGTAATCGATCCATTGGATTCGCTGACATTGTAATGATACACTTTTCGGTATCCACTTGCTTTTGCTACAACAAGGTTTGAGCCGTTTATGTCCACTCGGCTGCCAAACATTTGACTGTTGGAAGAGGTATTATCGTCCAATTCCTGAATGGTGAAGTTAGGAATGGCAATTGTACTCGAGCGAACCACCCACCAGGCACGAGATCCATGTGCACCTGTATCGAAACCATATTCATTTACTTTATTGGGCAAATTGCGCGGATAAATAGGGCGGGTGGCAGTCCATTGGTTTATACTGCCAGAGGTGGAAGCTTCGCGAGCGAGAGCAAGTTCGCCCATTTTTGCCCATCTGTGCCCGACCGATTGTACAAAAATGCCTTTTCCGGCTTCCGTTGACTGCATATTAGTCTCTAAGTAAACGGTTCCATTACCATCAGTAAATTTGTTGTTTTCAATCGCGATACCGGAGGCTCCAATACTTAACTGGTATTTGAAGTAATTTTTTATATCTGAATCTTTGATTGGAGAACGGCTGATAGAAAGGTTTCCATCGACGAGAGGGAGGTCTAAAAAGTGGAGATCTACAGGGCCCTGGGTAGAACGACGGGCGTCCTGACAAAAAAGCTCGAAGTTGAGGGTGCCCGTTTGTTGAGACCAATCACCCTTTACATTCCATGATACCCGGTGCACTTGATTGGTTGCAATAGGAGTACCAATCTTACTACCGGTACCATTCACCCATGCAGTTGGAACAATTAAAGAAGAGGGATTATTAAATGCACCATTAACGGCGGCAAGAATACCAATGGTTGCATTCGCGTCATCTGGATCCACAATTTCAAAATCCAGATCTATAATATTAGTTCCAGATTGTTGAGAGACTGCCCGGATTGAAGGTTGCGGGATAACATTGCGGGTGGGCAAACCTTTCGTGCGATAGGCTCTTTTCCAAATGGTTATTTGGTTGGAAACACTGACAATCAAATCACCCTCTGGAGTAAAGCATGTTGGTACACTATCTGCGATTTGAGGAATGTATTCAATTTGCTCGCCATCGGAGTTTCGAAGTCTGGACCTAGAAAATAGAGTATCATCATTTGCAAGAGAAACACGATATCTAGGAGATGTATGATTTACTCTTTTTATAAAAGTACCGTTTTCATCAAAATAATGTAAATAATCCGCACTCCAATCGGAAATTACAATATTGCCATTTTTCATACAAACTAAATCAGAAGGGTTATAAAACTGTCCAGGTGCAGATCCATAGCTTCCAAACTTGCTTATAAAACTTCCATTTGTATCCAAGATTTGAACTCTCTTATTGTTTTTGTCTGCAATATAAAGTTTTCCATTTGGACCAATATCTATCCCTTCGGCATTATAAAATTCTCCATCTCCATTACCATTGCTTCCATAGGAAGTTATTGACGCATTTTTGCCCGTCCTCCACTTAAATGTACCATTATTATCCAAACAGGTTACCGCATGCCTCTCTCCAATAAAAATTGTCCCGTTTGAATCGAGTACTAGGTCGTAAGCATAATATCTAGTGTTTGCGATGGGTATGTCCCGTGCGAGTGATCCATTTAAGTCATACACACTAATTTTGGATGATGTGCTTGAGCCATTGCAGACATAGATTTGACCAACTCCCGTATTGTTATCTTCGTAGTATGCTACACCAGTCCCACTAGTAACGGTCCATTCATTGGCAATGTACCAATTATCCTGTTCGGCGGAAAAGCCCACTTGGCTTGCTATAAAAAAGGTTAAAAGAAGAATGAATTTTGATTTATTTGTAATCATGATTTTTCTTAAAAATGGTAAATGTGTGCGAATAGAAATCGTAATTTAATATTAGACTACATTATAATCAGCAAAAGTCTAGGATATCGTACCCTCCTTTTAATAATAAAATATAGAAGAAAGATGAGGGAGGATGAACAAATCTTGCCAAGCAAAAGCGAAGATGTAATAGAGTATTGCTTATGCTCGCCTTAATTCTATTAATTAGCTGTTTGCTTTGTTGGTTTGCTTATCGATTCTACGGAAATTTTCTTAGCAATCGATGTAGTTTAGATGATAATACAAAGACACCCGCCGTGGAGAGGGAGGATGGCGTTGATTATTCCCCCACCCGGGCTTCCGTGCTCTTTGGTCATCATTTTTCCTCTATTGCTGGTGCGGGCCCCATAGTCGGACCGATTTTGGCTGCCACTTATTTTGGATGGGGGCCCACATGGATCTGGATTTTGATCGGTGCGATTTTAGTAGGTGGAGTCCATGATTTTGGCAGCACTTTGATGTCTGTGCGAAATGGTGGACGCTCGATTGCGGACACGATGCGTGGTTTGGTGGGGGAGGGAGCGGGTAAATTATTCATGCTCTTCGTGATTTTGGCTTTGGTGTATGTCATTATTGTATTCTTGGACCTGACTGCCAATACTTTTGCCAAGCAACCAGCTGTGGCCACTGCATCTGGCTGGTTTATTGTAGTGGCGATTATATTTGGCTTCCTTATGAGAAGTGCCCGGTTTTCTTTAGGTAAATTAGCACTTCTCTTTTTTCCGCTGACTTTTGCGGGACTTTTGGTGGGGCATTATTTTCCAGTCGTTGAAATGGGTAAAGATTTTTGGATTTATGCCACATTAATCTACTGTTTTGTGGCCGCAGTATTACCGGTCGGTTTACTCCTGCAACCTAGGGATTTTCTAAGTGCAGGCTTTCTTTATGCAATTCTTGTATTGGGAATGGTGGGTATGTTTATTGCCAATGAATCTATCCAAATGCCCGCTTTCGTGGGATGGGAGTCTGAAAAGTTGGGTATGCTTGTTCCTTTCCTCTTTATCACTGTTGCCTGTGGTGCCTGCAGTGGCTTTCACAGCATTGTATCGAGTGGAACCACATCCAAGCAGATTAAGAAGGAGAGTGATATTAGGCGAATAAGCTATGGTGGGATGCTGGTAGAGGGAGTGTTAGCGGTTTTTGCGATGGGTTGCGTGGCAGTTCTAACCATAACTGAACGGGAGGCAGGAGGTACTCCGGTGGGGATTTTTGCAGCGGGGGCGGCCAAATTTTTTGGAGCGGTTGGAATCCCGATTCATTTAGGAGCGGAGTTTGCCATGCTTGCCATAAGCACTTTTCTGCTCACTACTTTAGATACCTGTACCCGCCTGACCCGGTTTTTGATAGAAGAATTATTTAATTGGCGAAATGAAGCTAGCCGCTACCTCGGAACTTTGCTGGCTCTAGTTTTGCCTGCCTTACTTGTTTTTCAACAATTCCCTGGTGTGGACGGTACATTGCAACCCGCATGGAAGGCAATTTGGCCACTATTTGGAGCCACTAATCAATTACTTGCCGCCTTGGCATTGCTTACCTTTGTAGTCTTTTTGAAAGCCTCCAAGGTTGGGTATGTCTTTGCTCTCGTGCCTGCGGTGGTCATGATTGTTATGCCAATGACCGCATTGGCCTTAATGGTGCAAAAATTTGGTGTTGGGACATTGATGGGGGGAACCGCATGTGCCATGTTCATACTAGGCTTCTTCCTCATGGTGACATCTTGGCGAGCACTGGTAAACAGTTCTGCTCGAAGTCCTCAAGCGGGTTTGGGCTGAGGATATGATCGTAGAAATTGTTTTACTAGTCGTTCTTGCAGCCGGTGTTGTAATTTTGAAAATTTTTCAGTCCGAGAGTGAACGTAAAAGAAGGCTCGATCGGGAGGAAAGAAAAATTAGGGATAAGGCAGCAACTGGTGGGTTTGCTTCTAAAAAGTAGCAGTCTCAAAATGGTGTTGGGTTGGAAGCCCAGCGTGTTATGAAAGCACTTTTAAGATTAAAGAACGGTGTCGGGAGCCTTTTCTTCTTCCTTACCAGTCCCATCTCTCTCTTCTATTGCCGCTTTTATGGTGGCGGAGAGTTTTTGTGGGGGGCATGGTTTATTTAAAATTCTAAAAAGCATGCCAGATTGAAGAGCCTGCGAACCTCCAAATTCAAAGTCTGCATGCCCAGTTAGTAGAATAGTCATTACCTGAGGGTAAGTTTCTTTGATTTTCCTTAGCATAGTGGCACCGTCCATTCCGGGCATTCTCATGTCGGACACAACCACATCAAAGGAAGTACCGTCTTTAAATACCTGCAATGCTTCCTGTGGTCCGTTGGCTAAAGTGATGTCAAAAATCCTACCAAGATTGAGGCGAATTCCTTTTAAAATGGATTCTTCGTCATCAACCACTAGTACCTTAATCATAGATTAGATGAACCATACTAATAATATGAAAGCAAGCTTTTGATCGAATTTGTTTCAAGGGCTCGAATTGATTGAGCAATGAAAGATTTTCTTTGCTAAACTATAACTAAATCTAGAATTTTCTCGATTTTTGATTGGTAAAATATTATATTCACAACTTTATAAATGCCCGAGTGGCGGAATGGTAGACGCTGCGGACTTAAAATCCGTTTCCAGTAATGGAGTGAGGGTTCAAGTCCCTCCTCGGGCACTCTTTTAAAATCGTTTGCAAAGCTAGGTAAATAAAGGGACTTGGGCAATTGTTTGAGGCACGATTGTTCTTCTTTACCAAAAACTAGGTTTTGCAACGAATTGTAACTTTAGGAATATTTAGGCACCTAATGTGGCTACAAGTTGGGGGGCAGTAATAATTCCGGTCCGTTATCGCTATATCGATTAGCCCCTGTAATTTTTTTTGGCGATGGGAATTATTTACTCCTAAGTTAGTTTTCTGGATGTTGAAATTTAACTCCTCATTTTTCTTTTATTGAAATATGTTTTAAGAACTATAATTTGATCATCAATTATATTTACTGTGAAACTACCTTATAAACCAAAGAAGACTCATAAGGATTTTAAGGAAATTCGGTCTAGGTGGAAAATTGAGCCTAAGTTAAAGGTATCCCGCTTGCAGGAACGTGTGAAAATTCTGACACTGCCAACTGATGATGAAAATTCCGCATCCTACATACATATTGATCCAAAAGTCCAAAGGATGGGTCGGTTCACAAAATATTGGACAGAATTTTATGCAGGTGCCGGTGTCCATGATATCAATGTACGAGTCTATTTTAATGACCATGAGGAAGCTGTATTTTTTGGAGCGGGTCTAGCAAATTATAATGATGGGCATTCTTGGGATTCACTCTCTTTGTATGGCGAAGCGTTCGTGAACCAACTTGCTGAGTTATTTTCAATTAATCTAATACTTGAAGATTAAAAACCAGTGCAAGCAGTTTTAAAACTTATGTCTGCATAGAATGTTTATCAAAGTGCCAATGATAGTACTTTTTGTTATCGTCTGTCCAACCCCTGCAGGACTCTCTTTCAAGCATAGAGATATGAGATTAAGCATGGCTAGTGTTTGGCTTTTTAATACTAACTATCTTGCCATCCTTTACTTCGATATATCCTTTTACATAGAGAGCATCACATTCTAGTACGCACATCGGAGTAGCTACATTTGCCATGTCCTTCTTTTCATCCAAAGAACACTTAGCATGTTTCTTAATATGAGCTGCAACTAAGAGATTAATAG
>Ga0209631_10007195_pt1 | contig 11242 bp, 14 predicted proteins | sample COG_08_FD_184752 | JGI IMG/M metagenome (GOLD analysis project Ga0209631, IMG submission 184752) | Pelagic Microbial community sample from North Sea - COGITO 998_met_08 (SPAdes) (version 2) | ecosystem: Environmental > Aquatic > Marine > Neritic zone/Coastal water | place: Helgoland, sampling... | reverse complement strand
AAATTAGTTCCAGATCCTGAACGTTGTCAGGATTAGGGTGAAATGTCGTAAATATGACCTCAGAGAGCGCGTAGCCGCCGATCTTATGCCCCGCAGGGGAAACGCCCATGTGACCCGCGTGAAACGTGTCTGGGCCATTTGGCGTATATATAACCGCAGAACCTGCGCGAATCACAAAAAAGTTATCCATCGCGTGAACGTGTCCAGTGACAACCGCACCCTTCGGCACGATAACCGTCCTCGCGTAGAGTCCCTCGCAGAAATCGTGCAGCGTGGGTATCTCTGTTTGCGGCATCTGCTTCAGTTCAGCCTCAAGCGCAAATACCGGCGCATACACCGGATCGAGTTTACTTTTTTCTGCTACTTCGCTCAAAATATGCCCTCTTTTACCGTATTGTCTCACATATTGCGACCAATTCAATTACTAGCTTATTTCGCTGCCGGTGGCGCTAATTACTAGCGAACTAGCCGTACCCGCAGTCGTGACAATCGTCGCGCCGTCTGGGACCACCTGACCAACCAATTCCGGGCAGGAATACGTCTCCCTGATGCCAATCGACCTCGCGTTTATCACCGTGTTCGATGCCAGTGGATTACCGGCAGAATTCGCGTTGGGCAGATAAACTGTAATCAGCGTGTTAGCCGATCCAACGTTGGTCACCGTAAACTTATCGACGATCGTCGTTGCACCTGTCGCGGTGTACTGAATCGTCGCGGATGTCTCAGCGAGCTTTCTTGGGATGATGTTCGTTACTGTGATAGCCATTACTGTTGTACCTGAGTTACTGCGACTATGACCGCAGGCGCTGCCGGAGAGAATGCCGTGGCCGCGCTCGCGTCTAGCCACAAATTAGTGTCATCAACCGCAAACATTATTTCTATGTAATCTGCCGCAGCCAAACTAATGAAGTCACTCTTTTGAATGGTCGCGTATTCGTTGTTAGCCGATTGCGTTAGCCTGCTGGTAGAGTTTGCAATGTCTACGCCGTTTTTGCGAAACCAGAAGTAGCCATTCTTCGCGCTCGCGCTATTCGATAGCACCTGAAAGTTGACCGCAAAATTGTAAAGCCCCGCATTCGCAGCGACCAATCTGGATGCCGGTGTGCCAAGCGATATGCCGTTTGATACCTCTGTGGTGTCAAAAACAACCGCGACAGCGGTACTCGTGCCACCCGCAACCTGATCAGTGGTCCGCGTAAACTGTCCGTAATACTTTTGCTGCTCAATGATTGGCCTGACAAATATCTCGCCCTCAGTCGCGCTGACCTTTAAAACAACCGCTACCGGGATAGAGACATTCGGCGCAGTGGGCTTGACCTTCGTAAACGCGCCTGCCGTAGTCGGGCTGGCGTACAACTCATCACCGATAGCCCATGACTCGCTCACCGCGCTGCCAGTGGTGTTGATGTCTCGCACGTTACCGAATGTGGTAACGAATCCTAGATCACCGTTATCGATGTCCTGTGTCGCAACGCCCAAAAAGTATTCTGACCGATAAGTGCCGTCAGCAATGTAGTCCAGAAATTCAATTCTAAAGTCACCGTTTACGCCATCAAATCCGATTGTAGATCCGTTGGCGATGGTAGATCCGGTGTTATTCCGACCGTAAATGTACGTCTCTTGGCCTACCTGCTGAACAACGCCGTCCGAATGATGCAGGTTCAGCGTGTCATCGTTCGCGTTCCACACCACCCGCGCTGCTTTATCCGCGTGGGGCGCTGACGGCGCAAAGTCGATGTAGTCAGTCTTGATGTGGTTAGTGTCAGATGCCATGTTAGCGATGGTCTGAGCGTACTGGGCGATGATCTCAATATCGACAATAGAATTATCGCTGCTGCTCTCGTCAACAGTGCTAAACAGTTTCTCAAACTGGATGATCTGCTCGTGATCCTTGAGGAAAACCGCCAGTTGGTCCCTCGTTAGCCCTAGCCTAGACTTAGCCATCGCTAGTACGCCAGTGGCTCGACCTGAGCCTCTAGTCGAGCGAACGATACATGTGCGTCAGACTCGCCCCTGAAACGCTGTATGCGCCAGTTGACCATGCTGCCCTGTTGGAACCAAACAAGCCTTTTGTTCCGGTTGCCCTGAGTACCCGCCTTGATTGATCTGCTCTGGCTCCACGTTTCACCGTCAACACTGTAGCTAGTGCTAATCAGGGGATTAGTGCCGAATTCGACGCGACCCGTTAGCGCAACCAACTCCAGTTCATGGAAGATCGCCCCGCGACCCTCGTTGTAAACGATGCCGGTGGAGAACTCCCAACGGACCTTGTCACCGTAGTGTGATCCGATGTCATCTTTAAAGAATCCAACCGCGTTAGACGTTGGGTCACCAATCAGCCATTTGTCGTAGCACCACACGATGTCTCGCGCCTTGTACTGCGCCAAACCTAGCTCTGAGGTGCTTAGAACAAACCAGACCGGCGTATTGGTAGCCTGAGTAGCCGTAAAGTCAAAGACCAGTGTCTGGTCAGGTAAATGAACGTAGAGGTGCTGATGATTCCGGTCGTTTCTTGTTTCTAGCTTAACCTTCGACAACTGCACCTCAGTGTAGTCAGTCAGTATCTCGTCAATCTCTTTGGTGCTGATCTTGTTAGCCTGAGCGTTAACGCCAAGGAATATGCCGGGCGATTCGTTGCGACCGCTGCCCAGAAACGCAATCGTCTCAATAAATACGCAGCAGGCGTGAGTGCCAACGCAGCCCTTCTGGATTTGTGCGCCCTCGACCCGCTGAAACGGGAACAGGCTGCCGCCAACATTGTCGAACACCTCGATAGTGTGCCGGTTGACCGCGTATATCTCATTTCTGAGCTTGATGACTGACGTTACAGGGTCAGGATCTATCTCAGATGACCCATACTTCAACGGATTGACCGCAAACGGGTCCAATAACTCTGTCACCACCAAGAATTCACCGTCAGTGGTCATAAAGTAACCATCAACCCAGACAACATCCAGCACCAAACCTAGATCTGGGTCAGTTACCTGCTTGACAGTGGTCCCGTCCCAGTAATACAGATTGCCGCCGCTCGCAATTGCCAACAGGTCAAAAGAGTAGTCCATCGTTACGAGGTTATCGTCAGTGCCGCCAACGTCACCCAACACAGTGACCGTACCATCTGACGCAATAGAGCATAGGGAAGTACCCATGACCCTGTAGCAGATGCCGTCACGTTCGATACCGCCGCGATTTACGCCCGGTCCTTCGCCATGCTTCACCAATCCATCTGCCGGTCTTAGATAGCCGTTGCTGATGCCTGACTGCTTGGGAACAGGTATAAGATTGACAGGGTAGCTAGTGCGTATCTCTGCCTGCCTGTCATCAGTGAATATACCGTTCAGAATGGGTATCTGCATGCTAGTACGACTTTTTTGGTTTTGGTTTCTTCGCTGACTGCTTAAATGCCTTCGCTGTTGGAGCGCCCTTGGCTCCGGCCTTTCGCATCTTCTCGCCTGAGCCTGCCTTTATTCGCTTCTTTTTAGCCGCAATATTTGCGTACAATCCCTTCTTCGCCATTATGACCTCTTTGACTTAGTGCCTGCACACTTCCAACGTTTACGCGATAATCTTAGCGGAGAGTTTGGGTTAGAAGCGGCCTTCGGGTGCTTCTTCATCTGACCAGCAGATCTGGCGCAGTATGCGTCACCCTTCTTGGTTCCGGCCTTAACTCTAGGACCGCCGCCCTTAGCCTTACCCGCCTGACCGTAGGAAACCTTCTTCCCAGTAGACGTAACCTTAACCTTTGCTTTACCCCGTCTTGGTGCAACCATTATGGTAGTGACTCCGATGTCATGCTAACAACAGCGGACGCAAGAATATTAGTTGTGTCTGCCGTCTCTGAAATTTCAATCGTGCAGTTATTGGTCAGGTAGCCACCAGATATTGACAGACCCCAGTATCTGGTGGTCACTAAAGACACCCACGATCCGGTCGGAGCAGATCCGGCCTCGTTAATCGCGTCACCACTATTCAGCGTCAATCGGATTGAGTAGTCTGCGGCAACCCCTGCGCCGGTGAGCCAGTTGTAATAGTCCGGCGTTCCTGATGTGATCGTGACGTACCCAGTATTCGCCGCACTAAATCGCACGATGGAGGTAGCCGGGTCAGTTACCGCATTGAAGTAGGACGCATTCTTTAAATACGCGCCCAACGCAGTAGATGCAGTAGTGCCAAGCCCAGTACGGGCCGCAAAGCTCATGACAGATCCTTCAACATAGAAGCGTACCAACTCGTGCCAAGGTAGGTGATTACCAATAAATCAACAGCGTTCGCGTTAGTAGACAACGTCTCTGCCGTACCACCGGGCCACTTGAAGGCAGCAGGCCAAGCCATCGTTCGACTACCTGTCGCATCCTGAGTAAACAGCATGTTAACTGTCTGACCCTGTGCAGGTCCGGTGAGTGTCAGTGTGGTCACATTCTCAGTCAGGGTGCTAGTAAATACGTTGCTCTCTGTCATGTTGGCAGTCAGCGTACCACCGCTGCTAGAGACGGCAACAGGCGCAGTCTGCGCGTGGCCGGTAAAGTTAGCGCCGTCAATCGTTGGGTTTGTGTTGAATACAGCACTACCCGTGCCAGTTTCATCAGTCAACGCGCTCGCTAAATTTGCGCTGCTTGGAGTACCCAGAAATGTCTGAACGCCTACGCCAAGACCGGTTAGGCCAGAGGTAGGTAGACCAGTACAGTTGGTCAGTGTGCCAGAGGTAGGCGTACCCAGTATTGGCGTTACCAGAGTAGGGGAAGTGTTGAACACTGCCAGACCTGATCCGGTCTCATCGAGGAGCGCCGTAGCCAACTGTGCGCTTGTCATGATCAGCGTATTATCAGCTAGGTTTATTGTCTTGTTGGTTAGCGTCTGAACCGCAGTCGTAGTAACGACATCAACACCGCTAATCTGCAAGCTGTTAACAATCGTATACCATGTCTGTTGCAGTTCGTTAAACCGTATCGTAAACGAACTACCCGCGCCAAGTGAGGCAGGAACGCCAACCAGTGTCCCGCCATTGCCGTTGATCGTCAGTGCGCTAATCGTCTGCGTAGAGATAATGATAATCTCTTGGCCGTCATAGCAGTCAGCGACAGGTGGCAGCGTCACAGATCCGGCGGCGAATGTGCCGGTCGGGTTCATGATCAGCCAAATGCTCTGTGATGCAGCGGCCAACGCAATGTTAAACCCAGAGTTGGTCGGCGCGTTAATGACTACCGTGTAATTGGGATCAGCGAAAGTGGTCTGGAAGTATTCGACCAGAGTCGTAATAGATGCCTTTCGAGCGTCACCGTTGCTTGTCGCATAAACTGGCAGTTGATCGCCACCGGACAGGGCGTTAATCGTTGGCAGTTGGTTAATAGTGGGCATGTCAGCCTCCTAGTTGTATTCTAATGGACCGTCATCGCCAGCTAAAACAGGATTAACCGGTCTGCGTAGGTAGTTATCGTCGTAGTTGCGCCAAGGCTTAGTACCAGCACCCGCAGGCATGGTCCTTGGCAGTTGCTGCTCGTGTGGCTGCGCGAAACTCATCACAACCGTATTGTACGCCATCTTAGCGATGGCCTTGGTGTCAGGCATGATCGCCTTACCGAAACTTGGCGCAATGCGAATGCCAAGGGCAGTGTATATCGCCTCGTTCGCTAGATCCGGCACATACGTCTGCTCGTCTAGCCTGCTGTCTTTTGGGGAACTGGGCAGTGGATAGCCCAACCGTAAACCTTTTGCGTTCCACTCTGCCAACATCGCGTCTAATTTACGCAGTGCTGACTGTAGCTGCTCTGGCGTGAGGTCGAAAACGTAGGACGCTAATCCTATCTCCTCAAACGCCTGCTCGATGTACTCTCGCTTGGTCCAACCCATGTTAAACTCCTAGCGCATCCGATATTTTTTGCGACAGCTTATTATCTGATGTTCTGCCGTCAAACTTCAAGCCTAATTGATCCGCCTTCTCTTCTAGTTCAACTCGCATGGGTGGCGCGTTATCGTCTGGTATTGCCGGACCCTTCGGAGAAACAGCCTCTATCAGTGTCTCTGACCAACCTTCTGCTAATCTCGCGTCTAACTCTTCTTGAGTGTTCACTGCAACGTATGAGTACGTCTTGCCTGCCGGTCCAAAGTGATCGCCGGGAGACTTGTAGACTAGTGTTGGAATCATTTCTTCGCCTTTTTCTTTGCCCGTCTTGCCGTGTTTAAGGCAATGGCAATCGCCTGCTTCTTTGGCTTGCCAGCCTTCCTTTCTGTCTTGATATTCTTGGAAATTGTCTTCTGAGAATAACCTTTCTTCAGCGGCATAAGCCCTCCTGAAATTGGGCGAGGAGTAACCCCCGCCCAGTTTTCACGCTTTCTACGTCTGTGAGAACAACATGATGCCGGACATCTCTGGCTGCTTGTTCACTACACCGAACAATGTGTCGCACCGATACTTGGTGGTCATTGTGTTGATGTCGTAGAACTTCTGCATAACCAGCTCAATGCCGTTATCAGTTGTACCGCGCAGTACCGCAGCGCCTGCATCAGCGGGTACAGAGTACCGACCGGGCAATAGCTCCAGTGAATCACGCTGCCAGAACGGGTTAACAGATGTTGTAACCGTGTTCAGGAATGTGATCGCCGCAGCAGCAGCGCCAGTCACGATGCAGTTCTGGTACTGAGCAGAAGCATCAGACGCGACTTGGTTTGAAATAATCCCCGGAGAGATAACCATAGTCGTACCGTTCGTTACCGAAATAACGCGGAAAGTCTTGAGCTGTCCAGTAGACTGCTTAGTGATGTGATGACAAGCTTCAACACCCGCGATTGTAAACGCATCGCCAGCAGCTACACCAGTAGTGCTAGAGATAGTTACGCTCTGGGTTCTGTTGTCAACGTTAGTAGTACCGCCAGTAACAGCCTGAGTAGCAGCAGGAACTAGGTAGTTCGTTGCAGCGTCTCGAGTGTCAATGGTCAGAGAACCACCGCCAGCAGCAGCAGTAAGACGGTTAGCGTAGTCAAGCTTCAGTGTGTCGAAACCTGCAACCATGCCAACTCTTGAACGCTCGTAAGCTGAATCAGACTTTTCGTTGCCGAAAGATCGTGACGCTTTGGAGAGGTCATTCGCCATACCGTTGTAGTCACGGCTAGACAGTGCTAGGTGACGGTCGTAGTCTGGAACACCCTGCTCGTTCATGATCGCGTCACACTGGGCAACGTCATCATAACCAGTAGCAGCGGCAGTACGCTTAACAACCAGAGTGCCTTGAGCGGCAGCAACGTCCATGATCGCAACGTTGATGTCTGAGGCAAGCTTGTTCTTAGCGGCTGCACCTAATCGGTCTTCCTGCAACGCATCACGCAATTCGAGTGCGTTCAAAGTGAACGGCACAGCCTTGCTGTATGAGATGCTAGAGGGAACTGCCAACTGGACGTAGTCGCTGTACAACGCGCTAATATCAGTGCCGGGAGCGGCATTGATTGAAGTGCCGATGTAAGGCATTGGTCGCCAGATGGTGTCGTTAGTACGTTCCATCATTACCTGATCAGTAGTGTAAATACCGACATTCTTGGATAAAACTAGAGCGTCTTGAAAACCCTCTAGGATGTTCTCGAACGCTACGCGTTCTTCTTTGGAAAAGCTATTAGCCATGATTGGCTCCTTTAAATTTATTTAGCCGCTTGTTTCTGCGCTCGTTTGTAGGCCATGACCTTATCCATGTTACCTGATTTCGAGGCTTCTTCTCGCAGTCGTTCTAGGGTTGAGTCCACAGCACCCTTTAGCGGGGCCGTTGCCGAAACTTTACCTTCGGGCCGTGTTGCTGCCTTACGATTTGAAATCTTCAATTGACTCTCCAATTTTGCAACCGCAAAGGCAAACTTTACGGGATCATCTATCTGTGCCAGTTCCTTAGCCTTTTTAGGGTTTTTACCCAGAGCATAGATCACCAACGCAGGGTCTTCAGCACCTTGAATCATTACGCCTTGCTGAACCACGTTAAACGTTTGCTGTGCAACTTCCTCAGCATCGTCGTAGTCTCGCACCTTCAGCTTAGACTTTGCATCAGCATAGCCCTGTAGCTGTTGTTGCCAAGCATCAGCCTGCTGTTGTTCAGCCTGCCTCGCCTGTGCCTGTTGATCGTCTACTGAGCGTTTCCGCTCGTACCAATCAGCCAGTGACGCTTCATATTTATCGGTGTCGTAATCGTGTTGCTCAAGACTTGGTTTGGCCCCTAATGTGACAACTGGATTGGTCTCAGTAGTCTGGTGGACCTGTGCCTCTAGCTCACGATTTCTTTTCTGTAACTCCCTGTGTGACTTTCTTAACTCACGGACCCATTCAGGTGCGGGTTCTGGTTCTGGAGGTGGCGGTTCCTCCCCTATGGATACAACTATGTCTTCGGATTCCTCTTCAGGTTCTTCAACCCCGCTTGGATCACCATCGACATCTTCGTCTTCAGTGACTTCCTCAAGCTCAAGTTGCTCCTCCTCAAGTGTTTCCTCTTCCTCAAAGTCTATACCCTCTTCTGCCTCATTCATGTTTCTGATCCCTATAAACTCACCCAATTGATCGGCTGGGCGGTTGCCGTGTATCAATTATCACCGTTTTATTAGATAATTACCACTTTTGGAGGTATTGATGGAAAAGAACCTATCACCGTTAATCAATACGGATGTCAGAATTCCAGAGGATATGTTTGATGCTTTGCTTATCAACGAGGTGAATTGGATTTGCAAGCGGATAGATGCAGTATCTGAAGAAGACGTAAAAGGCTTCTTATCTGAGGAATACGGGCAGAAAATGGCCAACCGATTTAAGCCAAAATATTTATTGCCCAAGACGCTTAAGCATCTTGTCATCTAAAATGCTCATATAGGGTTTCATTTGCATTGCCCTTATATCTGTTGCCCTTGGATCTGCCAGAACCCTCGACCCAGTGTTTGACCCTACTGGAGCCTCAACTGTTCTCGTTGGAATCGCTCTTTCTTCTACAACATTTGGCAGCAAATCAAATATGGTTAAATCTTCTACGTTCGCAATTCTTCCTAGCCCTTCGCCCTCTAACGCTTGCGGGTATGTATAATGACCGGAATCTTTAATTATCGGCCTGCCAGCATAAATCTCTCCTAAATTCTGCAATCCCGCATCTCTCGCAGTCAACTGACTATGATCCGCTACAGCAAGTCTAGCTTCAGTGAGGCTCAATCCCCCCTTGTCTCTGAACTTCTTGTCTAGCATATTTTGTACGGCTTTACGCTTGCTTCCGGCTGATTTCCGCAACAGTTCTATGCTCTTGTCAGATTTCATACCTTTCCACTCAGGCAGTATTTCTTTTATTAATTTGTCTGCATCTTTTATGTCTTTTTTCGCCATGTTAGCAGCGCCATATGACAGCATAGCTTCTACCGTCATTGCAGCATGATCCCCGCCAGTAGGAGCCATTCGAAACGGCGCAAGCACAGGATCTTTGCCTGTGAGTTTTTTAGCTTTTTCGGCCATCCTAGATATTTGACCTATCGGTTTATCGTCTGAACCCCAAACATAGTCCTTAAACATAAAGTCTTGACCGCCTTGTAGCTCTACGGGTCTAAACAATTTAACGCCGTTTATCTCCACTATCGGAGGTCCAGCAGCGGTTCTGTCTGACATAGTTGTCATTATCGCTCTTCCCTCGTAGTCTCCCAAATAAGCGTCATCGACATCTATATTTTTTGGACCTTGAGTTTCTACTGTCAAATCCCCAACCCGTTTTGCCTCAACGGGAGTAACTACTTTGCCCTCTGCGGTCTTTTTTAATCTTGGGGAAAATCTTGGATCATAATCAGGAAATGTGAATATTTCTGGTCTCTCAGCGGTTTCTTCAATGCCCCTGATCGCACCAACTTGATTAGCAGGCATAGCGCCGCCTCTCGATGCCTTTACAGCCCTTGGTAATTTCAGCAACGATCCAGCAGCAACACCTACTGGACCTGCAATAGTTGCAAGATCACCTAACCCGCCCAATCCCTGCAAAAACGCATCTGTGTAGTTACCTTCATCTAGGTTTTCAATCAAACTGGGTCCGTAGTCTTCAGAAAACGCTTCTGTAATCACTGCGTCACGATCAGGTGTCATGGGATAGCCGCCTCTCATATCCGCAAGAGCAGCGCCGGGAGCCATAGCGCCAATAAAGTTAGCGGTCTGCGCCGGAGTAGGTAGAGCGTCACGCTCAAATCTCGCAGCGCCCATCTCGTAGTCTCGCGCCTGCTTGTTAGCTAGAGTCTGTTGCAAAAAGAACTCTGACAGTTCGCGCATTGAAGCCATTACGTTTCCTCTTGGAAGCTTTGCGAGGTGTCCTCGCCGGTTGCCCTAGCCAGCATAGCAGCGGCCACTGGTATTGCCACGCCGTATTTCTTGGCGATGCTGATTAGTCTGTCATCAAATATGACGTAGTTCATTGACTGCTTGTCTGGAGACTTGTGACGGGTGAATGCGTCAGCGTATCGAACGCCTTTTACGCCCTTGCTCTGTAAGTATTCCGCAACCTTGTCCGCGCCACCCAACCTTTGTTTCAGAGCTTCATGCATTCCCATGCCGCTGCCTATCTTTTTCATCTCAAGATCGAGGTTTGTAGAAATCTTGTTCCCCAATTTGCGATAAGTCTTTTCTGCGAGTTTCCATTCTTCTGGGGAATAATTAGAAGCTCGATCAACGATTTCCCCGTCGAATCCCATTACAGCAACCCCGTCTGGGTCTTTGACAGTGGATCTAAATGCGTCAGATAGCACCTTGCTAACCTTGTCGCTTTGCTCATCGAGAGGTTTAAACCAATCGATTAGTTCATTAGGTTCTACGTCGATATTTACTTCGTACATGCTGCCAAGATTAGGGCCATATTCCTCAATCTCTTCTAATACCTCCGCAGCTAACCTTCTATATTCATCGTCGTTAGCAGGGTTAGCAGCAAATTCTTTTAAATCTTGAGGTTTCATTTCGTACATGTCCATGCGCCGATAATCCTCATTTCGCTCCGCATCTTTGTACTTACCATACAACCAACTTTCAAACTCTACATCCCGTGATAATTGATCTCGATAATCTTTCGCAACCTTTTCGTTCTCAGCAAAATACAATCCGCGACCATAAGCCTGTTGGCCTTCGCCAGTGCCTATCTTGCTTACATCAAACATCCCTAGATCAGAAGGATCTCCAACCGGCTCGTACAGGCTAGTGTCGCTAACAATTTTCATGTGGACAGGGTTGTCCAACTCTACAACATAATTCTTTCCGGTTTCCTTGTTGATG
>Ga0209631_10007188_pt1 | contig 11253 bp, 11 predicted proteins | sample COG_08_FD_184752 | JGI IMG/M metagenome (GOLD analysis project Ga0209631, IMG submission 184752) | Pelagic Microbial community sample from North Sea - COGITO 998_met_08 (SPAdes) (version 2) | ecosystem: Environmental > Aquatic > Marine > Neritic zone/Coastal water | place: Helgoland, sampling... | reverse complement strand
GAGAAAAATGTCAATTGCTGAACAGCTAAGCATATTAAATACTGATGAGGCTTTAGAAATTACACCCAAATCACTTAGATTAAGAAAAGCTATTCTCGATCCTCACGAAAGAAAAAGAAGTGAAAAATCTGGCTCAGCAGCCTAATTAAATAATTTATGAACCAAATATAAACCTAAAGCAACACAAGGGCCTATTCCAAAAGCAAATAATAAAGTTCCAATTCCAACTGTTCCTCCTAAATACCAACCTATACTAACAACCGTTATTTCAAGAGTTCCTCTAACCAAAGCTATAGGTAAATTTGTTTTTTTTTGTAAACCTACCATTAAACCATCTCTTGGGCCCGCTCCTAAATTAGAGACTAAATAGATGCTACCACCAATTCCAACTGTAATTACTGAAACTATCGCCAAGATTAATTGGTAATAATAACTAGAAGGAGTTGGAACAAATTTGATACAAAGATCAATCATTAGTGCAATTATTAAAGCATTTAAAATAGTTGCGATACCCGGTTTTTGACCAAGTGGTATCCATAAAATTAAAACAGCAACACTAATTAAAAATGTAAGTATTCCAATACTAAGATTTACATTAAGAGAAATACCTTGGGCTAAAACACTCCAAGGAGAAGCTCCCGTGAAAGAAACAATTAATAATCCCTCACCCAAACCAAACAACATTAAACCAAAACAACAAAAAAATAATGTCGAAAATCTTGGTTTAAAATTATATTTTTTTTCAGAGCTCCAGTTTACTTTTGGTATTTTCTTAATTTTTAAAAACATTTTTTGATAAAATACTTCTATTATAAGAAAAGTCTATTATTGTAATCGATAAATGAAAAAAATTTTAATTATTATTATTATATTATTTTCCTCAAATGTCATGGCTCATATGGATCATTACAAAAAGTACAATAAAATTGAGATGGATATTTTCAGAAATGGAGAATTAATAGGATATAATTATTATTTTTTCACAAGAAAAGGTAATGAAACGATAGTTACTAATCAAATAAAATTTTCTGTAAAAGTTTTTGGAGCTACTATTTTTCAAGTAGAAGGATATGGTGAAGAAAAATATGTAAAAGATCAATTAATTTCTTATGACTCTAAAACTTTACAAAATGATAAAGAAAAATTTGTTAGTTTGGTTTTTGATAAAGAAAAAAATAAATTTGATATAAAAGGTTCTTCTTATTCAGGAAAAGCCTCGAATGATAATATAGTAGGAAATTGGTGGAACCATAAAATTTTACAGACTGATAGTCAGATTAGTCCAATTTCAGGAAGCATAAAAAAACAGGTTGTCACTTTTGTTGGCAAAGAAAAAATTGAGCAAAATGGACAATTCTATGAAGTCGATCATTTTAAATTAAATTCTAAAGATATGTCATTGCCTAAAGATAAACGTTTAGATTTTGATATTTGGTTTGATAAAAAAAATTCTATGATTATCAAAGTTTCATATTCTAGAATGGGAAACTGGGAATATCGTCTCAAAAATTTTGAATAAATTTAATTATTTACCAGCAACAACCATTCCTTCAATCATCATAGTTGGTGAATTAGTAGAATATTCAAATTCTAAATCGTTTGCCAAAGTTATATTTTGAAACATATCTTTAAAGTTTGCAGCGATTGTAATTTCGTTAATAGGATATTTGAATTCACCATTTTCAACCAAAAAACCAGCTGCTCCGACAGAATAATCCCCTGTTATAATATTACTTCCGTGACCAATAGTTTCTGTGATGTAAAGGCATTTTGAATTAGAATTTAAAAGATCTTTATAAGAAATCTTTCCATTATCAAAATAAAGATTGCTTGTTCCTCCACATCTTCCATTCGATTTAAGATTTAACTTTTTTCCATTGTAAGTGTCTATCAAATAATGTTTTAAAATACCTTGCTCCACTAGCTTTAGTGTTTCTGTTTTTACTCCCTCAGAGTCAAAACTCTGTGAACCTAAACCTTTTATTATATCAGGTTTATCAAATATACTTAATGAACCTGAAAATATTTTTTGATTGATCTTATCTTTTAAAAATGAAGTTCCTCTCGAAATAGCAGAAGATGATATTGCACTAGCAAATGTACTTAAAATTCCTTTTGCAATTCTTTTATCGAAAATTACAGCAATTTTCTCACTGCCAATTTTTTTTGGACTTAATTTTTTAATGGTATGTTCAGCAGCAGCTGTTCCTAAATCTTCTGCACTTTTAATATCATCTAAGTGACATTTGCTAGTATATTCATAATCTCTCTCCATGCTTTTGTCGTCTTTAGCAACAGTAACACTAGATGCTACAAACGATGAAGTTTTAAAACCTTTACAAAAACCATCACTATTTGCTAAAATGAAATTCGATTTATCTTCTGAAAAACTAGACTCTGTATTTACTATTTTTTTATCACTTGAGGCAGAAGCTTCTAACCTTGCCAAATATTTGATCTTATCATCGTTCTCAATATGAGTATCATCATATAAGTTCAGCTTCTTCACTTCTTTAGCAAGTAAATCTTTATCAGGAAGTGCATTAAATTCATCCTCTGGAGTATTTTTGGTAGTTTCAATACATTTTTCAATTAATATATTTAAATTATCTTTTAATAGATTTGATGAAGATATAGATGATTTTTTCTTTCCAATGTAAGTTATAATATTTACACCCAAGTTATCAGATCTATTTGACTCGTCTAAATTTTTATTCCTAAAATTTACTGTCTCAGAAATGGAGCTACCTACATTCACACTAACACTTGTAGCTCCTAATTTTTTTGCTAAATCTAAACAATAAGAAGCTTTATTTTCTAAATATTTCTGATCTTTAACCATTTATAGTTTTGTGCCACCAACTGTCATCTTATCAATTAATATTGATGGTTGAGCAACTCCAACTGGAACTCCTTGTCCAGCTTTACCGCAAGTTCCAATGCCAGGATCCAACATCATATCATTACCTACCATTGAAACTTCTCTCAAAATTGAAGGACCGTCGCCTATAAGCGTAGCTCCTTTTATGGGTGATCCAATTTTACCGTCAATTATTTCATACGCTTCTGTACAATTAAATACAAATTTTCCAGATGTAATATCAACTTGTCCACCACCAAAACTGACAGCAAAAATACCTTTGTCTACAGATTTAATCATTTCGTCTTGAGTTTGTTTGCCACTTAACATCATTGTATTTCTCATTCTTGGCAAGACAATATGTCTGAAGTTTTCTCTTCTACCACTGCCGGTTGACCTTGTTTTCATCAAACGTGCATTCAATCTATCTTGCATGAAATTTTTTAAAATTCCATTCTCAATTAAAACTGTATTCTCAGTGGGAGTTCCTTCATCGTCGATAGTAAGACTTCCTCTTTTATTATCAATAGTTCCATCATCAACTATAGTTACTCCTTCACTTGCAACTTTTTGGCCCATTAAATTATGAAATGCAGAAGTTTTTTTTCTGTTAAAATCACCTTCTAAACCATGCCCTATTGCTTCATGAATCAAGATTGCAGGCCATCCTGGACCCAAAACAACTTTCATTTCTCCTGCTGGTGCTGGTTTACTTTCTAAGTTTACAGATGCTATTCTAAAAGCTTCATCACATACATTTTTCCAATTATCCTCTTTTAAATAATTATCATATGATTGTCTTCCTCCAATTCCATAAACACCAGTTTCTTTTCTTCCATTTTTTTCAAGCATTACTGATACATTAAACCTTATTAACGGACGTACATCAGTGAGTGTCTCTCCACCTGATCTAATTATTTCTATAGACTTTTGTTCTCCGCTAAAATTTGCAGTAACTTGTTTAACGTTATCATTTTTGGATCTAAGATAATCATTAACTTGACTCAAAATTTCAATTTTTTCATTAAGTGTTTTTTGTTCTATTGGATTTATGTTTTCGTAATATTTTTTATTCGATTTAGGAATAGAATGATTATATGTACCTTTGGCTGATTTAAGTGTCGATTTTAAATTGTCTGCAGATTGTTTCAAAGAATTTTTAGATATTTCATTTGAGTGTGAATATGCAACTACTTCACCAGAAACTGCCCTAAATCCAAAACCCAAATCTGAGTTATAACTTGAATTTTTAATCTTATTATCATCTAATAATATTGATTCTGATTTAGAATTTTCTAAATACAATTCACCATCATCACATTTCTGAAGGGTGTCAGAAATTATGTTATCTGCTTCATTTCTAGATATATCAGATTTTTCGAAGAAATTACTCATAAGTTTAAATACATAGGTTGTTTAAAATAATTTTCAACTGGAGTATTTTACGCATATACAAAGCTTAACTTAGTTAGTAATTATTCACCTATTATGAAAGTTTATTTCAATAATTCCTGTAAAATTTGTAAGACAGAAATTGATTTGTACAAAAAAGAAAATATTCAAGAAATTGATTGGGTAGATATAACTAATAATGATTTAGCTGAAAAAGAAACTAATAAAAATAATAAGGAGCTTTTGAGAAGACTTCATGTAAAAGAAGGTGAAAAAATTATTCATGGCGCGAAAGCATTTCTATTATTGTGGAAAAAAATGCCAAAATATAGGTTTCTTTATAATTTTTTTAAATTACCAATAATTTTTAATTTGTTTTCCTTTGGGTATGAAATAGTTGCTTTTTTTCTTTATCTAAAAAATAAGAAACAATTGAAAAATTAATCAAAAAAAAATAACAAAAATTTACTTAATAAAGACATCGAAGATATAAACATGATAAAAACTACTGAATACATAAATAAAATAATTTTATTCTTTTTTCTTCTTAGTCTGACAAAATTTTTATCATCTAAATCAGAGATATCTCTTTCTCCAACTACTGGGTAATCATAACTAAATCTCCAAGTGCTATTTCCCAGCCTAGTGTCTAGATTATTAAAATATGTTATCCAGGCGATTATATATTTTAAAATCAAATAGAGAGTTACAAGAAACACTGAACCTAAAATCATTTATAATAATACTAAATTTATAATAAATATTTAATCATCTTTTTTAGCTCTTTTTCTAGCAATAAGCTGAGTTAAAGAGTCTACCATTGTGTCCGAAGCTTTGAATATATCTATGCTTTTAAATTCATGAGAGAAATTTTTTTCAGGATTTGTTTTGTCTTCAATTACAATACCTTCATCTGGAGAATTATTTTTAATATAGATTAGTAACAACCATTCTTCATCTTCAGACTCGTCCCATTTAATAAAAATTTCACCTGTCTCAAATCTTCTATCAATACATCGAAAAATGGACATGTTTCTTGTGATATGTCTTTTATTAAGTTGAAATACTAAACTACTTGCACTTCTATAAAAACTTTCTAATGCAAATTCAATTTTTTGTCTCGCTAATGTATATTCTTTTTCTTTAACTAATAAAGTTTCTCTATCTTCATCACCTTGAAGTTTTACTCCAAGCGCTTCTACTCTTTCTTTAATTTTCTGATCTCGAATAATTCGATATTTTTCTTTAAGTTTATCGATTCTCTCTTGTAATTCTGAGTAATCTTCTCGTTTCTCTTTTAGAGAAATTTTTTCAAGTCTCTCTAATTCTTTAACTTCTCGAATTCTAAATTTTTCTATTTGTTTATCTAATCTTAATTGTCTTAAGAATTGTTTCTGTTTTTCGGCTTGTTCAATTCTAAGTAAAGCTTGTTCTTTTCGTAAAAATAATTTTATGTCCTTTGTTCTTTGTTTTTCTAATTTAGCTTCATCTTTTAAAGCTTGTTCTTTTAATTTAACTTTTAGGGCTTCTTCTTCTATTTTTTGTTTTTCTAATGAAATTTTTGCTTTTCTCTCATTTTCAATTTTTTCTAATTTTATTCTTCTTTTTTCATCTTGCTTTAAAATTCTATAATTTGAAATAGTTTCAGAAATTTTATCAAAAAATCTTTGGATATATCTCTCTAAACTAAAATTAATTTTAAAATTTAATTGAGGTTTTATTGAAAGCTGTAATTTAACCAGTTTTAGGACCAAACTTTCATTAGGAACTTTTTTAACATTAAGATAATTAATTTTTTTTTTGGAATTCTTTAATTTTCTTTTCTTTATTTTCCTAATTTTTTTATTTTTTTTAAAAAGTTTTTTCGACTTTTTCAATTTTTTTGATTTGAAAAATTTTTTTTTTAATTTTTTATTTTTTTTTGATTTTTGAGATTTTTTAAATTTTTGAGATTTTTTTTGTTTTTTTTTCATTTTTCAAGAAGTTCGATTCTATCAATAATTTATTGATAAATATAGTCTCTAGTAACAGGAGTTGATGTATAATTTTTTGTAAGTTGAAATTGATATACAACTTGATCACCCCACTTGAATGCCATTTCACATCCAGTAAGATAAAATTCCCACATTCTAAAAAATTTTTCATCAAACATTTCAATAATTTTTTGTTTATTTTGAATACAATTTTCTTTCCAATGTCTAAGTGTATGTGAATAATGAAGTCTTAAAACCTCAATATCAGTGACAATTAAGCCTGCTTTTTCAATAGGAGTTGTTACTTCACTCAAACTTGGTGTGTAACCACCTGGAAATATATATTTTGTTATCCATGGATGTGGATCTCTTGGGGGTTCAACTGATCCTATGGTATGTATTAAAGAAACACCATCGTCTTTTAATAAATTTTCAATTTGTTTAAAAAATTTTTTATAAAATTTTCTTCCAACATGTTCGAACATTCCAACACTTACAATTCTATCAAATTTTTCATTAAGTTCCCTATAATCCATTAATTTAAATTTTACCTGATTTTCCAAATTCATTTTTTTTACTTTATCTTTACAATAATTTAATTGGTTTTCTGATAATGTTATTCCTGTAACTTCACAACTTGTGCTTTTAGCAATATCAATTGCTAATGAGCCCCAACCACAACCAATATCTAAAACCTTTTGATTTGGTTGAATATTAAGTTTTTTGATAATATGTTGAATCTTATTATTTTGTGCAGTTTCTAAACTATCATTTTTATTTTTAAAGTAAGCACAAGAATACTGTCTTTTAGGATCTAAAAATAAATCATATAGATTGTCTGAGATATCATAATGATGGGATACATTCATTTTAGATTTTTTTATAAAATTGAAATTTGTTAAGTATCTATAGGATCCTCGAAGTCTGTTAATCAAAAAACTAAAAAAGTTTAAATTACCTCTACCAAAATTCATTAATGCTAAATCTAAAAAATCTGTAAGAGTTCCGTTCTCAATAGTAATTTCTCCATTTGTATAAGCCTCACCAAAATATAAATCAGGATGAAACAATAATTTGTAATGAAGGTTTTTATTTAAAATTTTTAATTTTAAAGGGTTATTGCCTGGACTACCAATAATGTAATCTTTTGAGTTTGCATCTGTTAAAATAAAACCGTCTTTTTTAAAAACTTTATTTAAAAAACTTGCTAGTTTCATATTAAGCCGCCAAAGATGGTTTGTTTGTAAAATTTAAATCTTTCAGATCGTCAATCAAATTTTTTTCATCAGTCTTACTCAAAAGACATAAAGGAGGTAATATATTTTTATAAATATTATTTTCTTGAGAACAATAACTATGTAGTCCAGAAATTAAATTATATTTATCAAAAGTTCCTCTCACATTACATAATTTTTGATTTACAGTTTGTTTTTTTCCAGAATTAAAATCATCATAAACTTTTCTAGATAATTTAGCTGTCACATTGCAAGTGGCAGTAATTATTCCAGAACAGCCTAATTCTAAACCTTTTAACAATTTGAGTTCTGAGCCTGGAAAAATTGAAAAATTTTTTAATTTTAAGTTTTCAAATAGATTATATGAACTATCTTTCACGCCTACAATTTGATCAGGAAACTTTTTAACAAGTTCACCGACACACTCTATACTAAATTTATATCCACAAAGTTTTTCAAAATTGTAAAGAATAATTTTACATTCAGGAATAGATTCTATTATCCTCGTATAAAATTCTATAACTTCTTGGTCGCCATATTTATAATAAGCTGGAGGCATAATTAGAAATTTTTTAAAATTTAATGAAATTGCTATTTTCATGAAATTAATTGTCTCACCTAAAGAATTTAAACCTGTTCCAATTATATGTTTATCTCTAAACTTGGTTTTTGAAAGTTTGTTCAATAATTCAATTTTTTCAGAAATAGGTATTAATTGAGACTGACCTGTGCTACCAAAAATTGCAGTTCCATGACAACCTTGATCTATTAGTTTTTCAGCATGAACTATTGTTTTTTCAACATTTAGGCTCAAATCAGTATTAAGAACTGACATTGAAGCTGCAAAAATTCCACTTATTTTTGTCATAATAAAAATTTATATAAAAAATATACTTAGTAAAGTTTATAAATACCATATGAAAATATTAGCTGTTCAAAATAGAATGGGTATTGGAGATACTGTAATTTTTTTACCTTTTATAAAGGCTGTTTCTAAAAAATTTAATACACCCATAAGTTTACTTGTCAAAGAAAGTTCAAAAGCAGACCAATTTTTAAACCAAACTAATTATATCGACAAAATTCTTATTTTAGAAACCAATAAAAAACATGATGGTTTTTTAGGGAGTTTAAATTTAATTAAAGATATTAGAAAACATAATTTTGATAAAATTATAATTTTTAATTCATCTTTAAGATTCAATTTGATTGCAAAGTTTTCTGGAATACCTAATGTTTACCAATATTCATTATTTCAAAAAAATAAACAACATATCACTGAAACTCCAAAAGAATTTTTAAAAAATAAATTTGATATAATAATTAAAGATGATCCTGAGGTTCAAATTGAAGATAGTTTGATTTCCCAATCAATAGAAAAATTTCAAATTAACAAAGATGAAGTAAATGTGCTTTTAGGTATAGGGGGCTCTGGACCAACCAAAAGAATACCAGCTAATATATTTTTGAGTGTAATTGAAAAAATTTTAAAAGTTAAAAAATGTAAATTTTTTCTTGCCACTGGTAGAGATTATGAAGAACAGATTATATTAAATGAAATACTACAATCAAAATTTAAAAATGTATGTACGCCTTTAGATAATTTGTCAATAAGTGAAACTTTACCAGTTATAAAAAATTGTAATATTTCTATTTGTAATGACTCCAGTTTCAGTCATTTATCTGCAGCTTTAGGTATCAAAACTATAACTCTAATGGCAGATACTCCTTTAATTTATGGAAACTATAGCTCTAAAATGTTTCCAATTATTCCTGACGGTGAAAAAACTGTTACTCACAATACTTTGGGTAAGGAAAAAATTAATCCTCAAAAGATTTTTGATAAAATTTTTGAAATTATCAATTAAGAAATATCATTTAAAACTATATCTTTAGCTTCATTAACTATAGATGATAATCGGGAGGTTTCTGGGGAAACATCAGGATGAATTTTTTTTTGAATTTTTATGTAGGCTTTATTAACATCATTTTTGGTAATTTTTTTATTAATATCTAAATTTAAAATCTTATAAGCTTCATGAACAGATATAGATGATAAATTATTTGAATTTGATTGATTAAATGAAAATCTTCCCGATCTTCTTAATGTTTGAATTAATCTAAAAAGAGATATTAATTGAAAAATAGACAAACCTTTTAACTTTAATAAAGCAAGACTAGCCAATGTAAGAGGTAACGATAATAAGAATCTACCTCCTATAGCAAATAGAATTGCAAAAATGATTAATCCAATAATTATTAAAACCCTAAGACTTTTTGATATCCTTTTTGAAGAAATATTACTAATAAATCTCAATAGAAAATAAAAAATAGTCAATATAACTACTGTATAAATTATTATATTCATATATTTCTTCTCTTTAATGAAAGTACCACAACTAAGAAAAAAACCAGAAGCAAAATCTTGTCACAACACTAGTTGGGAAGACAATTATAGCTGGATACACCAAAAAAATATATTGGAAGTCCTCAGAGATAAAACAAAATTAGACCCTGAAGTTAAAAAATATTTAGAAGAGGAAAATAATTACGCCGAACATCATTTAAAAGATACAAAAAATACACAAAAAAAATTATTCGATGAAATTAAAGGCAGAATAAAATTAGATGATGAATCCTTACCATACAAGGACCACATATACGAATACTGGACAAAGACTACAGCAAAAGGAAATTACTCAATAAAACTTAGAAAAAAAATTGGGTCAAACAATATAGAAGAAATTTGGAATGGTGATAAAGAGAAAGAAAAAATTAAAACAGAATATTTTGGAATTGGAGATTTAGAAGTAAGTAATAATGACAAATATCTTGGATACTCGTTAGATATTAAAGGTTCTGAGTATTATACAATTTATATAAGAGATATTAAAACTAATGAAATTATTTCAAAAGAAATTAAAGAAACATCTGGGGGAATTACATTTAGTTTAGATGATAAATATATTTTTTATTCAAAACTTGATGAAAATCACAGAGCAAGAAAAATATATAGACATAAAATTGGAAATTTTGATGGTAAGGATGAATTAATCTTTGAGGAAAAAAGTGAAGCTTTTACAGTTAGTATTGGAATAAGCTCAGATGAAAAATATTATTTTATAAATACTTCTGACCATAATACATCAGAACAATATTATTTTAGGTTAGACGAAGAAAAACCAGCACCTAAACAAATAATTAAAAGGGAGAGGGGGGTTTTGTATTCTGTAAATTCATGGAATGGAAAATTTTATAATCATACAAATAAGAATGCTGAAGACTTTAAAATTGATATTTGCGATAATTTAGAAAACCAAGATTGGAAAACATTTATACCAGCAAAAGATGAGGTTTTAATTGGTGGGCTGACATTTCTTAAAAATTGGATTATTCGTGGTGAAACATCTAATGCATTAGATAAATTATTTGTTAAAAATATTTCAACTAATATAGAAGAGGAACTAATTTTTTCTGATGAAAATGTGTATGTTCCAGGTGTAACATTAGCCCAAAAAAATAGAAATACTGATGAAATCTATTTAGGATACTCATCACCTAAAACACCTTCAAGAGTTTACAGATATAATCTTTTGAATAAATCTAAAGAACTTGTTAAAGAACAGGAGATTCCATCTGGTCATAACAAAGATGATTATATTGTCGAACGATTTGAATTTAAGTCCCATGATGGAAGACTTGTACCTTTAACAATTACAAGACATAAAAAAACTAAAATAGATGGTTCTGCAAATCTATTATTATATGGATATGGATCTTATGGAAACTCAAT
>Ga0209631_10007187_pt1 | contig 11254 bp, 9 predicted proteins | sample COG_08_FD_184752 | JGI IMG/M metagenome (GOLD analysis project Ga0209631, IMG submission 184752) | Pelagic Microbial community sample from North Sea - COGITO 998_met_08 (SPAdes) (version 2) | ecosystem: Environmental > Aquatic > Marine > Neritic zone/Coastal water | place: Helgoland, sampling... | reverse complement strand
CCACGGCTGCAAGGTCCACTCGGCTCTCCCGGTTGAGAAGCGCGATACGGAGTCCTGTGCTGGCAGCATTACCGACGGAGGTGACGTGGGGTAAAGCGCAATCCGGGATGAGTCCAAGTAACATGGCATATTTTGAATCGACATTGCTGCCAAAGGCGCCCGCGATCCGAATTTCGTCGACGCTTTGAACGGGAAACCGATCCATTAATAATTTAACGCCAGCGTAGAGCGCCGCTTTGGCCAATTGAATTTGACGAACATCATTTTGGGTAATCATGACGGGGTTGTCCCCGGGCACGAGCACATAAGCAAAGGTCCTGCCGTTTTGAATAATACGATCGCTGCGCGCAACGGCGCTTGCCTGGATGACACCATCACTGGTCAAAATACCCGCCAAAACCATCTCGCCGATGACTTCGATAATGCCCGATCCACAAATGCCTGTAATGGTCAGGTCCGCCACGGCATCGCTAAAGCCATCCTCATCGGACCAAAGTGGCGAGCCAATAACGCGGTACCGGGGTTGCAGGGTTTTGGGATCGATTCGCACCCGCTCGATTGCCCCCGCTGCTGCCCGCTGTCCACAGCTGATTTGAGCCCCTTCAAAAGCAGGGCCGGTCGGGCTCGAGCAGGCTAGGAGTTTCGAATTGTTCCCCAGGACAATTTCTGCGTTGGTGCCAATGTCGATGATGAGAGACACTTTCTCGCTCAGATGAGGTTGCTCAGAGAGCATTACGGCTGCGGTATCGGCACCCACATGGCCGGCGATACAGGGCGGCAGGTAGAGTCTGCCACCAGGGTTGATCAAGAGGTCAACCGTTGATGCGGGTACATTGATTTCGGTATCGATGGCCAAAGTGAAAGGCGCGACCCCTAAAGGCGTTGGGTCTATGCCGAGCAGCAAGTGATGCATGATCGGGTTGCCCGCCGCAGCGATCGAGACGATCAGGTCTGGATCGATGTTGGCCTCGGTTGCAGCCTCCTGAAGTAATGCGTTGAGCGCGGCACGAACAACCTCGGTCATCTCGGCAATCCCATCAGGATGCATAATGGCGTAAGAGACGCGGCTCATAAGATCCTCGCCAAACCGAATCTGTGGGTTCATGCGACCATTTGAGACTAAAACCTCGCCCGATTGCAGGTCCGTCAAATGTAGCGCAAGGGTGGTTGAGCCGATGTCGATCGCGGCACCAAAAACGCGATCGACGAGGCCAGGCCAGACGCTGATGAGGGTTTGCGTCGAGGCGGTTTCAAAGACGGCAACGGTGACAGACTGATGGCCATCGATGAGCGCGCGATGCAGCCGGGGTAAAATGCTGGGATCAAAACCGAGACCGTCGAGTCCCCAATCGGCCAGCAGGGCCGCTTGTATGCGGGTAAGATCACTGGTGCTGGCATCGAGTTCATTGTCCGCCACTTCAAGGTAGTACAACCGAATATCGGGTACGATTTTAATATCCCGAACGACAGCTGATTTTCGAACAACCTGGCGATGAACTTGTGACTCGGGTGGCACATCAATGACTAAAGGGCCTTCAATCAGGGTGTGACAGCTCAGCCTGCGGTTACCAAGCGGGCCTTTTCGGCGTTCGAATTGCCCTTCCGTTGCTGAGAAAGACGATAAATGCTGTGCCTTTGAGGTGATGCCGTGTTTCGGGAAGTCACCTTCGCTACAGAGGATCTGACAGCGACCGCAAAGGCCTCGGCCACCGCAGACCGAATCAATGTCGACACCAAGCTGGCGGGCTGCGGTCAGCAACGGCGTGCCAATGGCAAACGACCCGCGGCGACCTGACGGTAGAAAGACCACGGGCACCGCCGCACTCACGGAGAACATCCTCTTGGGTCAGCTCGCATTAACCGCGGCGCCGACGGCGGCCACCCTCGCGGCGCGATTGACCTGCATCGGCGGCTTGCGGCGCTCTGTGTTGTTTGATCCAGCGAGCACAGTCTGGATCGTGCCCCATCATGACGTCGGCGCCGAGTACCGCTCGCACCACCTCTTCATGCAAGGGGTTGGTAATGGCAGAGGTCATACCCGAGGCCATAGCCATCGGCAGAAACGCGGCATTGATCCCGTTGCGATTTGGCAGGCCAAAACTCACGTTTGAGGCGCCACAAGTTGTGTTGACTTTGAGTTCTTCCCGCAGCCGACGCACGAGGTGCATCACTTGCCGTCCGGCGGTATTGATGGCGCCGATGGGCATGACCAAGGGATCAACCACCACATCAGAAAACGGAATGCCATAGTCGGCGGCGCGCTCAATAATTTTCTTCGCGACCTCAAACCGCACATTTGGATCTTCAGAGATCCCTGTTTCGTCATTTGAAATCGCAACCACTGCGGCTTTGTATTTTGCAACCAAAGGTAAGACCGCATCGAGTACTTCATCTTCGCCAGTGACCGAATTAACCAGCGCTTTGCCTTGATAGACGGCAAGGCCTGCTTCGAGTGCGGCCACAATGGACGAATCAATGGTCAGCGGTACATCTGTAATCGATTGCACCAATTGGATACATTGCGCAAGGATCGCGGGTTCATCTGCCAGCGGAATACCGGCATTGACATCGAGCATTTGCGCGCCGGCAGCAACTTGCGCCAAGGCATCTGCCTCTACGCGTTTAAAATTGCCCTGGGTCATTTCAGCCGCCAGAATTTTTCGACCCGTTGGGTTGATGCGCTCACCGATGATCACAAAAGGTTGATCAAACCCAATGATGACCTCCTTAGTCGCGGAACTTAATATCGTGCGGGTCATAATTTACTCCGAAGAAAAACGCGTTTTAAGAGTGGATTTGGGTGGGTGGCGGTTGATCAGGCCAGAGCCCCTTATTTTTGATAAGCGCTAAGAGATCCTCATCTGAATAGCGCGCTTCTAACGCGGCTGCGGCATCGTTGGCCACTTGGGTCAGGTCTTCCGAGACCGGTATGTCTTGGGAGACGCGCTGCCAGGCGTCAAGATAGGCCTCACTGCCGCCTTTATCGGCTCGCATTGCAGCTCGATCAATGGCCGCTTGAAAACGATGAGAGAGTTGGACCTTGGCCTTAGCGCGGCCTGCCTTGACGAGGACTTGGGAGGGAATATCCCGCCAGGAAATGGTAATTAATTTCACGCGGCGCACCATGTCAAAGGTTTGGTGAGCGCGTTGTATCCAACAGGTTGATGCTCAAAGCAAAGGCCCAAAAATTTGGCGGCAGCGCGCGCGCTTTCAAGCAGCGTCCCGTCTGCGCTTTGGGACAGATAGCAGAGTTTTTCGTAGTGGCCAAAATAGGCGGGCAAGAGTTCCGGGTGCTTATCCAGCCCTAAAGATTGAACGACCATGGTTTCAAAATGGCGGGTGAGAAAATCGGTGAGCCAAAAGGTGCCGGGATGGGACGCCATATGGGCCTCAAAATTTTCAAGTCCGGCAAATGCGGCAAAGCAATGCGGGCCTGGCAGACGCTCGATATGGTCCGCATTTTGGATCAGTCGATCGATCGCGCCTTGTGTGCCGCAATCGCCATAAGCAATGAGGATCTTGGCATATCGAAAGCCGGCCTGATCAATCTTTTTTGCCAGCCGACCAGGAATTTTCGCGGGCGTGTTGTGCAGCGCCGCATCCAGGCATTGAATCTCTAAATGCCGCCATTGATGAACGGTTTTTAAATGCTGAATTTCTCGGGCGAGGGCGCCGCAAGCAATGACCAAGCAGGGCTTAGGCATTGGCTGATCTGCGTGCTTCGATCAGCCGGGTAGCTTGCGCTGCCGCCTCTGCCGCGTCTCGACAATAGGCATCGGCGCCAACGGCTGCACCAAACTCTTCGTTCAGCGGGGCGCCGCCAACCATCACGATGTATTGGCTACGCAAATTGCGTTTCACCAGTTCATCGATAACCACTTTCATATAAGGCATGGTGGTGGTCAACAAGGCAGAAAGGCCCAGAATATCGGGTTGATGTTCTTCTAATGCGGCGAGATATTCATCGACCGAATTGTTAATACCAATGTCGATTACCTCAAAACCAGCACCTTCCATCATCATGCCCACGAGGTTTTTGCCAATATCGTGAATGTCGCCTTTGACCGTGCCAATCACCATTTTACCGATGGGTTTTACACCGGTCTCGGCCAAAAGCGGCTTGAGCACACCCATGCCGCCTTTCATGGCGTTCGCAGCCAGTAAGACTTCCGGCACAAACAAGATGCCATCTCTGAAATCAACGCCGACAATTTGCATACCGCCGACCAACGCTTCATTCAGCACTTTCTCGGCACCCCAACCTCGATCCAAAAGAATCTCGGTGCCTTCGACAATTTCATCTTTTAACCCGTCATAAAGATCGTCGTGCATTTGGGTCACGAGCTCTTGATCATCGAGCTCACTAAGATTGAAATCATCATCGAATGCTTCGGTCACGTGCAAGCCTCCTAGTAGTCTTGGTCAGCGGAGGCGCTTTTTCGGCGCGCCATAAATTCAAGTAACGCCTCATCAATGGCAACATCCAGCGGTGGTGCCTCGTAATCGTTGAGCTGCGCTTTCCATCGCATATTCGCTCTCTTTTCTGCATCGAGGGCGCCATCTTCCTGCCATTGCTCAAAACTATTGTTGTCAGCCATGGTTGATCGATAGAACGCTTTTTCAAAATTGTTTTGGGTATGGGTTGCGCCCAAAAAATGCGCGCCTGGGCCAATCTCTCGCAGTGCGTCCATGGCTTGACCGTTCTCCGATAGATCAATGCCTTTAAGGAAAACCGCGATCATATTGGCTTGATCTGCATCCATGACGAATTTTTCGTAGCTCATGACCAGACCGCCTTCTAGCCAGCCAGCGGTGTGCAGCATGAAGTTCACACCGGCAAAAGCGGCCGCTTGCAGGGTGTTGGCGGATTCGTAAGCCGCTTGGGCATCAGCAACTTTTGAGGCGCAGAGTCCGCCGCCGGATCGAAATGGTATCCCAAGGCGGCGTGCAAGTGATGCCGCGCCTAAGAGGACGAGGCTGGGTTCTGGCGTGCCAAAGGTGGGGGCGCCGGATTGCATTGAGATGGCACTGGCGAAGGTGCCAAAAATGACTGGCGCGCCGGGCCGAACCAGCTGCGTGTAAGCCATGCCGGCTAATGCCTCTGCGAGAATTTGGGTCAGGGTACCTGCAACCGTCACCGGCGACATCGCGCCGGCCAAGATAAACGGCGAAATAATCGTTGCCTGATTGTTCTCGGCATAAACTCTGGCAGAGCCCAGCATTGTGGCATCGAACGTCATCGGCGAGTTCACGTTGATCAGACTGGTCGTGACACAATGGTCCTGCACAAACGCATCGCCAAACACAATTTTTGCCATATCCACGGTGTCTTGAGCGCGCTCGGGATGCGTCACCGATCCCATAAAGGGCTTATCGGAGTATTTTATGTGGCTGTAGACCATATCAAAGTGGCGCTTGTTGACCGGCAAATCGACCGGTTCACACACGGTGCCGCCGCTGTGATGAAGTCCTTGGTTAATATAGGTGAGTTTTACAAAATTTCTAAAGTCCTCGATTGTGGCGTAGCGCCGGCCGCGATCGAGGTCTCGAACAAAGGGCGATCCATAGGCGGGTGCAAGGACGGTCCGGTCGCCGCCAATAATGGTCGAGCGTGCCGGATTACGGGCGTGTTGGGTGAATTCTTTTGGTGCTGTTTTCAGCAGTTCTCGGCATAGGCCGCGAGGGGGCCGTACGCGCTCACCCTCGATGACAGCGCCCGCATTCCGCCAGAGCGCTAAAGCATCTGGGGCGTCTTTGAAATCAATACCGATTTCCTCAAGCACCGTCTCAGCATTGTGCTCGATCAGCGCCAGCGCTTCTTCGTTGAGCACGTCGAAATAGGGGATGCCGCGATCAATGTGGGTGACCAGTGCATCAGCCGCTGAAGCTTGTCGGGCGGCGACTCGACTGGATCGACCACCGCTTCTTCGTCTTCCGGGTTTGTCCATAATGGATACTCTAAATGCAGGCGCTGATCCGCGCCGGTATTCGCAATTGGGTGCGGCTATAAAGCGCGATTCTGCTCCAGCAGCTTGATAATCGACGGCAATTTTACGACATCATTTTGCCTAAATGCGACATGGTTTGGAGCCAAAATAGGGAGGTTTTCGATCGATGGGATTTGAATTAGAGTGACGCAAGGTAAGGGTGTTAGAACGCGTCGCAAGACTGCTTTATTGCCTAGCCAAACGCCGATTTGTCAGAGACGATTGCCGGCAAATGCGCCTGCAGAAATACCGTGAGTTGATTGCTAAGACGCTTGATAGGACGGTGAAATCAGAAATCTTGCAGGGAGCGCTTGAGTAAACGCCCTGCAGCGAACCGCTTTTGATCAAAGCGTTGCAATCAACGCCTTGTGATAGCATCGCCTTGTGATGACTACGCCTTGATGTGATGACGAATGGGGGACGCTATGCGGGTTCAGGAACAGCAGCGAATTCTACAAACGTTGAAGCAGGGTTTTGAAACGCAAACGACTGCCGATGCCGGCGAGATGCTGCAAGTGCCGATGGATGGCTACACCGATCCAGCGCAGTTGGCGCTCGAGCAAACCGTGTTCTTCAAGAAGACGCCCTTGATGCTGGGATTATCCAGCGACCTGCCTGGGATCAACACCTATGTCGCAACAAACGAAACGGGCGTTCCAATTTTAATGACGCGGGATGCCACCGGAAGCTTTCGGGCCTTTTTAAATGTTTGTCGCCACCGAGGCATGCAGGTGGTTGCAACCGGTCGGGGCGAGGGTCGGCAGTTTAGTTGCCCGTTTCACGCCTGGACCTACCAGAACACCGGGGATTTGATTGCGGTGACCCACAAAGACAAATTCGGGTGTCTGGCGCAGCGGGATTTTGGCTTAACGGCGTTACCGTCGGCGGAGGTCGCGGGCACCTTGTGGGTGCAGCCAACGGTGGGTAAGCCGCTTGACGCCACGGGGTTACTCGGGCCGCTTGCCGATGAGTTTAGGCATTGGGGTCTCACCCAGCACCCGTTTCGAGAAACCCAAGTCATAGAGGCTGACATTAATTGGAAACTGGCCATCGACACCTTTGGCGAGAACTATCATTTTAATGTGTTGCACCGAACGAGTTTGGCGACCGATATCATTGGGAATTTACAAACCCACGATATCTTTGATCGACACTATCGAATGGTGTTTGCCAGCAAAGCCGGTTTCGATCAGGCGCTCGCTGCAGGCGCGCCGATTGAAAAATGGCCCTACCGACAGTTGACGCTCAATGTTTACTTTTTGTTTCCGAATGTTATTTTTTTGGTGGATCCTGCTGGGATTGATGTGCTGCGAATGTACCCAGCGGATAATGCGCCTGGCCGATCGCGAACGCACCACAGTTATTATCCGCATCCGGATCTGGCCGATGCGATCACCGAAAGCCGATTTCCGGGCTTCAATAAAATTATTGTGGATGAAGACTTTTGGGCAGCGACCAGCATCCAGCGCAATGTCGACGCTGGCGTCCAGCCTCGCGGCCTCTTTGGCCGTAACGAACCCGCCTTGCATCATTATCATCGAGTGCATCGCGACGCCTTGGGTTTGCCCCCGTTATCCGTCTTACCGGCAGACTAGGACGATTAATCCCTGTAAACCATGCCCTGATAGGCTACATCAAGCCGAGGGCCGGGGAATATGCCTGGTTTTAACTGTCATATCAGTCACTATAGGTCTTGCCAGGTTGGTGCGGGATTAGAGATACTCAAGTCGTTCAAAAGAATCCACGTATCACCACAGCTGTTTATGCTGAAAGTGTCGCAAATGATAAGGAGCATCACGATGTCCGAACAGTTAAAACTGGTTGACCGTTGGCCAGAGCAGACGACCCGAGGTCATACCATCCCAGGTTCACGGTACACCTCAAAAGACTTTATGAACCAGGAATGGGAAGGGATGTGGACCAAGGTTTGGTTGCTGCTGGGCCGGGAAGCTGAGTTACCAAACCCCGGCGATTGGCAGATGGAAGAGGTCGGTCCAGAAGAAGTTTTGATGGTTCGCCAGAAAGCAGGTGACGTCAAAGCGTTTTATAACGTGTGCCAGCACCGAGGCAACCCGTTAGTTTCTGAATCAAAAGGCACCATCCTCAGACGTTTTGTGTGTAAGTACCACAGCTGGGCATTTTTGCCGGACGGTACGCTTAACTTTGCCCCGGATAAAGAAGACTTTCCGGAAGGCAACCCCTGCGGCAAAGTGCGCTTGCAGGAATTGCGCTGCGAGACGTTTGCCGGGTTTATCTGGGTCAACATGGACCCAGAATGCCAATCCTTAAAATCTTACCTCGGCCCAATTTGGGACGACTGGCATGCCCGAGACATTCAGTCTTGGCAGCGGACCATGGCGAACACGATGTGGCTGCCCTGTAATTGGAAAATCGTTTTGGATAACTTCAACGAGTCCTATCACGTACCGACGGTGCACCAAGGGGCGACCCCCGATACGGACCGAAAAGCGATCCGAGGACATATCGATACCTATTTTAAAGAAACCCAGTTTGATCTGTCTGACGAAGGCCACAACCGTATGGTCATGAAGGGGGGATTCGGCGTCGGCTCGACAGACGAGGCGGGAAATATTCTTGAGCCCTTGGCTTCACAGTTGCGGCATTGGGATATTGACCCTGAGGACTTGAAGGGACGGCCAGAGGATATTCGCGAAGCGCTACAAATCGCCAAGCGTAAATTGGGCGTTGAACGGGGCTACACGCATTACGACAAGATCCCAGATGCACAATTTACCGATGCCTTTCATTACACCTTGTTTCCCAACTTTGCGGTCTCGGTTTGGTCGGATGGTTTCCATTTTTTGCGCGCGCGGCCCCACCGGGATGACCCGGAGCAATGTTTATTTGATAATTGGTGGTACGCCAGTCCTGCATCCATCGAGGCCGGCGCCGCAGCCGGTGGTCGGGCAGGCCGAGCGATGATCGCATCCGACGGTAGCCAAGAAGCGCCCGTCAAGATGTTGACCTATGGGGAAGACTCCATTGGCGCGGCGATCGAAGAGGATGTGGCGGTGTTTGTCACCCAGCAACGCGGCTTCCGCTCAAGAGGCTTTAAAGGGGTGTATTTGTCGAATCAGGAAAAACGGATTCGTCGGTACCATGAAATGATTGACGACTATATTGCAGGCGATTTACCGAAGTCCTCGACGAAGCCCTCGGCGAAGCCTTCATAGAGACCCCAGGTCGCGCAGTCGATCCATTCAAACCAGTTGGGGCGAGGCGATCCAGGTTTTCTCGTGAGCTGGATAAAAAAGAAGTCGGGATAACCAGCGATCAGGATAGATCGCACAAGTTTAATTGAGGAGCCGCCATGTCGATGTTAGAAGATCGTTTAGCCATTCAGGATGTGATGACGAACTACGCCGCCGGTGTGGATGATCGAGATATGGCGCAATATCGTCGCTGTTTCGCGGATGATGTCAAAATCGTTGGTTTTGGTGGCGACGAAGTTGTTGGCGCAGATCTCTGGGTCGCTGAAGTTGTAGAGAAATTAGCGGCCTTTGGTCAAACCCAGCACATGCTTGGCCCGCAGTTGGTTCAAATTGATGGGGACGTCGCGTCGGTGCGTACCGATGTGCAAGCCTTGCATTACTTAATTGATGACCCAGAAACGACGTTTACCCTTTGGGCCACCTATCTGACGACGATGCGCCGGGAAGACAATGCTTGGAAGATCGCTCGGCATGAATTGGTGCGTCGCGGTACGCGCGTCCAAAAAGGTTAACCCAGCGCTTAACTGCTGCTCAAACGCTCAACCGCATCGAGGCCCTGCGCCTGAGTCGCGCAGAGCGTTAGTTTGACAATGGGAATGCTGCGGCTTAATCGCTGCTGATAGCGCTTAAACCCTGGATTGAACGTCAAAAACTGTTGCCAAATCATGCTGTATTCGGGGTCACCGAGCAGGCTCGCCTCATAATTTTGTGTTAACCCATCGCGTGTCACGAGAACCTTGGGGTTCGCTAACAGGTTTAAAATCCACGCAGGCATTGCGCGTCGACCGCCGCTAGAGCCGATGACAAACAAAACGGAAGGTTGGTGCGTATCGGATAAATACAGGAGGGGGGTCGCTCTTGGCCGCGCGCTTTTTCGACCCAAGGTCGTCAATAGAAGCGTTGGCGCGCCAAGGCCTGCCATGCTGACGCGCCCGGTTGTTTTGAGCAGTAACCATCGATCGATGGGAGAGAGCAGGGCAACGAATAAGCGACCGCCCAAAGCCGTGCTCGAAAATTTTAGCATCCCCTGCAGAAGTCTAGCTTTCACGGCCTTCCAAGTCGGAACTCACTAGGGGTAAGGCTATCACGTTCGATTGCGTCTGCCAGCAGAGGGTGCGCTGTGAGTGTCCTGCAAAGACTGGATCCAAGATAGGGGTAGCGCTCATGCTCGAGGTTCCATGCTAAGCTCCGATGAAAGGCAAAGAAACCGTCAGTGATGGGTTGAAACTAGGGTTATTTGCCTCGCGCGGATAAGGAGTACGCTAGATGGAGGCTAAGCCGCCGCTTAATGTGTTGTTGGTGATTACGGACCAGCAGCGCGCCGCTGACGCCGGATTCATGGGGAATCCGATCTTAAAAACCCCGCATCTTGACGCCTTGGCGGCAAAGGCCATGGTGTTCGACAACGCATGGGTCGCGAACCCCGTGTGCATGCCTAATCGGTCAACCCTAATGACGGGTAGGATGCCCTCAGCGCATGGGGTCATTTTCAATGATCGCTCATTAGAGCCGAGTGTTAATACCTTCGTTCGGGGTTTCCGAAAAGCCGGCTACCAAACGGCGCTGATGGGTAAGTCACACTTACAACACGGCGTCAGTAAAAACTCGATGGTGCCATTTCGGGGTGGGCCGTCCAGCCAATCGCCCTATCCTACGGGTTGGGATGCGATTGAGGATTATGAACGGTATACCGCCGGCCCGGTACTGGACCCGGAAGATTACTATGGCTTTGGTCACATCGAACTCAGTCTTGATCATGGTGCAAGCGTTGCCGGCCATCATCTGCAATGGGCCCTAGCGCAAGGCGGCGATCTTTCAACACTGGTGGTTGATCAGGATCGCGCTAGTCCGGGCGCGAAACGATCAAAGCATTGGCGCCAGATTTACCAGCCGCCGTATGATGAGCGTCTGCATTCAACCCGGTTTGTCACAGAGCGGACCCTTGCCTTCATTGAGGCGGCCCATCAGCGCCAGGCGCCGTTTCTTGCGGTTTGCTCGTTTCCTGATCCTCATCATCCTTTGACGCCACCAGGC
>Ga0209631_10007186_pt1 | contig 11255 bp, 10 predicted proteins | sample COG_08_FD_184752 | JGI IMG/M metagenome (GOLD analysis project Ga0209631, IMG submission 184752) | Pelagic Microbial community sample from North Sea - COGITO 998_met_08 (SPAdes) (version 2) | ecosystem: Environmental > Aquatic > Marine > Neritic zone/Coastal water | place: Helgoland, sampling... | reverse complement strand
GTTTTTCTTCTTCTTCTCTCGAGTGATTTAGAGAGAATTAGTAGGGGAAATGGAAGCAACAACAACAACCGATGACGATGCGCCAGGAAAGAAACAGACGACCGCGACTCCTAAATCAAACGCGGATTTTCGAAACTTTCTCCTTTCAAACGGGAGGAACGACGAGGAGAAGAACTTTGCGAAGAATAATACGACGACGACGACGACGAAAGAAGAAAAAGATTTGCCTGATGTTGGTGCTTTTCCAAATCGAAAGAAGAAGAAGAAGAAGGCGAACCAACTACAGGAAACGACGACAAAAACGCGACGCGATGAAAATAATACGCATAGATATCGAGATCGAGCGAAAGAACGGAGAGAAATGGAAGAAGAAGATCAAGATGATGATGATGGTGATGAAGGAAGAAGAGCGGATAATCAGCGCGATAAGAGTAATACTTTCGCGACGACGACGAGAGGAGGGGTGTTTGAACACGCTTTCGAGGATGAGGACCGACTCACGACAAAAACGACGACGATAAATACAAATAGCAAACGTTTGATGGACATTGAAAAGAGCAAATACATGGGCGGGGACGAGAAGACGACGCATAAAGTGAAAGGATTGGACTTTGCTCTGTTGAGGAAGAAGAGAGAGGAGTTGTTCGAGATGAAAAAGGAAAACATAGAGGAGGGCGACGACGACGACGAAGAAGAAGAAGTAGTAGTAGAGGATGAAGACGACGCGAACAATAATAATCCATCGTCGTCCGGGTATTCTTCTCTGTACGACGCGAAATCGAACCTCGGGCGCATCCTCGTTTCTAAAATCGAAACCGCGCAAAAGCGAAACAAAGACGCGCTGACGAAGCGGACGAAAATCCCACCGCTCTCGGGCGTTTCGTACCTGTACGACGTCAACAGTCGAACGCGAGAAGTGACGAGAACGATCGAGATGGAAACGAAACCTCGAGCGGATATCGAGGAAGAACGGAAAGCGCGACGAAGAGAGTTTGCGAAGATTTCAAAAGACGAGGAAAAGATTTTACGAGCGGTGGCAAAGGCAATACGTGAGCCTCGCGGTACAAAAGAAGAGGAGAAAAAGAATAGTCATAACATAGCAACAGATAATAGCAACGCGAGCGCGGAAGGAAAGAAAATAGACACCAACAATGCGGCGGCTGATTCGGATTCTGAGGATATTTTCGCAGACGTTGGCAAAGATTACGACGCAATCGCGGAACTGAAGAAAGAAGAGGAGCAAAATGGCAAAAAAGAAGCAACGACGACAGCAGCAAAGAAAGAGTCGAGAACAAAGTTGTTCGACGGCGAAGCGCTGCTTGAGGAGTTCGAAACTGGACCGCGAAAAGCAGACGAAAACATTAAAAAAATGGACGAAGCGTACGAACGTAAGCGATTGGAAGAACGCGCGGAGATGGACGACGACGCGTACGGCGAGTACTATCCTGGTTTTGACGCCGGATTTGGCGGCGAGATAGACGACGACGACGACGATGGCGATACCGACAGGGATAAGGACAAAGATAAAGATACCGGCGAAGAAGAAAAAGGGAAGAAAGGGAAAAAGAAGAAAGAACTCACGGAAGCGCAAAAAATGAAACAGAAAGAAAACGAAGCGTATCAAGCCATGCAGAAGCACATGAAGGAGAAGTATTCCGACAAGTACGACGCCGCGTTCGGGGTCGTCAAGAAAAAAGAGGACAACGAGAACAACGAAGCCGAGGACACAAAAACGGAGGAGGAGAAAGAAGGCGTCGCCGGCGGAAAACGCGCCAAGCGTCTTAAGATCTGATTCGTAATACTATACGTCTAATGGTTTAAAATACGTGTAAAAGTCAAAGTCTCGCTCGCATCTTTTTCTACACTTACGAGCTCGCGTTTGTTGTTGTTCTATGGTTAAAGTTAAGTTCCAAATGGGTTTTGGAAGCAGATGCATTTTTTGCCTTTTGCGTTTGCGCACTACTAAGCAGTGGAATATTATTAAGTAAGCTGAATAAGAGGAATATTTTCCCTCACTGTTTTCCAATCTCTTTTCTTCCCCTAAAAGAAACCCGTTTCTAGAAAGAGATATACGCGCTTTCCACGCGCGCACACAACAGAGAGCTCGAGTTTGGGAGCGGAGTCTCTTCCTCTTCTCTTTTTCTCCGTTTGTGCCCGCGTGGTGCGCATTCATTATTCGCGGATGAGAGGAGGAATTTAAAAGCGAGAAAATCGACGAATTGGAGAGGAAGAATTTAAAAGCGAGGAAAGATGTCGACGCTGATGCACCAACGGCACTTGCTCTTGCTCGAAAAGAAGCACAGACGAAACGAGACGACGTGGTTCGTGACAAAATCTGCACTCAAGAAAGGAGAGACGAGGAAGAAAAACTTTCACGTTGTTCGTCGTCGTTTGTTGCTCTGCTGTCTCATATTGGTCACCTTGGTGTTGTATTCTCGATTTTATTCGTCAACAAAGACGACGGCGACGTCGCCGTCGAAGATGCAACAAACGACCACCCGAAGAAGAAGAGCAGGAACGGTTAAAGAATTCGTTGGATGTAACGACGACAAGGACGGTAACGAAGATGACGAGGACGAAAAAGAGATGGATGCGAAGGACTTCGTGCTCCGCTCGATCGAAACCACTCGAGTTCGCTCGAAACCGTTTGCGAGTTACGTGCACTTGTGTCGCGTGTTCCCTAGAAAACTCTATCGAGAAATGACGGAGTATTTCCCACCGAAAGAAGCTTTAGCGCCGGCAAAATTGACGAGCCATAAGTTAAGATATAAAATCGATCGCGTCGGGAGTTTACTCGATCTTCCCGAGGCCATGAAGAAGACGTTTAAGAATTTCACGAAGACGGTAGAGGTGTGGTCAAAAGCGGAGGAGATTTTGTTATCGGAGAGGTTGAGGGAGACGGTGTTTAGAAAATTAGAGGTAGACGAGGTCGAGAAGAAAACACGGTCGAAGGATTTTCGGATACAAATGGACGTCGGCGGGTTCACTTTAGGGCCGCACCCTGATTCACCGAAAAAAATCGTGACGTTGATGTTGTATTTTCCAAAAGAAGAGGAAGAGGAAAGCAATAAAAAACTCTTCGGGACGTGTTTGTATACGAAAGAACAATATGAAACGTTCGCAGACAACGACGAAGGAAAGGAAGTATTACCATCTTGCGAGAAGAAGTTTTTGTTTGAACCAAACACGGGATACGCGTTCAAAGTAGGCGAGGAAAGTTACCACGGCGTGGACGACATCCCGCCACGCTGCGAAAGAAGAACTCTTTTGATTAACTGGTACTCGACAAGCAAACCAGTAGGGACTCAATCTGGAATCTTTCCAAACATTTGGGATATTATTAGAGGGGATGCGTAATCTTAGAAACATGTACATAATGAGTAACATTCGCGGCGGCTATAGCTAAAACATTTACTACTCCAAAAACGAATTTAGAGCGCGTAGAAGTGCTTTAAATACTCCAACGCCTCTTCGTTCGTGGAACACACTTTCAAATGTTCCTCCATTTCTCCTTCATTCACTAAACCGTGCTCTACGCACGACACGGTGATGAACTCTAAAAGCTTGTCAAACACGCCGTCGTAATTCATGAGCAAAAACGGAACCTTCTCTTCGCTCCCGATCCGTCGCAACTGAAATAAAGTCAAAATCTCCGCGAACTCGTCCATCGTACCGATACCGCCGGGAAGGCAAAAGAACGCCGTCTTCGTGTCCTCTTTCCCGTTCCTCACCCCCGCGTCGACGAGTCCGTGCTTCCGCGCGCTAAAGAACGAACACGTGGCGTATTGAGATTCGTTCAAGTACGGATGCTTCCGAGTCTTCTGCCTTCTCATGACTTTGCCTTCAATGTTGTCTCGTTCCTCTTTCTCGCCCATTAATATCAAGATACCGCTCGCTTTCCCGTTCGCTTCCAACCCTCCTAAGGTCACCGCATCCATCAACCCCGGCCCGATGCCAGACCACGTCGTGCACTCCAACAACACTGCCACTGCTTTGGCTAAACTCTTTGAACGCGCAAAATGGGCGTGCTCTTTATCTATTCTGCTCGAACCTAAATAGATCGCCCCACGACCGTTCCTTTCCACGAGTTCGTACACGAGGTTTAATTCCTCTCCGATTTTCGTCACCGACTGCCGATTCTTTTGTTGTTGTTGTTGTTGTTGTTGTTGTTCTCCAATTGGAGTCACCGACGGTCTCTTTTGAAATTGTTGTCGTTTTCTTCTCGATGATGACGATGATGATTTCAAGACGCTCGGAATGCGACCACGGCTCAAACAACGAAAACTCATCGCATTCGTCGTCTTTGTCGTTCCATTCTTACGTCGTGTAGTTTGTTCTTCTGGGCAGAGAGAAAGAGAGAGTTTAAGAATAGCAGAGTTTAGGGAAATGCGTCACTTTTCCAATTCAGAATGAAGAACACCAACACGAAGAAGAAGAAGACAAAGACAAAGACCATCATCGCGGACGAGCAACCTCGTCTCCTCGAGACAAAGGAGAAGAAAAGAAGAGGAGGAAACCAGAGGAGCAACAAACGCGCTCTCGATATCGAGAGTTCTCTCTCTTTATCTTCTTCTTCTTCTTCTTCTTCTTCTTCTTCTCAAGAAGCGGTAATACCGTTAGGGAAAGACGAGGAAACCTACCACGTGTACTCCGCGGTGTTTATTAAACTCTTCTCTTCTCCTTACTCTTCGTATGCGAAAACGAGGAAGACCACAGGAAGACTTTTAGGTGGAGAAGGCTTTGAAAAGTTTACCAACAGAGAGGCGCTTCTCTCGCTCGCGTTTTACGGAGACGAGGAGGAGGAGGAGGAGGAGAACGAATTTGGTGGTCGGAGGAGCAGCACGAGCAACACCTTGAAGAGCGTCGTCTCTTTGGAAAGAGTTTCGTTGAGCGGTAGAAGCAACAAAGGCGGGAAAGGAGGAGTGTCTGTCGTCCCATGCGTGGCTGCCTTTGCCGCGATGGACGAGATTCGATTCGCGACGAAATCTTCTTCTTCTTTGCGTTTTGTTTTGACCAACGCGGAGAACAAACGCGTGTGCGAAGGAAGGTTGAACGCCGCCGGAGAAGCGGCGGCGGCATCGATTTGGAGTCGGGTGGAGAGCGAAGAAGACGACCGAGAGGAGGAAGAGGAGGAAGAGGAGAAAGGCAAAAAAGTTTTGTCGCGGACGGAAAAGAAAGCAATAACGACCGAGGCGGCGACGAGGGGAAAACGAAGAGGAGAAAGCGACGAGGAGACGTGCCGCTTGGAAATGTCGTTCGTCGGTGAAAACGCGACGGTGAAAGCGTCGTGCGAGGTGCCCGCGGAGAAATTTTTTGCCATCCCCCGCTCGAACGAAAGACGCGTCTCTTCTTCTTCCCGCGAGCATTCGCCGACGCCGTCGGAAAGAGGAGGAGGCGCGGGTTCCGAGAAATCCGTCTCTTGGCACGAATTCAACGTCGATCGAAGAGATGATTTCGCGAATAGCAGCGGGGACGACAACGTCGATGACGACGAAATCGACGATGACGACGAAAAGAACGATTTGAAAACTCTACTCGTTCGTGGTAATACTACTACGAATAGTAGTGAGAGTAGTAGTCACATCAACGGTAAAGAAGAAAAGATAATGAAACCGGCGATGATGCGAAACAAAAAGAACTCAAAGTTAGTCTCCTGCTTGCGAGAACTGATTCCGTTAGAAATTCCTTCCGCGGTTGCTTCGTCTGGAAACATGATTTTACGGAAAATCGACGATTCGAAGGCTTACGCTCAAGACACGACGGCGCTGATACGAGCGCAGTACGCGGAATTGACCAAAGAATGGAATCACACGAAAGCAAAACTCAATTCATCCGGCGATATCATCTCGGAGGAAGAAGAAGAAGAAGAAGACAGCATTCGCGGTACGAACCGCGCGTTAGTCGAGATGCAACAAATGACCATCGTTGACGACGGCATGAAAAGTGTCGTCAGCGGAAGAGCCGAAGCAAACGCCTCCACGGAAACCCACGCCAACGAACTTTCGTGGTTCTCCGCGGGCGTGCGCATTGGCGTCGGCGTTGGATTGGGAACGTGCTTAGGTGTTGGAATAGGTGTTGGAATTTTGGTCAACGGTATGGTCGCTGGTAAAGATAAAATCGCACGGATCCGTACGGTCGTAAAAAGCAGAATAACCGGAAGTTAAAGAAAAAGAAAAAGAAGAAGAAGAGATCAGTTTAGACGCTCGCTCGCTCGCTCGCTCGCCGCAAAGAGAGTTGTTGTTGTTGATAGTATTGAACTACTTTTAATAATATTTTATACTCGAAGAAAAATGATATACAAAAGGTATACAAAAGGCTATGGATATATATACCTCTTCCCACGACTACTACAACGAATACCCGAGTTGCACCAACAATTGTCCCAACCACTTTTGCGTCGCCGCGTCGTCCTTCAGATGCGCGGTAAACGCCGGATCTCTCAACTGATCCGGAAAGCACCTCCTCAAACACTCCGCCGCTCTCGGATTATCGCTCAACCGTAAGTAACACCTCACGATGTGCTTCAACAACCTCGCGCTCGGTTGTTCCGCCAACTGCGCGACCATCCCCCCTAACACCGACCCAACCGCGTAGCACCTCTCCGCCGTCGCGCACGTGTACGCCAACCCGACTTCGTCCGATAAAATTTTCTGCACGATAAACGTCGCCACCGTTTTCGACAGCTCCGACCCTAACTCCATCGTTCGTAAACATAACGGGATTATCTCCGTGCTCAGTAAGAAATTAATCACCTCCGTGTCGTCCACTTTCACCAACGCGCCGATCACCCCTAACGACGTCAACCGTAAATACTCGAACGGTCTCGTTTTGCTCACCGTGTTCAAAAACGGGTACAAGAACAACGGCACGTGCGCGTTTAAAAACTGCGCTCGCGTGTCCGGATGCGACGCCACGCACTGCAGTAAAGCTAACGCGTTGCACACTCTGTTCGACGCGTGATTCGTTAACGACGGTGGCGATAAGAGAGGATAAATGGAGACGATTTCTTGCAACAACGCCGGGACGACGCCGTAAGAGTGCCACAGAACCGGGGCGAGATCGACGAACAGATCTCTTCGTTTGCTGATGTCTAACAAGGCGTTTTCTCTCGTTTCTGGGTCTTGTAAGCTCGCGACCAGGTGTTCCATTTTTAACGCTTGGTTATTTGATGAAGACGTGTTGTTAGAATTGCTCGTTTGTTGCTGCGTCTGCGCGGCTTGCGCGGCCATCATCATCGCGCGTACGAATCGTCCAATCGATTGGAAACGCTTTGACTCGCTCTCTGCGCTAAAAGCTTTTCGAACACGTCTCGAACAAATATCGATCGTATGCGAGCGGAATTTTCCTCGAAACACAAAAGGCGGTCTCACGACTCGTTTACTACTAAAGAATATAAGAGTGTTCGTCGTCGTCGTTCTCTTCCGTCGCTGTTGTGTTGTTGTCGCGGAAAGTTGTTCGTCTTGTTTTCGATGCAGAGATCACCTTTGGGGAAACGTCGAGAGCGAAATTTCCTCAAAAGAAAAGAGCGTTGTGTTCTCTGTTGCGTTGTTTCTGTCGTTGTCTCACAAACGGTGGCGGCGTTTGACACGAAGAACAAAGAAGAGAGAAAGAGAGCGGGTTTTACAGAGAGCGCTCTCACATCTCCGCCTCTCTCGTGTTTTTGCAGGCGCGTCTTTTTGCTTCCGAGAGGAGTAGTCTATTGGTGCGTTCGATTCGTCTCGCGAGGCGGATGCGCGCAGAGCATGTTGGAACGCGGAGAAGAGGATTCGTTTCCTTTGCACGGACGACGACGAGGATGCGATTTTTGGTCACATTCATCCTCGGCGCGGCAATTTTGACGACGACTTTGACGAAATGTGTTTCTTGTTCGGACGATATCGTCCAGAAAGAGGACGGTGGCGATATCGTCGTCCCGAAAGTGCACATCAGTCGACATTTCACCACGAGCGACTCAAAGACTGGGTTCCCGTTCGCGCTCGATCCCGTGGTAGGCGCGCTCGAAAAAATGTTGATCCCAACATCATCCTCTTTCTCCGATGATGACGATGATGATGACGAGGAAAAAGCAGAAGTAAAGGAGGCGTTTACTAATAAGGAGAATCCAAAATACAAAGGGTATTACTGTCCTTTCGTCGGCCACGCGAAGTGCGAGGAGACGGATTCGCCGGAAAAGTACCACGGCGTGGACGCGTGGACGATCGACGAGACGTTTGAAGGCGTTTCGCCACCAGAACACGTACCTTTGGGAGAGTTTGACCAGACGAGGAAAGTACCGTCGCCGTGGCGCGCGTTAGGCGTGAGAGAGAGAGAAGGCGAGAAGGCTTTGAAGGAGGTGTTGAGGCAGAGGAGGAGAGGCGGCGGCGGCGGCGGGAGTAGTAGTAGTAGCGAGGAGGAGGAGGAGGATTCGTGGACGAGGAAGTACGAGAATAATAACAACGCGGATTATTTTTACGAGGATGACGCGACGTCTTCTTTTGCTTCTTCTTCTTCCTCGTCGTCGTCGTCGTCTTCGTCTGAGGAGAAAATCGAGGAGGCGTTCAACGCCGCCATGCGCGTGTTGCAATTTCACGATTCGGACTTGGAACGCGTAAGAAGAAGTAGGAAGTATAAGAACAAACATTATCCTGGCGAGGAAGCCATGCGAATGGGCATCGAACAAAGGTTTGGAAACATCAAGACGGCTTTGCTTGATTTCATGGAATTACTCATCAGTTCGAAAGAAACGAAGAGTCCCATGGAGGTTTACATCGAGTTGCTTCAAATGGGTAATTGTTTCCGTGCGAGAGGCGAGTTGGGCGACGCGGATTACGCGACGGATGCGTTCGAGATGGCCTTGTTAGCGAAAGGCGTCGCCAGGACGCAAAACGTGGAAGTGTACATATTTTATGGCGAGTTTAAAACGTACTTGAACGAGTTACCAGCGGCGAAAGCGTTGCTGCAAGAAGGCGTAAAGCAGGATCCTCGCAATCAACCGATGTATTTCGCGTTAGGTAACGTCTGCGCGAGTCAAGGTCAGTGGGAGGAGTCGATCGCGGCGTTTGGGAAAGCGGTAGAACTCGCTCCGGGACACGAACGATCGAGAGAGGCGTTGGAGGCAGCTATGAAACACGCGGTTGGCTCGAACAGACGCATGTACGCCGCTTTGTGTTTGTTGCTCTTAGCAGTTTTAGCGTGTTCTTCGATGATTATTTTCTTAATGGGCAGTAGTAGTAGTGGTAGCAAAGAGAAAAAGGCGAAAGACAAAGAGAGCAAAAAGCGCAAGTAAAGTGTGTTTTATTATATGATACTAATGCAAGCGTACGTAGAGTAGTAATATTTCACAGGTCTCAATCTATTGGCCAAACAAGCTCGGAATATACGCGTGATACGCAAACTCAGGGTCAAACACGAATTGCGGGAACCACATTTCCGACGGATCTAGCAGTTTGTGCCAAAACAAAACGATCCACGGGCCGACGCTTCCTAACGCCACGTTCAACCAAATCGCGTATTTCATCGGCATCTGTTTCCTCCACCCTAACGTCGAGATGAAAATCAACAACGCGACGGTTAAAGACCCAGTCGTACCTTTTACCAAACGCAAATGAAAATCACTATCGTTAAAGAGTTGACTCGTGTGCCAAAACTGTTCCGGTCCCAAGTACGTGTACACTGCCATGTAGCAGTTATCGAACACCGCCGCGGCGGCGTTCAAACCGACGTACGTCAACGTCGCCGCGTCTGGCGACATTTTCCCTAACCTCTTGCGACTTCCAGCCGTGATGAATTTATTCAATTTATTCCCGAAACTCATATCTTCCTCCTTCACGTCTCTCGGTACCTCCGGAACCAACGCCAAACAAAACTCCGTGCTCTCCCACAACTTGGCGATGGAAAAATACCAAAACGGCATCACCGCCCAAAACATCCAATCCGGCGCGTCTGGTTGCGCCGACCAGGCAATCCAAACCACCCCTTGAAACGACGCGACAAACGAATACCCGAGCTGCATGGCGTACTTCCCTTCTTTGCTCGCTTTAAATATGTTCATCAAAGGCCCGTACGATAACGAGTTTACCAAAAACAACGACGACGTCACCCACATCCACGTCCACCCCGGGCTTTCCCTAAACACCCTCTCTAAAACCACCGCATACAACGCGACCGCTAACGCACCAGCGCCAGAAAACACGTGCAAAGTTGACGCTAAAGTTCTCGATTTTCTCTGAATCGGGTTCCCGATCGGTCTCGGCACCGCCGAAGATCTCCACAGCGCGTACGCGGTGCCAAAAAACAACGTCGCCAAGTACACGTCTTCGATGTACCCGCCGACGCCGGGCGCGTGGTTCCCAATTAACCCGTTCCAAAACGAGAGCATGAATCCCTGAATCTTCTCCAAAGATTCCTCGGGACCGCCGTTCAACGCGACGATCCCGCCGGCGATCGTCGCCGTCGCGAGAAGCACCAGATTTTCATCCGAAGAAGAACTCACGTTGTTGTTGTTCTCGTCGTCCTTTTTTGACTTCTTCTTCACCGCTTCGTCCTCCTTCTCCTCCGCACCTTCCTCGACTTCTTTCTCCGCGACGACGACCGTTCCCATCGTCACCTGTTGCTCCTCTTGCTCCGACAGAAGAGATGAGTGTTGTTCTCGTCGCGACGACGAAGACGCGCATCGGATCGATGATGATGATGATGTGGACGCTCCCACGCTGGAGAACAGACGTTCTGGATGTTTTTCTTTTCGTTGAGTGCGAGGTCCTCTCGGTCCCCTCCAAATCCTCCTCCTCCTCGAGAGAGAGGAGGACGAAACACCACGACAACGACGACTTTTCCTCGTCGTCGTTTCGTTTGTCGCGGATGATGCCGTCGCCTTAAAGGTGATCATCATGTATTGAGATGATAGTATTTGTGCTTCGTCTCCAAAGTGTCACGGAGAGAAAAAAAAGAGAGAACGGGAGGAAGCGACGCGCTCAAGTAGTAGGGTTTAATACCCTAAATAACGTTTGCCTTGTGGTTTTTTTTTCTTCTTTTTTACTCTCGCGAGGTTTCTCGTCACTTCGTTCGTCTGCTTTTGTTGTTGCGCGCACAACACACTTTCGAGCGAGCTTTGATTGAGGAAACTTTCTCTGTCGTCATGACGCGACAACAACAACAACGAGATGAGGGTGATGCAAACATTGCTTTGATCCAAGTCCCAATCGGCGACAGCGGCGAACACGTCTCGATCGACCCGCGCAATCTTTCCCGAACGAACGTGGAGGACATTCTCGGCGTCC
>Ga0209631_10007184_pt1 | contig 11255 bp, 8 predicted proteins | sample COG_08_FD_184752 | JGI IMG/M metagenome (GOLD analysis project Ga0209631, IMG submission 184752) | Pelagic Microbial community sample from North Sea - COGITO 998_met_08 (SPAdes) (version 2) | ecosystem: Environmental > Aquatic > Marine > Neritic zone/Coastal water | place: Helgoland, sampling... | reverse complement strand
TGGAAACTTCTATAATGAGAATAACTACACCTGATAATATGGTAGCAGGTTACATAGTAGCTGCTGGAACACCAGCAAAAGATAAAGGAATATAATAATGGCGAGTACTTATACAACTAATATACGCCTTACAAAACAAGGAGATGGGGATAATCCTAATAGTTGGGGATTAATTCTTAATGACGAGGTTATTAATCTGGTTGATTCTGCTATTGCAGGATATACTACTATATCCTGTAGTGCGGCTAATATTACTTTAACCGAAGCTAATGGTGCAGCAGATCAATCTCGTTCAGCTATGTTAGAATTTGTGGGTACTGTTTCTGCTGATATTAATATTACTATACCTGTAAAATCTAAATTTTATATAGTTAATGATCAAACTGTTAGACAAAATGACTCATCCATTACACTTAAGACAGGAAGCGGTTCAGGATCAACAATCAACGCATCTGTTGCAGGAGTATATTTTTCAGATTCAGTATCTGTTTACCCTCTTAATGCTGCGGGATTTGAGTTATCTGCCACTTTTGCTCAACTGTCAGCTACTAATACTTTCACTCAACTTAATACTTTTACATCTGCTGTAGGTTTTGCTACAAGTATTTCTGCAACAGATGCTTACATAGGTACTGTATCTGTTTCAGCAGCAACGATTAATAGTGCTACCTTTAAAAAACAAGTGGCTGGTACTCCTGTAACTTTAACTGATGCAGCTTCTATTGCTGTTGATTTTGCTACAGGCACACACTTTGTTGTAAGTCTTGGTGGCAATAGAACACTAGAAAATCCGTCGAATGCTGTTGCTGGGCAAACTGGACATATCTATGTTATTCAAGATGGCACTGGAAGTAGAACATTAGCTTTTGGAGATGCCTATAACTTTTCAGGAGGAACTGCTCCTACAATGTCTACATCTATAAACTCTGTAGACTTACTTGTGTACAATGCTAGAGACGTATCGGCTATTGATACAGTTTTTGTTTCTTCATTTGGGTAAGAACATATGTCAACTAATTCAAGACTTGTAAAATTAAATTTTAAACCCGGTATTAATAGGGAATCTACTGAGTATGCAGAAGAGGGTTCTTGGTATAATGGTGATAAGGTTAGGTTTCGTCAAGGCCGACCTGAAAATTTAAGAGGTTACGTTAAAAGAGTTACTACTCCTTTTGACGGTACTGCTAGAGATATAATTACATGGTCTGATAATGATGCATATAAGTTTGCTTCTTTTGGAACAGAAAAGAAGTTATATGAATATAACAACGATGAAAATATTGATATAACTCCTATTAAAGAAGTTAGTGTAGGTACTAATGTTTTAGCTATCGTTACTATTGATGGAACTAATAATGGTTTTTATACCGTAGCTACTGAAACAACAATTATTGTTTCTGTTTCATCACATGGTGCAGCAACCGGAGATTTTGTTACATTTACATCTTCAACCTCAATAGGTGGTAATCAAGATTTAAGTGGTAGAACTTTCAATGTATCAGTTATTAATAGTAATCGGTTTCATTTTGAAACAACCGTAGCTGCAGAATCGACACAGAACAGAGTAGGTACTGCTACACTAAAGTATCTTTTACCTACTGGTACAAATATAGCTATCACTAATTTAGGTTATGGTGCAGATGTTTATAATGCTGGTGCTTCTGTAACAGGTGTACGAGCATGGAATCAACCAGCCTCTGCTTCTAATATTATTACTAGAAACACACAGTGGAGTTTAGATACCTTTGGAGAAGACATTATAGCTTGTAGAAGAGGTAGTCGAATATTTAAATGGGATACTACTATTGAATCTACTCCTGATAGGGCTGTAATTATTAGTGCTTCACCTTCTGTTAATAATTATATTTTAGTATCTCCTAATGATAGACATGTTGTAGCTTTTGGATCAACAGAATTTGGAACAGGTACATTTAATCCTATGCTTGTTCGTTGGTCAGATCAAAACAATTACAATAACTTTACTCCTTCTGTTAGTAGTACATCAGGTGAAAATATTTTAACAGACGGCACTGAGATTGTTGGAGCGGTTCGTTCTAGAAATGCTGTTAATATATGGACTGACAATTCTATTTGGTTAATGACTTTTACTGGACCACCTTTTGTATTTAGTTTTCAACAGGGAGGTACAAACTGTGGTTTGATTGGTCCTCATGCTGCAGTTGACTTTGATGGTGTCTCAATATGGATGGGTAAGGATAATTTCTATGCTTTTGATGGTCAAGTTAGAAATTTAGATTGTACAGTCCGTAGATATATTTTTGAAAACTTTAATCGTAATGCTGAAGATAAAGTTTATGCTGGAATTAATTCTGAGTTTAAAGAAATCATATGGCTCTATTGTTCTTCAGAGTTTACAGAGCCAGATAAATATGTTATCTATAATCCATTAGAAAAAACATGGTCATTTGGGACAACTACATATACAACGTATGATGATAAGGATGTGTTTGGAAATACAATTACAACGGATGTTTCTTCTTATCTTATTGATAATGAACCTCCACAAATTTTTACAGCTAATGGGCAACCTCAAGCATCGTTTATTGAGTCAGCAGCATTTGATATTGAAGATGGAAATGAGATGATGTTTATGGATAGGCTTATACCTGACTTCACATTAAACAATGGTAATCTTAAATTTAGTATTATTGCACAAAACTTTCCAGTTAATGACGCAGTTACAAAAGGACCATTCACAATTACACCAGCTACAAAGAAGGTTGATCTAAGGGCAAGAGGAAGGCAAGCAATCATTCTAGTTTCTTCTGAAGGTACTGGCGGGACTGAATGGAGATATGGCTCTTTAAGACTTTCTTTACAAGAGGATGGACTTAGGTAATGCCAGTACGTTATCCAGAATTACCTAAGTTTGTTCGCTTTATAGATTCAGAAGTAGATAATCTTTATGACACTTTATCTGAATGGGGAGCAAAATTAATATTAGATTTACAGACAAGGGATGTACAGGAAGAAACTAGACCTACAACAAATATTTTTACTGTTGTTACTGTAACAGAGATTGGTAGACCACAAGCAGGTAACATTGCATATGCAGCAAGTCGGGGGAAGTTTGTTGGCTATGTTAGTTTAGGAGCAGAAACTTCTTGGCATGATTTAAATTAATGAAAGATAAAAATAAAGACTTTGTAAAAATTTGTAGAATTTTAAGTGTAGCTCCTAATTATAAAAATTTATCTATTAATATATTACACAGATATACATTTCCATTAGTAAGTTTAGGACAATATAAAGTATTTGATAAAAGTTTTATAACATGGTCATGGTTTAGTGATGAAGTAGAAAAAAAATTTATAGAAGGAAAAACACTTATACAACCAGAAGATCATAATACAGGAGAAAATTTTTGGTATATTGATTTAATTTGTTTAGGAGGAAAAGAAGAATTACAAAAAATAAAAGAAAGTAATTTAAAAGATTTTGGACATTTAACTAGAAAATACATGAGAGTCTTTAGAAAAAATAAACACAGATATATAGTGGAGCAACCAGCAAAATGCTAACAAGCAGATTCACATCAATAAGAATATTATTAGCTATAAATATATTAGCTTCTATAGCTTTTATTCCACTTATTAGTTTTAGTTGGCTATGGGTTTTATCAGCTATCTTGATGTATTCCTGCATGAATGGTCTTGGTATTATTGTAGGTAATCATAGATATTGGACTCATAAATCTTTTGAGTTTAAATATTCTTGGATAAAATATTTATGTGGAATATTCAGTGTTATTTCTGGGACAGGTAGCACTATTGGCTGGGTTGGTATTCATAGAAACCATCATGATAAAGCAGATAATATTAATGATCCTCACTCACCAAAATATTTAAATTTATTTGATATGTTATTTTTAAGATATAAAATATCTTCTAATGATCTTTTAAGAAAATGTACAGATATTGGTAAAAATAAATTTATGAAATTTACTCATAAATATTGGTTACTTTGTATTTTAACTTATATTGCAGGATTAAGTTTTATAAGTTTTGAAGCTTTATATTTTATGTTTATTATACCTTCAATGGTAACTATGATACTTCAAGCTTTTACAAATTATTTTTGTCATAAAAATTTAGGCTATGCAAATTTTATAGGTAATGATGTATCTAATAATATTTGGTGGTTAGCTTATTTAAATTTTGGAGAGGGGTGGCATAACAATCATCATTGTTATCCACATAAATATACTAACAAAGTTAAATGGTGGGAACTAGATTTAGCGGGTAATTTTATTAGTTGGGTGAAACAATGATTGAACTAAGAAAAGATAAAATGTGGTATGATGGCTTAGATACTAATCCCGGTGTTGATCGGCCTTGGGATTCTGTAGCTAGAGGTCTACATAAATTTATTTGTTGGGGGCCGGGTGATGCTGGTGGTCCCGGCGATGGTCCGGGCGGCGATACTCCTGCACCCAGCCCAACACCGGATTTTGGTAATCCAGTAGATGATACGACTATTTCTGATCCAGAAGATTTTGGTAATCCTGCAGATGATACGGATACTGTTGATGATACAGTTCCCGATGACGCACTGGCTGGTTTTGATCCCGGTGAATTTGGTAATCCTACTATCGGGTTTGAAGCTGATCCATTTGGAGGTAAATCTACAAGAGGGCCGGGTGATCTTGGACTAAACGATAAAGAGGTTTTTGGCTTTACTTTTAATAGATTTGGTGAGTTTGTTGATCGTAGTGTTCCTGAACTTATAGCAGATGTAGTAGATATTATTAATCCTTTTGCTGGTTTTTTAGGTAGAGAGGTGATTGGGCTAGTAGATAAAGAGAATACTTTAGGTTTAAATAGGTCTAATCCTGTAGAACAATTTTCTAATATTGTTGGTCATTTTTCAAGGGATGCACAGACAACTTTAGATTCTTTAGGGCGAGGAATAAATGATGCAAAATCTGAGGCTGTAGATGCTGTAACTGGTTCAATTGGTTTAGGTCCGTCTAATACTGGTCCAAGTGTATCAACTTCTGGTGTTAGTAATACTGGCACTGACACTGGTTTTGGAGAACCTGATGGATCAGATAGATTAACGGGACTTGCATCTGTTGTACAACAAAATCCTCTTGAGGTTAGACCACAGGATGAGGTACAGTCTTCAGCATCTGGTATATCTAGAATAACAAGAAGACCTTTTAACTTTACACCCGGTAGAATTTTTGCACAAACAGGTGGTGGTATTCAGGATTTAATTAACAAAGAACCAACACTTCTTGATGTTGTAAATAAAGGAATGGCTATGCCGGAAGAGACTGTTCCTGCTCAAAGACCACAACAGTTTATCTCAGGACAGCAGCAACCCGGTGGATTAAGATCAACTAATTATTATACTAATGCAATGCAACCAGCATCTTTTTACGCACAACCACAGCAGGTAAGGAACTATGGCAGTATTTATTAATAGACAAGCACCCCAAAGTGGGATAGCTTCTCTTCTTGCTCTACAGGGTAGAGGGGGAGATACTGAACTTGTACATATGACAAAGCCAGAAGTTAATAGGCTTCGTAACTCTGGATTAATGTCTGTTAATCCTGATACTGGATTGCCTGAGTATTTCTTAGGTGATGTATTTGATACTGTTAAAGCTAGTGTTAAAAATTATTTTAAACCAGAAAACTTAATTCCTGCAATTGCTTCTGTTGCGTTACCTGCTATTGCTGGTCCTGCTTTTGGGGGTACAGCATTTGGACAATTTGTTGGTCCTGCAGCAAGTCAAGCAATCTTATCTGGTACTGGTACAGCTTTGGGTTCATTACCCTTTAGAAGTCCTAGTGATGCTTTATCTGCTGGCATTGTTTCTGGTGGAATGCAGTATGGTGGTAGTAAGTTAAGAGAGTTTCTTGGTAGTGGTAATGAAGTTTTTGGTATTGATAAAGATGATGGTACTAGAACCGCTGAAGCTAGAGCATTAGGTGAAGCTGCTAGAGCTAACTATTTAAAAGGTCTTGAAGCTGAAAAAAATTATATTGATCCTACTAATGAGCTAGACTTTGGTGATGATCTTGGTGATACTATTACTTTAGCTGATTTTAGTGCAGCGGCGGCGGCACCTTCTCAACAAATTCAACTTCAAAACCAAAAATTACAAGCACTTTTAACTCAACAAGCTGCAACTCCCAAAGAAGTATTAAGATTAGGTAGAGGAATACAAAGTCTTTCTCCAGATCAAATTACACAAGCAACCGGATTTACACAAGCAACTCCTGTCCAAACAAGGGAATTTATTGCAGCAGCTAAACCTTCAGATGCAATTCTTGATCCTTCTTTAGATCAAGCACAACGAATTGCTAGAGCAGCAGCTATTGAAAATAATCAGTTTGTAACCCCTGAATCTTTTGATAGATTCTCTGAAGCTAGATCATCTTTTAGAGAAGGAAATTATTTAGATGCTGCTAAAGAATTTGGTAGTGAGTTAGACTTTGGTGATTTTGGTAGAAGTTTATCTTCTGTTGAAGCTACAGGTCTTGTAGATGCTGTTGAACTTCAACGTCTTGCACAGGAACGGGAAGCACAGAGACTTATTGAGAGTGGTGTACCTGAACCTATTGCTCGTAGACGAGTAGCAAGACGTAGAGCATCTGGTGAGTTTGGTACAGGTGGTACTGGTCTTACAGCAGCAGAGGCTAAACGTAGAGCTATTGAGGGTGGTGGCTTTGAGTTCTTTGGTCCCACACAGTTTGTATCTGCTGCACAGGGAGGTCTTGTATCTCTTGGACATGGAGGTCAGACAGACTTTGAAGGTATAGTAGGTGGTGATGGTCATGGTATGGAAGACAATCAAATAATGGGAATTAAAGGTGGTGGTCTTTTAGCGGTATCACCTAAAGAATATGTTGTACCTGCTGATGTTATGGCTATGATTGGGAATGGTAATCCTGATGATGGTGCAGATGATATGGATAAATTTATTGCAGACTTTAGACAAAAGAAATATGGTAGAGATAAGCAACCACCAGAGATGGATGGTGGTAAAGCTCTTCAATCATTAATGAGTTAATGGAGAAATAGAATGGGTGTATTAGCAAATGTTTTTGGTGGTTCAACAGGACAGTTCGGAACTGGACCTACTGCTGTAACAGCTCAAGGACTAACAAGTGAAGGTTTTGATTTAACCAAACCTTTTATCCAAGATGTGTTAGAAGCTGGAAGAGCGCAGTTCTTTGAGGACACTACAGACCCAGAGACAGGAGATACTATACAACAACTAGCTCCCTTTGAACAGTTTACAGGTCCAAGACTTGCTGACTTTTCTAGTGAGCAACAGGAAGCTTTTACTGGTTTAGCAGCTTTAGGTAGGCAAGGTTTGGCTACCACTCCTGATTTAAGTAGCTCTGCTCCTTATTTTCAACAAGCTAAACAACAGGCTGGTCTAGGCTCATTAGCTTTTACTGAAGCTGATGCTGATCGTTTGATGAACCCATTCTTACGAGGTGTAACTGATACAGCTAAACGAGAAGCTATTAGAGAATATGAAGGAACTATTCAACCGAAGTTAGATGCAGCAGCAGTTCAAGCTGGCTCCTTTGGTGGATCAAGGGCAGCTATCCTTGAGGCAGAAGCACAAAGAAATTTACAACAACAGTTAAGTGAGATTGAAGAAAGAGGATTAGCTACAGCCTTTGAACAAGCTCAGAGAGGTTTTGAGTCTGAGAGAGGTAGACAGCTACAATCTTCTGCATTGTTCTCTGGTCTTGGTGAAGCTGCTCCTGCACAGGCTGCAAGAGAACTTGCATTGCTTTCTAGCACAGGGGAAGCTAAACAGGCACAGGAACAAGCGGCATTAAACTTAGCTGAGAAAGACTTTATTGAACAAAGAGAATTTCCATTACGTCAATTACAAGAGTATCAATCTCTTGTACGAGGTTTCCCATTCACACCATCTACATATCAAGTTACAAGTCAAAGTCAACCACAACCTAGCTTTGGTCAACAACTTCTAGGTACACTTGGTACAGGTGCTGGTATCTTTGGTGCCTTGGGTGGCTTCTCAAATAAGGCTGGTGGTCAAGTAGTACCTCGTCAATCTGGTGGTCAGGTTAGAGGTGGCTTGGCAGGTTTAGAAAGACATCAAAATAATGATATTCTTAGGCAACGACCTAGACTACCAGATGGTAGTTTTTATCCTGCTAGGGGAGCTATTGGAAGAGGTGCTGCTAATCCAATGGGTGGAGGAGATAGAAGGTCTTTTATTGATGTAATTACTTCTATATTTAATAGACCTCCAAATGTACAACAAGCTAATATGGCTTCAATAAAAGCTAATCAACCTAGATTTTCTGGTCAACAAGCTTCTGATTTACCACCTGTAGTAAGAGTTGGTGAAGCTGCACCGGGTAGTTTAAGGGAAACTAGCGCACTTATAGAAGCATTACAACCTACTCAGTTAAGACCAAGAAGGGCTGGGCTTGATACTTATATGGATATAGTTAATAATAAACCTACTGGTGAATATACTTCACCTGTAACTGTTAGTCTAGATGAAAATTATAATGTCGTTAAACCAAGAGGTATTAGTGCTAGTGAGGCATATAATCCGGGGAGAATGGACCCAACTGGAATGAAGGGAGAATATCGTATTCCACAATCTATAGTAGATGATTATATGTCTAGTATAGAGGCTGATAAACTTTTAAGACGAGCAACCCGTATGGGTTCTGGTCCTTCAAGAACAAATATATTAGAACCTATGCAAGATATTGAAGGTGGGTTAGCTGAAGAGGTTGAAATTAAAAAGAAGAAAATTGAATCGGATGATCCAGCTAGTAGATCATATTCAAAAGCAGAAGTTAAACTAGATATGGAAAAGATGGAAGCTGATGCTCTTAAAGCCCAAGCGAAAGAAGAAGCTGTTAAAGCAGAGGCAGCAAAAGCTGGCGGTGGTTCTGCACCTGTTTTAAATTCTAATGAACAAAAAAGATTAGGAGATGGCAGTCCTGAATTATCAAAAGTTTATAGTGAGCTTGATACAGCATTTAGTGACTATCTATCTTTCTTAGAAAAGAAAAAGGGAGAAGGTGCTGAAAGACTATCTGAAGCAGAAGAAGCTAGAGAGTCAAGATTATTCGCAGAACTTGCTGCAACATCAGCTAGATTTGCTGGTCAAGCTGGACCCGGTGGATTCCTTGCAAAACTAAATCAGGCTGCACTACCTTCTATTGCAGAGTTAAAGAATATACAGGGTGACTTTAGAAAAGAAAGTCGAGCAGCTAAAGATATTGAAGGTGATATCTTAAAAGATAAGCTTAATATTAATTTAGCTAAAACTAAACTTGATATGAAAAGAAGTGAACTTGAATCTCAAAATCTTTTAAGAGCAGCAAAAGCTCAAGCTGAACGAATAGCAAATAGGTATGGTTTAGATGCTAATGAAGCATATGATAAATTAGTAAAAAGTATAAATGATTTAACAATTGCACCTTTTCAAAAGGTACAGGTATATAATAGATTTACAAATTTATTAAATGAAGGTACTAATCCAACATCTGCTGTTAATACTGCAAATGCTTTTGCTTTATCTTTAGGAAAGGGAAGTGCTAGATCAAGTGGTACTACTGAAACTAGAACTACTCAAGCTGCACTAAATGATGTTCAACGAGCAGCTAAAGATAAACTAGCTGCAGCAAACAAATTGTCTAAATAATAATAAGGATAACCATAAATGGGCATAAGTTTCAGAACTCAAACCTTTCATGATATTAAAAATAAAATTGCTGGAGATGATGTAGCACCTGAACAAGTTGAAGGTATTATAGAATCTTATGGTGTTAATCCTGATGAGTATTATAAAGAATACGATTCATTTTTTGATAAGTATGAAAAAGGTGAAGTTGATCCAACGGAAGGATTTGGTCCTGCACCTGTAGCTATGGTTACATCTGCTTTAGGTAGAGCAGGTAAAGGTATTGTTGAGTTTGGTGATATGGTTTTACCAGAATCTGTATCAAATACTATTAGTAATTTTGCTGACGATGTTGGGGCTAACATACCCGAAGAAGCTAAAAGAGTTTTTCAGGAAACATTTGATCCTTATCATGGTGAAGGTTTGACAGGTGATATTCGTAATATAGGTGCTGAGATTGGATCATATCTTATTCCTTATACTGGCGTAGCTAAAGTAGGAAAGCTTGCAGGATTGGGTAAGATAGGTAGAAATGTTGCTGGCATTGGTGCTGCTAATCTTACTTATTCAGCTTATGAAAGACCAGAGGATAACATAGCTAATATTCTTGTTGACAATGAACTTTTACCAAAAGAATATTTAGATAAAATTAGAAGTAGAACTATTGATCTTGATGATCCAGAAGAGCAGCAATACATAGATCAGCTTGTTAATAATTTAGCATTAGAAGGTATTCTTGGTGGTGTTATTGTTGGGGGAGGAAAAATTTTAAAAGGACTTAGTAAAAGTCTGGCTCCAAAGATAGATGAAATTATACCCTTTAGTAAATATTTTACTGCTACTGGTGGAACAGATGACACTATGCTTGAGCTTGCTGTTAAGAGGGATGGTGCCGCTGCAGCAGCATTTACAAAAGTTAGAGGTTTTAACGAACCTTTAGAAAAAGAATTAAAAGATAAAGGTTTGTATAATGATGACTATCTAGAGGGTGTAGTTAATAAAGCTTTAGAAGGTGACGAAACGGCAAAGGCTACACTAAGAGCAGACTCTGCATTTGCTGCTGATACCGTTGATCAAATGAGGAATGAGATTGATACATTATCTAATTTTGTAAAAGATAATTTTATTAAAGATGGTAGTGAGTTAAAGGTTAAGATAGGAGAAAATATAGGAACATATTTAAATAGATCGTATAGAGCTTTTGATGATCCTAAATATAAATTTGAAGATATACCTGACGATGTTAAGCAAAGAGCAGCAGCATACCTAAGAGATGTTGAAGGGATACCCGAAGAAAATATTGGTCCTATATTAAAAGATTTAGCTTCTGGTAAAAAGGGTGATCAAGCTGAAGGTATTTTTAAATTCTTAGATAATATGTATGAGAATACAGGCAGCACAAGTAGGGTTACAAGGAGTCGTAAGGATGTTCCTCCAGAAATTAGAGCCTTATGGGGTGAAGTAAAAGACCGTTTAAGCCTAGATGCGCGTAGTTTAAGTGGCGGCCAACAGCAACGCTTATGTATTGCTCGTGCGATAGCCCTAAAGCCTGAAGTGATATTATTTGATGAACCTACCAGTGCGTTGG
>Ga0209631_10007181_pt1 | contig 11258 bp, 7 predicted proteins | sample COG_08_FD_184752 | JGI IMG/M metagenome (GOLD analysis project Ga0209631, IMG submission 184752) | Pelagic Microbial community sample from North Sea - COGITO 998_met_08 (SPAdes) (version 2) | ecosystem: Environmental > Aquatic > Marine > Neritic zone/Coastal water | place: Helgoland, sampling... | reverse complement strand
GCAGTACCTAGCTCGCCAGATATTCCCCATCCAGCTCGTTTTGCAGATCCTCAATCTCGCCTGCAAGCACCTCGTACTCTTCAAGTTTTTGCTTCAAGAAAGCAGCGGTAAGGGTTGACTTAGCAGCTATGCCTTCGGGCGTGAGCAAATACAGGTAGCCCAGTTTGTTGGGACTTCTTTGAAAATTCTCGAGCTTCACCCAACCCACTTCCAGCAACGACTTCAGGCAATGATTGGCCCCGCCCAGGCTAATGCCGAGCGCCTTCGCAATTTCCCTTTGTGTCGTTTTGGGGTTCCCTTCAAGAAAGCGGACGACTTTCAGGTGTCGCTCATCATACATTGTCTGCTATTTCCCCCGTCATGAGGTTTTAGGCGGCCGTATTTCAAGTTCATTTACCTGGTATTCGGCCCCCAAGCACAAGCCATACGGATTGGTTGGCGTGCCTTTCTATTTTCCGGGCAGGCTACCGCACGGCCTACACCGGACTAATTAAAAATCGGACGACTCGAAAGACCTCAAGACTAGTGCGTTCATACGGTGAACACAAGGTTTTCTTATAGTAAAAGCCGGACTGGCCGATTCAAATAAGACGCGTGGCACAGTCCGCCTATGAAACGCTGCGCCAAGGCTGCCTGCTCATTCATTCCGACGGATGCACCCACTTCAACCCCATACCGCTGCGTCGTCACGTCCTTGCGCGCGGCTGGCCAGTACCTTGGCCTCGAAAATCACCACTAGCCCAAGCACAAAAGCGCGCTTCCCTTGCAGACCCAGATCAACAAGCCCAGCGCACTGGATAGCGCGGTATCGATGCGCTCAGCTTCAACTTGCAAGCGATATACAGTCACCTATTCCAATGCAGGAGAATGGCGAACCAGCGTGTATAACAAGTCGGCTAATACGAAGCGACCCAGCGCGCCTTCTTAAGCGCGAGCCGCTCCAGACATGAAGGCAGCCATACGCGCTTGTGCCGCGCTCGTGCTGCGAAGCAAATTGCACTGATGAGCTTCTTTCAGCGATGCATCTATAGGATCTTCAATCGCTGCGTCAATGGCAAGCATCGCCGACCAGATTTGGCAGGCGCACCAGCGCCTGCCACTCAAGAGTTCCGCCGCTAGAAATCGTAGGTTATACGCGCACCATACGAACGTGGTGGCGCGATAAAGTCAACGAAGAATAAACTGGCAGCTGCAGCGCCTTGCCCATACTGCTCGTTCGCAAGATTTTTACCAAACAAGGTCACCGCCAGTTGGTCACCTGGCAAACGAAGCGTAGCGCTCGCCTGTAACAAGAGCGTTGAGTCATAAATGATGTAGTTGCGAATATTTGACGCAAAGTCATCTTTCCAATAAGCCGCTGCACGCAACGACAGGGAACCCAACGACCCAAGCTCGATATTATCGTAGGCAATACTCGTGTTTGCCGTTAACTTGGCGACGTTGAAGAAATCCAGACCGGTCGCGCTGCTAGGACGAGAAGGATCAGCAGGAAAAGAGTTTACGGCAAAGTTATCGAATTCGTCATAATCCGCATCAACGTGGCTGAGCCCAGCCCGGAGAGTCAGTTGATCAGTAGCGGACCAAGCGAAATCCAATTCGGCGCCTGAGATGGTTGCTTCCGCGGCGTTGTCTACCGTCTGCAAATTATCCGCGCCAAGGATCGTACGTTGCAAATCTTCGTACTCATTTCGATATACGGCGAGGTTTAGCCGAACATTCCCTTCTTCAGATTCCCATTTAGATCCAATCTCAAACGCATTCACAGTTTCCTCATCAAAAGGACCCGCTGATGTGCTGGGATTAGGGTTTCTGCCATTGAAACCACCACTGCGAAAACTCTGGGTCCAAGAGGCCCAGGTCAGCCATTTCTCTGAGACCCTCCAATTAACTCCCAGCTTAGCACCGACATTACCCCAAGATTCGTCGAGATCCTGATCAACCGTACAGGTGGTGAAGTTAAAATCGCAATTACCAAAACTGGCTACTTCAATTTCTTTCTTTTCCTTTGTATATCGTAAGCCTGCAATCAATGAGACTTGATCATTGAGATCAAATGTACCTTGGGCAAAGACCGCCCACTGGTCATGCTCTTGCGCAGAGCGCAAAGCGGGCGTGACTGCCCCACCGAAAATTATTCGGCGTTCCTTGTAGTCCAAGTCCTGAGAAAAATAGTAAACACCCGTGGTGAGAAAAATTGAATCACTCACCAGTCCAGACCAACGGACTTCCTGAGAAAACTGGTCCTGATCTATAAAGGGATTAAAGTCAAAAATGGAAAGGTCCGTGCCATCGACATCGACCAGACTTTCTTGTTCCATTTCGCGCAGGCCAGTCACTGAGGTAAGCACACCACCGCCAACTTCCCAATTCAATTCTGCGATCAGATGTGACCACTCTAATTCGTTGGTCGGTGTGGTCTCCAGAGCAAGGTCAAACTTATCTCTTGGCGGAACAAAGCCAGACGTTGTGGTTACAGTGCGCGGATCAAGAATGTTTCGAGCAGAAGGCCCGTCGCCCTCATCCTTACCCAGCTCTGCGATTAGATCAATCGTTAGGCTATCGGACACATCCCAACGCACTGACGGACGAACCATGTACGCTTCACGTTCGCCAATATCGTCGCCTGCAACGTTGTCGAAGATGTCGTCATTTTCCTGATACCGAAAGGCCAGACGTCCAGCGACACCTGTGCTGTCAGAGCCAGCTTCCAATGCGCCGCCGACGTCAAGAGAACCGAAACTTCCACCGCCCACATGGAGCGTATTGTTATTAGCCTCTCCACTGGGTCGTCGTGTACGCAGTACAACAGCGCCACCCGTTGTATTACGTCCGAACAGCGTACCTTGCGGTCCCGCCAATACCTCTGCCGATTCTAGGTCGTGCACATCAAGAACACCGCCGGCTGAAATACCCAGTGGCATGCCATCAACTACAATTGAAACCGTGGGATCTTCCGTGGTTACCGTTCCAACGGTGCCCATTCCACGGATCGTAAAATTAGCATAGCCACGTATGGGGGCCGTTGGTGGAAGATCTGCGGCAGGCACCAGCTCGCCAAGGTCCGCCAGATTGACGACAACCGCATCTTGCAGTGCATAGCCACTAAAACCATACGTCGCGACAGGCACATCTTGTGCATTTTCAACCACACCTCTTTTTTGGGCCGTCACGACCACCTCCTCCAATGTGCCACGCGCTTCTTTGTCTTGCGCGACAGCATTGGTCGGGATAAGGGTAATAGACAGTATCGAGGATACTGCTGTCAGAACTCGCACAAGTCTTCCGGTACTCAGACTCATGTTGAATCTGATTTTGTCGCGTTCATCTGTCATGTTGATAGCTCTGCATCTTAAGATGCTAAGCATGCTATTTGCCCGCGCTATCGATGGTCAATTTAATAATATTTACGGAAATTAAAATGTGAGCGCGCTAATTAGGAAGCGCGATCAACTTTTATCGAGGCGATTTTCCAAAGCTTCTCGAATGATCTTTCCGCTATCACTACGAGGAAAATCATCAAACGCGATAAAGTGGATTTCTCGTGGGCGTTTATACCCTGCCAGTTTTTCTCTACACACTTTTTCTATGTCGGCACCCAGCAGTTCGTTTGCTCCAACCGTCGGACTTCTCGCGATAAAGGCCGCGACAATTTCCCCCCATTTTGGATCACGCTTTCGAACAACAGCGGCTTCGGCGATCCTAGCATCCGCCAGCAATACCCGCTCAATTTCAGCCGGATAGATATTTTCCCCACCGGACTTAATCATGTATTTGGATCGCCCAACAAATTCGAAACCGCCGCTGCTAGTCTGTCTCAGCAAATCGCCCATATGAAACCAGTCTTCGCGAAAATCCTTTGCATTTACTTCAGGGGCGTTCCAATACCCACTAAAAAGGGTCGGTCCGCGAACGACAATCTCTCCTACCTCACCTGCCATCACATCCAGCCCATCTTCATCTATCAAGCGAAACTCGCAAAGTGAACTTGACTGTTTAGACAACTCTATAGGCACTTCACCCACAGGTATGAGATGGCGTGTCGCCGGCGGTAGGCCTGTTTCGGTCGCGCCAAAGCTGTTAACAAAGGGTGCGGTAAAAAAGGTCGTGACTTCTGCGATTTGAGAGGCCGGCACAAGGTCTGCCATACAGCCCACAGCCCTAACGCCCATCGGCTGGGTATTGGTTTCGCGTAGGCGGGTTAGCAAGGGCTCGATAGTGGCTGGCATCAACAGCAACCAACCTAATCTATGCCGCCCTATCGCTGTGCATATTGCATCGACATCAAGACCATCAACGATGATGACAGACGCACCCATCATTAAACTCGACAGACTGTGCTCCGTTCCTCCGATATGGTACATGGGAGACCAGGCAAGATAGCCGTCATCGGCCTCAATCTTGAGATCCATGCGCAATGTTGCCATTCGCGCAATCTCGGCTCGATGACTGATAAGAGCCGCTTTAGGTAATCCTGTGGTTCCACTGGTGTTTAACAGCAAAAACCCACCCTCAGCGTCCGAGAAAGGAACCCGTTGATCGGGTTGAGAGCTGGCCGCCAATGAGAGACAAGCCTCCATCGCAATTGCCGTTGCCTTGGTATGCTCCAGAGCATCGAAATGGGTTTGAAAACGCGCAGAGACAAAGAACAACTTAGGTTCAACCAGGTCGATGCAATGACGCAACTCCTCTGTCGCCAGCCGCCAATTTAGGCACGACACAATCGCACCAATCCTCCCAGAAGCCAGCTGTAGCAATGTGTATTCAGCGCAGTTTTGGGACAGAATCGCAATGCGATCCCCTGGTTCGATGCCATGCGATGCAAGAACTGTAGCCATTCGATCGACGGTATCGAGCAGCTGACCATAGGTCCAATGTCGATCGCCGCATTCGATCGCTAGGGCTTCGGTTTGCCATTTGGCCGTTGAACTGAACAGGGTGTATACGGTTGATTGACCAAGTACTGCCATCAGGTCCTTCCTAATATGTGAACGAAGACTGCGCAATCTCTACGTAATCAACCAAAATTATCGGGCCGAGGTTAAGCGGAAATAGAGCCGCGTTCAAAAGGTTTTTATTTAATGAAATTCAAAGTCACAAGCGCGCGGAAGGTGAGAATATTCTCCACTTTACTCGACGCAAAATTCAGGAAGAATTTGCTGGGTTCTGCGACCACTGGGCATCTAGCCCACAAAAGACACGTACGGCCTTTCTAAACATTTCCCTTCCATGTGCAAGACCGTTATTGGCATCGAAAAAACCATTCAACTTAACACCAGCAAGTAGCGCATAGATAATTTCTGCTTTTTCGTTCCTGGTACTCTCATTGGGTTCTATGCCAACAAAGATATTGCACAGTAAAGCCTTGCAGCTCTCATCCATTTCACGCTTATTTTTTGTAAGCCTTGGATCGTTGACGGAGATGCCAATGGCTTCATACATCAGGCCGGTTGTGAATGTGTTTACCGAATCGTTCTCAGTAAAAAGAAAATCGATGATACGGTCGATTTTACCCTCTACATCTAACTCTTCCATATTCTCAAGACCATGAACTATCACGTCACACTGTTGCTTGAATAAAACGCGTAATAGCTCTTCTTTCGATTCAAAATAATAAAATAGATGACTGGGTGCACAGCCAGCTTCTCTTGCAATATCGGCCATCGATGTTTTCGCGTAGCCACGTTTCCTCAAACACGTGGTAAAAGCATCAACGAACTCGTTCTTTTTTTTGTGCCTTTTGGCTTAGTAGGTTTTTGAACTTTCAACGCAACTCCTCCCCGGGAACTGACCTAACGGCTCTGACAGCTTAACCGCTGTCTTGCAGCTTATCAGGATGAAAATCATCAATAAACGCCATCGATCTCCAACTGCTAGGTTTCAACGCGCCGTTTGGCTCTGGTGTCGTTTCAATCTCGGCGTCCGTGCTATTACAGCGAGTACTCGTGTATTGCTCATTCGAGGGCTACACAGAAAAAAGTGCGGCGTCAGCAGTGGCAGCCTCACAACGCGTTAGCCTGGGACAATCAGTGTATTCTCGATAGGCGGGATGATTTTGATGCGAATGCGAGACACCTATGGCCCCAGAACTCAGGCAGTTTCATTTCCAACCAAAATCGAACCACTCTCACACGCGCAATACTTTCGTATCGTCATCAGCCCAACGTTAATATTTCCTATCCTTTGGCACTATATACGGCTGATTCAAACTCTTTGAGCATAGCGACGGCTTTAGCGTCGTAAAAGGGTAATACTTGAGTTGCAATCACTGCGCAAAGATCATTTTCACGATCGATCCAAAAGTAGCTGTTAAACAATCCCGCCCAAGACGCTGCGCCCTTGGGACGGCCGGATTCAGTTTGGGCCTCGTGCAGCAGAAAACCTAACCCCCATTTTGCAGGCTGGCCGAATCCCATGTCGAAGTCGTTGCTCATAGCTGGCATTTGCGTTGAGCCCGGCCTGACTTCTAAATCACCGATGTGATTTTCGAACATCATATCCACTGTAGTGGGTTGCAAAATCCTGGTGCCGTCTAACGCGCCCTCATTTAACAAGGCGCGCATAAAGCGAAGATAATCGGCAATGGTTGAACTCAGACCGCCACCGCCAGATACAGGTTCACCAAGGTGCGGGATTGGAGCAAGGCCATGTTCTGTTCTGGCGTGGATTGATGCGCGTCTTGCGGCTTTTTCTTCCGGCACTTCATAGAAGCTGTCTTGCATACCTAGCGGGGCAAAAATATGGTCTTGGAAGTACACGTCCAAGCTTTTACCGCTGAGTGTTTCAACAATCACGCCAGCCCAGTCAATACCAATGCCGTATTCCCACTGTTCCCCAGGGGAGAAACCAAGGGGTGCTGTCATGCCATTGCCGCCCTCGATAAAGAGGCTGTCTATTTTCTTGCTGGCCACATTTTGCAATGCATTGGCATTCCATATTTCATAGACATAGCCCGATGTATGAGTGAGCAATTGCCGAGTGGTGGGGCTCGTTTTAGGCGCACTCAGCTTTGCGTTGCCGCCTTCATCAAAACCATCTAATACCTTGAGATGCTCCAGATCAGGTAGGTAAGCGGTGATGGGCGAATCTAGGTCAATTGACCCTTGCTCCACTAACTGCAGCGCAGCAACCGTAGTAATGGCTTTGGTCATAGACGCAATGGCGATAATCGTGTCCGTAGTCATAGCCTCGGCAGCCTCAAGGCTGCGCGAGCCAGCAGCGCCCGTATATAAGGTTCCATCAGCATTCGCTACACCAGCCACCGCGCAGGGCAAATCACCGCTGGCTATGTTCTTTGCTAATATTTGGTCAATGCGTTGCATGTCCAGTCACCTTTTTTATTATTTGTTCGTTAATCACAAGGAGAATTATTAGGCCCCAACCGTGACAGCTTTTAAGCAGGACAACGATAGCATGTGACGGCAAAATAATTTGTATCGAAGTGAATTTTGATCAAGCAGCCCATGCCTTTTTGTTGGATTGGCGGAGTTTTTACCGGTGTAGAAGCGCGGCCATTTATATTGTCGCTGCGGCACGCATTTTCTATCCTTTTAGAGCGGTTGGGGATTCCAATCATCCGCGCTTGGCAGAGCAGCAATCAACCCCTTTTATTTGGGTTAACGCTTTCGACAATGCTTGGGTGATTTGCCCCGCGCCAAGCACCAAGTTTCAGCCCCAAAGCGATCAGCACACCGAAAAGCACCATGCCAATTGCACCGGAGGTAAAGATGACTTGCAGCGCTCCGCCAAAGACCTGAACCCATAGCGCAGCCAGGCCGACTGAAACAACGAATCGAAGGACCGTTGCAACGATTGGCCAGGTCATCGCAGCGGCACCTTGGCTGGCAAAGTATAGGACTAAGCCAACACCCAAAAACGCATAGGCAGGTCCCACAGTTTGTATATAGTCCTTCGCCGCCTGAAAGGTCTCGGCGTCCTCGGTGAAAACCGGTATCCACGCTCCCGGAAAGATTGCCAAAACTAGGCCCACACCACCGGCGATACAGCCCGCCCAAATGCTGCCAATCCACCCGGCTGATTCCGCCCGCGTGATGTTGCCTGAGCCCATGCTCGTTCCTACGATCGTCGTCAGGGCTGTGCCCATAGAGAAGACAATCGGAATCATCAAGAACTCGATTCGGGTGCCAATCCCATAGCCGGCCAGCGCTGCCGCACCGAACTGTCCCACCAATGCGGTCAAACCAAGAATCGTTGCCACCGTAAAAATTGGCGACAAGCTCGCAGGCCGCGCCACTTTTAAAATTTCTTCAAACAGGGTGCTGCTCAACTGAAATTGAAAGCGCCTTAACTTGGCTGGTGTCGAGCTACCCAGCAAGCGAAGTAAAAATAGCATCGACATCACACTGGCAACGCAGATGGTCGAGACCGCGGCACCCATCAACCCGAGCTGGGGTAGGCCAAACCAACCTAAAATTAAGCCTCCAGACAACGGAATCTGAATCGCTGCACCTAGAATCATGATCATGGCCGAAAAACCCATTAGCCCCATGCCCCGAAACACGGCGCTCAGGCCACTGGAGAGCCACACCGAGGCACCCCCCAAAAACAATATCCAGCAATAGTCAGCGGCGAGCTCCAACAGCTGCGCCTCTCCGCCAAGGAGCACAAGCAATTCGCGGCCACCCAGTGCAAACAATATAAGAAAAATCAGGGCGCCCATTAACGCAAATAGCAAGGCATGCCAGATGAGCTGTTCGGCTTTATCACTTTGGCCAGCACCCAAAGATCGCGCAATCGAGGCAGAAATCGCTCCGCCAAGGGCACCGCCAGACATGGTTTGCATCAGCATCAATAACGGGAAAACCAACGCCATGGCCGCCAGCGCCGAGGTCCCGAGCTGCCCAATGAACCAAACTTCAGCAAGGGTCACTGCAGCTTGAACCGCGAACGCGAAGGTACTGGGTGCCGTCAGCTTAAGGAGCACCCCATTGAGCGGCGCTTCAAGCAGCCAGCGCGTTCGATTATCCATTGTGATAGGTTCTCCTGTTTCTACTCAAGGTTAGATTCGCTGAGCGGGTTCTCGTAAGGCAATGAAACCAAATGAATCAGAGGGTGGGACAGGCCATTGTCTAAAAGACTATTAAGCATATGGCACCACTGTTTTTCGAACCCGCCGCCTCTGAGCTCAGTGGATGGCCAACCAAGCCAGGGTAGCAGTGCCGCCCATTAAATAAAGACCGGGCAAGCGCAACAATTGACGATGTCCACCTAACCCCAGCCCTAAAAACATCAAAGCGCCGAGCGCGTTGATGAGAATCACCGGATAGGCCAGAAGCTTCATCGACAGGTTCGTGGCAACCCAAGCAAGCGAGCCTCCTCCAATCAGCAGGAATATCGTAAACATGTGCCAGCTCACGAGACTCAAAGATTTGCCTAGAGACACAAGGTCACTCGCATTGATATTGCCTATATACAGTCTGTGACCTAGGACACCATGAAAAAAGGCGCCGAACAGCGACAACAGGGCCGCACTTGATAACAACCAAATTTCCATGATTTGTCCGAATGAGACTTGCGAGATTTGATATTGCATCACATACTTTAATTATGCAAGTAACTATTAAAATAGCCATCCATGCAGGGGATTTAATCCGCTGGTCGTCAAAACAGCGTTAAGATTTCCCCGCGTTTGGCGAGGCGTGAAAGCGGGCTGCAAAACGTTGTGCTGATAACCTAGGCCTGGATTATCGAAACACGGGGCTGGGCCTCCGGCATTGGCGCGAGCAGTCCGGTCGCCATGAGGATGGACGGCCATCTATATGCGCTCAATGCGACAGCCATGTCTGAAAACCAAGTGCCCGTGCTGACTGCGTGGCAGCAAAAATATACGCCGCTTTATCCGCAGATGATGGCTGAATTTCCAGCGCCTGAAGAAGCTTTGACCACCGCCGTCGTTTATGAATTGTCACGTCGCCAGCCGCCCTGACTAGATGCGTATTACGGGCCTTCTATCCCTCAGCGTTAATACTTGCAATCCGCGGAAATCGCCCTTTACTGCAAAGCCTATAGATTGCCTCTAGCCATTTGAGATCAAGCTTTGCGCGATCAACTCTTTCATAATTCCACTGGCGTCACCATCATCGAATTTACGGTGCACAAATCACCGGCCAGATCGCAAAATATGCCTATCGCGAGCTGCTAAAAATGCCCTGGTTTGCGCAAGCCTCCGCAGAATCTTGACACTTCAGGGTCACCTGCATGCCGGCTATGAAGCAGATGCCATAACCACATTTGGTGTCATCAATGCGAAATAAAACCGTTGCAAAAGTGCTACATTAGGGCAATCCGCAACGTATGCCTGTGGTTATCATTATGAGCAAATACAAGATCGCCATCCTTTTATTGAGCATTTTGCTTATTCTCTCAGCGCTGATGGTGGATAACCGACGCTATCTCGCTGCGACTTTCATGGCTCTCAGCGCAGGAGAGCCGCCTCCTCTACTTGAACCCACAGACGAACTGCCAACGACGGTAAGGCCCGATGATTACTTCACTATTGACGAGATTGCGCCGAACACCTTTGCTATTGGAGAACCGCGTTACTACCAACAGAATTACAGCTATTTAGTTGTTGGCAACAAAAAGGCATTACTGTTTGATGCCGGACCTGGCATCAGGAACATCCGAGAAATAGCAGAATCATTAACAGATTTGCCAATCGTATTTCTACCTTCGCATTTTCACTTCGATCATGTGGGTAATGGTATTGCGTTTAAAGAACGTGCGGTTGTCGATCTTCCTTACTTACGTAATCGAGCTGTGGGTAACCAATTAACTTTTGCAGAAATGGAGCACTTGGGTGCTATCGAGGGCTTTGAAACGCCAACTTGGAGCGTCGATTACTGGTGGAAACCCGGAGATGCCATACCGCTGGGTGACAGAGAATTATATGTCGTTCACACGCCAGGGCATTCTAAAGAATCTATCTCACTATTGGATAAAGAGAATCAACTGCTATTAACCGGAGATTATCTTTATACCGGTCCTCTGTATGTGTATTTTCCTGGCGCAAGTATGCAGGATTATCTCAACACAGCGAGCAACTTGCTGGCAGAAACACCCGCTCTACGTTATTTCGGTGCTCATCGAATTGCTCCACCAGGGCCACCTGAATTATCGCAACAAGACCTCACGGACCTGAAGAGATCGCTAGAACTCATTCGCGACGGGAAACTTCAGGGTGAAGGTTTATGGCCAACTCAATACATCGTAAATGAAAACATCACAATATTGGCAGATCC
>Ga0209631_10007180_pt1 | contig 11258 bp, 9 predicted proteins | sample COG_08_FD_184752 | JGI IMG/M metagenome (GOLD analysis project Ga0209631, IMG submission 184752) | Pelagic Microbial community sample from North Sea - COGITO 998_met_08 (SPAdes) (version 2) | ecosystem: Environmental > Aquatic > Marine > Neritic zone/Coastal water | place: Helgoland, sampling... | reverse complement strand
AGATTATCAGTTGCTCTAAAATATCTTCCTGAAGTCTTTTCAGAAATGTATCTAAGAAGATCTTCATCAATTTCAACTTTTGTTTGGCTAAATTGAAAATTACCATTAGGCAGAATAGATACTGGAGCTAATGCCATTCCATTTGTTCCAAGACCAATTGTATATGTCTTTATTTCATACTCAGCAGCTAATTCTGCTGCAATTCTCGGATCAATAAATCCTGAGTTATTAACTCCATCTGTTAGAAGAATTATAACTTTACTCTTAGCTGTACTTTCCTTTAGTCTATTTACAGCAGTAGATAAACCCATACCTATAGCAGTTCCATCTTCAAGAAGTGACTCATAGTTTATCTCAGATAGGGATTGCTTTAAGATCAATTTATCTGTAGTTACTGGGGTTTTAGTATAACTCTCAGCTGCATATACAACAAGACCTATTCTGTCATTTGGTCTATCATCTATAAAATTAGAAGCAACATTCTTTAAAGCTGTTAATCGATCCGGTTTAAGATCTTTAGACAACATGCTTGATGAAATATCTATGACCATGACAATATCAATACCTCTAGATGTTTTAATTCTTTTAGATGTAGATTTTGATTGTGGTCTAGAAACAGCTACTACTAAAAATAATATCACTATTATTCTAAGAATTTTCAAGAGAGGTCTTAGTTTTGATATGAATGAATAGTTGAGCTTAAGAAGTGATAATGAAGAATATTTTAAAGTAGCTTGGGTTAACTTTCCAAATTTAAACCAAAAGTAAATAGCCAATGGAACTACTATAAGTATTAAAAGAAATTCTGGATCCGCAAAATAAATATCTTTAAGCATTATAGTTCTTTTATTATATCAAAACTTTCTAAAATTCTTGATTCTATCTTATTTGCATATCTATCATCATCTCTATATACAATTATAAGAGTAATAGTTTTTTTATCGTATGGTAAGATAATTGATGTAAAATTTGATCTATACAGACTATTACTAATTTCTACATCTAAACTACCATAAAGTCGTAATCCAATATCTCCAGATTTTATACTAAACTGATCATCTTTAACTAGAATATTTTTAGAGCCTGTGTTTTGAAATTTTTTGATGAGTTCATTTTTTAATAATTCAATATTTGTAGGATTATCACTCTGGTTAACATCCTTAAAATCTAGAGACAAATAAAAGGGATCATTAAAGATTCCCATTTCAAATTTACTTTTATCTATACTATCATTTATTCTTGATAGAATTTGAGGTGTACTTAGTTCTACTGGAGGTGATCCATATTGACTAGTATACCAGTCCTTCGAAAGGAGTTTTTTAGTTGGGTTTAATAATATTGTATCTCTTACAGGATAGTATCCAAATATTAAAACACAAATAATTAGTGACGAAGCTATTATTAAAAATGAATATTTTAAAAATATCTTAATATTATCCATAAGAGAGCTTTGCTCAACTGGAGTTTCTTCTTCAGTAATATTATATTTTTCGTTATAAATCTTTTCAGTTGAGTCAATAAAATCTTTAATTGTGGAAAGATCACTCTTGATATCTGTTTTTGTAGGCAATGATTTTGCAAACTTTATTAAATCAGATTTTGTGAAAAGTTTTTCAAGTATGTCAATCTGTTTTTTCTCAAAGTTATAGTTGTCCCCATCTTTAAGCATATTTATTCTGATAATAAGCTCTCTTGAGGTGCTCTCCATTGCAGGAATTTTAACTTGAGACTCTAAATATTCTCTGAATATGTCAATCAAAATAGTGTAATAATCTTTAAATTCAATTTGAGAATTAGGATCTATATTGTCTAAATCATTCAATTTATCAACTGCAATTTGATAAAGAGATCTAATATCATCTAATGAGTTTTGTTTTTTATTAAACAGTTTAAATCTGTAGGTTATAAAAATCAGAATTAAAACCAGTAGCCCAATAAGTAAGTTTGTAATTAATTTTTGATAATTTCTGTTAACAGGAATTATTGGTTTTATATCAAATAATTTTTGTTTGGTAGTATCAATTACTACATCGTTTATTATTACAAGTAATGAATCACTAAATTTAAGAGATTGATTAAAATATATTTTTTGACGGGGAATCCAATATTTACCAGGCTCAAAGTTAATTAATGAATATTCTTTTGATATAGTTGATGATTCAATTATTGTATCAAACGGATACGATTTTAAAATCTCAAAAGGCATGAAATTTGGGTTCTCATCAAGCCGAATATTGTATTTATTCTTGGAGTAAATATTAATTTTATAATTAATTTCTTCTCCAATTTTTACTTGAGCTGTATCAACTGAAGTTGTGATATCAATATTAGAATCAAAATTAGCAGACTGGCCTATTAGAAAGCTTGTAGATAAAATCCAAAAAAATAATATCCTTTTATTCATTATGCTCTATGTTTAAAATAACCTAAGAGTTTTTTAACATAACTTTCATGTACCATACAATTAATCACTCCAGCTCCATTTTTATTGAATAAGCTTTCAAACTGTTTTATTGATAAATTATAGTTGGTAGAATAGTTTTCCCTAATCTTTTTTGATGACGTGTCTACCCAAACTAATTCATTTGACTCTGCATCAATCATTGGAACAAATCCAAGCCTAGGAATTTCAGTTTCCATTTGATCAAAAATTCTAATTCCTGTTAAATCAAATTTTTTGGCTGCTAACTTCAGAGATTTATCATAATTATTATCTATAAAATCAGATAGAACAAAAACTATAGCTTTTTTTTGAATGACACTTAATAAGAATTTAAGGGATGAGTCTATATTAGTTTTTGAACTTTTTGGTTTAAATTCAAGTAGCTCTCTGATAATCCTTAAAATATGTTTTTTACCCTTATTTGGTGGAATAAATAATTCAATATTATCAGTAAAAAGTATAGCCCCAACTTTATCATTATTTTTTAAAGCAGAAAATGCAAGTGTAGCAGCTATTTCTGTAACAATTTCTTTTTTTAATTTATTTCTTGTTGCAAAGTTTTTTGAACCACTAACATCTATTAGCAACATTAATGTTAATTCTCTTTCCTCTTCAAATATTTTAATAAAAGGCTCATTATATCTGGCGGTAACATTCCAATCAATAGATCTAATATCATCTCCAAATTCATATTTTCTCACTTCACTAAAAGTCATACCTCTCCCTTTGAAGGTACTTAAGTATTCTCCACCAAATAGGTTATCACTTAATCTTCTACTTTTAATTTCAATTTGTCTTACTTTCTTAAGTAATTCTTTAGAATCCATTAATTATGGTACTTCAACTTTATTGACAATTTGTTTAATTATATCTTCAGTGGTTACACTCTCTGCTTCAGCTTCATAAGTTAGACCAATCCTATGTCTTAATACATCTGTAACAACTTCCCTTACATCCTCAGGTATAACAAACCCTCTATGTTTAATAAAAGCATAGCATTTAGATGCTAATGCAAGGTTTATACTTCCACGTGGAGATGCTCCAAACGAGATAAGTGGAGATAAATTTTTGAGGTTATATCTTTCTGGATATCTCGTGCAAAAAATTAAATCAAGTATGTATTTTTCAATTTTTTCATCCATATATACATCATTCACAATTCTTTGAGCTGTTGTAATTTGTTTTGTTGTTACAACTGGTTTGATCTTTTCTTGAGATGAAGAAAGATTCATGTTTATGATTTTTTGTTCATCTTCTATTTCAGGGTAATCGATAACAACTTTTAACATAAATCTATCTACTTGTGCTTCAGGTAAGGGGTAAGTACCCTCCTGCTCAATAGGATTTTGAGTAGCCATTACAAGAAAAGGGTCAGAAAGTTTAAAAGTTTTATCTCCAATAGTAACTTGCTTTTCTTGCATTGCTTCAAGTAATGCTGATTGAACTTTGGCTGGTGCTCTATTAATCTCATCTGCCAAAACAAAATTTGCAAAGACTGGTCCTTGTTTTATTGAGAAGTCACCTACTTTCATGTTGTAGATCATAGTACCTGTTACATCTGCTGGAAGCAAATCAGGAGTAAATTGAATTCTACTAAATGATCCTTTAACTGCGCTACTTAAGCTATTTATAGCAAGTGTTTTTGCTAGACCTGGAACACCTTCAAGTAAAATATGTCCTTTACCAAGGAGTCCTATCATTAGTCTTTCGATCATTTTTTTTTGACCTATTATCTTTTTATTTATTTCCATTGAAAGAAGATCAACAAAAGCACTTTCCTGCTTAATTAATTCATCTTTCTTATTTAAATCTATATTAGTTTTAGTATCACTCATATCTACTGAATTTATTTATTCAAATTTCAAAAATTATTAGTAAAATCCCTGTTAATAATTGGTTAAATTGAATATTTATCAAAAATTTACTTAGAAAAATATTCGGGGTATAAATAATCGTTTTTTGGATAATGACTCATATCAACATTCTTAACTATTTCATATATCTCTTTCCTAAGATTATCAAAGTTAATTTTATTTTTTGCAGATATAAATAATGCTTTTCCATTTGTTTTGTTCATCCATGTATTTCTCCACTGCATTAATGAGTAATGACTGTTATTTTTAGAATCAGAATCATTAAAATCAACCTGTTTATAATTATCTATTTTATTGAAAATCATAAGGTTAAACTTGTTATGAGAATTTATTTCACTCAGAATTTTGTCAACTGAGATTATATGATCTTCAAAACTTGGATGAGAAATATCTACAATGTGAAGAAGAATATCTGCATCTTTTACTTCCTCCAGAGTACTTTTAAATGACTCTATTAACTGAGTTGGTAATTTTCTAATAAACCCTACTGTGTCAGTTAAAAGAAATGGTAAAGTATTAATAACGACTTTTCTAACTGTTGTATCCAGAGTGGCAAACAATTTATCTTCAGCAAAAATTTTACTCTTTGAGAGTAAATTCATTATAGTTGATTTACCAACATTTGTATATCCAACCAGTGCAACTCTAACCAATGAACCTCGATTACCTCTTTGAACTTTCATTTGTTTATCAATAATGGAGATTTTCTTTTTTAATAATGATATTTTATCTCTAACAATCCTTCTATCAGTTTCAATTTCTGTTTCTCCGGGACCTCTCATACCAATCCCCCCTTTTTGTCGTTCTAAGTGAGTCCAAAGACCCTTTAATCTGGGAAGTAAATATTCATACTGAGCTAGTTCAACCTGTGTTTTAGCGTAGCTTGTTTTTGCTCTTTGAGCAAAAATATCTAGAATTAAAGCTGTTCTATCTAATATTTTACACTTTAAAAATTTTTCAATATTAGCTTGTTGAGTAGGAGATAGTTCATCATCAAAAATAACAATTGAAACATCATTTTTTTTGATATATTCTTGAATTTCTTCAATTTTTCCCTTCCCTATGAATGTCTTTGGATTAGGAGTATTAATTTTTTGTTTAAATTTTCTAATTACTTTACCTCCAGCTGTAACTGAAAGGAATTCTAATTCTTCAAGAAATTCATTTAACTTTTCTTCATTTTGCGAGTTATTAACTACGCCAACCAGAACACTTCTTTCAAAATTTGACTTTTTTGATTCAATCATTGTTCTTTAGATAATTTCTTAAATTAAATGTCTTTCCATCAAAAACACCAAATGTATAGTGGGTGATCCAATCACCAAGGTTTATATACTTAGATTTAGGTTTAAGCTGATGAACAATTGGTAGATGTCTATGACCAAAAACAAAATAATCAATATGTTCTTTAGATAGTTTTTTTAAACAATATTGTATTAACCATTCTTTCTTCTCTCCTTTAAATTTAATATCCTCAGTACCAGAAATAAGTTTATTGCGTTGTGATAAATATTTACCAAGTTTTATTCCAATATCTGGATGTAATAATCTGAATAACCATATAAAAAAAGGATTAGAGAGAATTAATTTCATTCTTTTATATCCATAATCTCCAGGGCCTAGTCCATCTCCATGGCCTATTAAAAACGATTTAGAATTAAAAATAAACAACTCAGGTGATCTAAAAACTTTAATATTAAGCTCCTTTTCAAAATAGTCTGTCATCCAGTAATCATGATTTCCAATGAAAAAGTAAATTTTTATTCCTGAATCTGATAATTCTGCAAGCTTTCCTAGAACTCTGGTAAATCCTCTTGGAACAGCTTCTTTATATTCAAACCAAAAGTCAAATAGATCCCCTAGCAGAAATATGATATCTGCATCATGTTTTATAGATTCTAGCCATGAAACAAATATTTTTTCTCTTTCTTGACTCTCTTCTGTTGAAGGAGAACCAAGATGATTATCTGAACTAAAATATATTTTCTTGTCTTTTGAGATTTCCATAAATATTATCCTATAGCATGATTTAAATCATCTATTAAATCATCTACATCTTCAATACCTACACTTAGTCTTAATAATGATTCTACTAATCCTGATTTCTCTCTCTCTTCAACAGGTATGGATGCATGAGTCATGCTTGCTGGATGACAACATAAACTCTCAACTCCCCCTAATGACTCTGCTAGTGTAAATAATTTAAGACTTTCTGCAATTTGTTTTGCTGTTTCAAAGGTTTTGTCAACTGGAATAAATGAAACCATTCCTCCAAAAGCATCCATTTGGCTTTTTGCAATTTTATAATTTTTATGATCCTTAAAGCCTGCCCAATAAACATTTTGAATTTTTTTATGCTCTTTTAAATACATAGCAACTTTCTCTGCATTTTCAGAATGTCTTTGCATCCTTAAATGAAGTGTTTTAATTCCCCTTAATGTCAAAAAACAATCCATTGGTCCAGGTGTAGCTCCAGATGCATTCTGAATAAATGATAATTTTTCATGAAGAATTGAATCGTTGACAACAATTGCTCCAATTACAACATCACTATGACCAGCAATATATTTTGTTGCTGAATGCATAACAATATCTGCTCCTAAATCTAAAGGTCTTTGAATATATGGTGTTGCAAATGTATTATCAACGCATAACAGAATTTTATTATGTTTTGCTAATTGTGACATTGATCTAATGTCAACAACATTCATCATTGGGTTAGTAGGGGTTTCTGCCCAAATTAATTTTGTCTTTGAATTTATTTTTGCTTCAACATATTTTGGATCTTCCATATTTACAAAATGGAATTTTAAATCATATTTCTCAAATATTTTTGTAAATAGTCTATAGCTTCCCCCATATAAATCATTAGTGGAAATAATCTCATCTCCAGGATTTAAAGTTTTTATAATTGCATCAATTGCTGCTAATCCAGATGCAAAAGCAAGTCCATGATTTCCATTTTCTAATGAAGCTATAGATCTTTCAAAATTTGTTCTTGTAGGATTGTGGGTTCTACTATACTCATATCCTTTGTGTTTTCCAGGAGAAGTCTGAGCATAAGTTGATGTTTGATATATCGGAGTCATTACTGAACCATATGCAGGATCAAGAATTTGACCTCCGTGTATTGCCTTTGTATTAAACCTCATTTTTTTCTTCATAGTTACAAAGATAAAGATATTCGAAATTAGGTGTAGGATTCTACTAAATTGATTTTCTTTGTTTCACAAATTTAGCAATGAACAAAAGAAATCTTGCATTAATAGCTGCTTTTTTAGCTACTAGTATATATGGTATTAACCATACTATAGCAAAAGAGGTTATGCCTATCTATATTGGATCATCTGGTTTTATAATGTTAAGATTACTTGGTGCTACTTCAATCTTTTGGCTTCTTGGCCTATTTGCACCAAAAGAGAAAATTGAAAGAGTAGATTTTTTAAAAATAATTTTTGCTTCAATATTAGGAATGTGTATAAATATGCTTGCTTTTTTTAGAGGTCTTGAATTATCAACACCAATCAATAGCGGGGTAATAATTACTTTATCTCCAGTTTTGGTCTTAATTTTATCATACTTTTTTTTAAAAGAAAAAATAACTGTTAAAAAAATTCTTGGAATTTTAATTGGATTTTCAGGTGCAGTTTTCTTAATACTAAATAGTAGTAAAACTGGAATTAATGCACCAAATATTCCACTCGGTAATTCATTTTTTTTAATTAATGCCTCGGCTTATGCTGGCTATTTAATTATTGTTAAACCATTAACACATAAGTATAATATTTTTACTTTAATGAAATGGCTATTCTTAATTGGATTAATTATTTCTGCGCCTATCACATTTAATCAGTTTATTGAAGTCAAATGGACTGAACTTCCATGGTTTGCTATATGGAGAATGGGGTATGTAGTAATAGGCACAACTTTTTTGACATATTTATTTAATATTTATGCATTGAAAAAATTATCACCAACTACAGTTGGTTCATTTATTTATCTTCAGCCTATAATAACAATTCTGTTTGCTCTAATTACTGCAAATGACACTTTAGATACAACAAAAATATTATCGTGTATCCTCGTATTCATTGGAGTATACCTTGTGTCTTTTAAAAAATAGAAATAATTAATTATTTAATAATAAATATTAATCATTAATAATGGTGATTTTAAATTTTCTGTAATAAATTTGTCACTTAATCTTATTTATATGAAAATTAGACTTTTACTATTATCATTATTTATACTATCGTGTAATAATACAAATAACACTAAGGAAAAATTTCAATACGAGAGAGTTAAAGAAGAACCTACTATTGTTCAAAGCAATATGGTTTCAAACACCGTAACTATTAACTCGAATGATCAAATGAAGTTTGATAAAAAGATTATTAAAGTTAATTCTAATAAGAAGGTAACATTAACATTAAACCATAACGGTAGGTTCCCTGCAAGTTCAATGGGTCATAATTTTGTCCTACTAAAAACTGATGTTGATGTAAATGCCTACGCACTTAAAGCTGCAGGCGCTAGAAATTCAGAGTATATTCCAGAGGGAGGAGATGAATTAGCATACACAAAGATGTTAGGTGGTGGAGAATCTGACACAATTACTTTTGATGCTCCAGAGCCAGGAACTTATATTTTTATATGTTCATTCCCAGGTCACTATCAACTTATGATGGGTGAATTTATAGTTAGCTAGACATCAACATTTCCATCATAATATCCAGGAATTGGAACGAAACCAAGTTTATTAGTCATTACATATTCTGTTAGCTTGTATGAATTAACAGCCATTTCTCTAAAAAGTCCACATATTTGAGAATGATTTTTGCCATCCATTGAAATCATTGAACCACTATCTAAATGATCTGAAAAATATTTTTCTATTATTTCATCATTTACTTGATCTATAGAGTTAACATTTTCAGATTTTACAATCATACTTATGAATTCATCAATCAAAGCAAATAAATATTTTTGATCCTCACTTTTAATATTTTTTGAAACATATGCATCAACAAATTTTGAAAGATTTAATGATATTGCACCAGGGGTTTCTGTCTCTGGGAGAATTATTTCAAGAACTCGATCTAAAAAAGATATTTGAGTTGTATTGAAAAATTTCAAATTATTTAATGAATCATCTGATTGGCATGATTGAACTATAGAAATTAATCCCGTAGAAACAGTCATTGATCCAAAGGATAAACTAATTCTTTTAATTGCTTTTCTTCTATCCATTGTTGCTAAATATTTTGTTTATTAAGTTCGTCAACAGCATGCTCTGCAGCTCTTGCAGTTAAAGCCATATATGTAATTGATGGATTTTGATTTCCTGCCGAAGTCATACATGCTCCATCAGTAACATACACATTTTTAACATCATGAATTTGATTGTTAGCGTTAAGTACAGATGTCTTTGGATCATTTCCCATTCTGGCAGTTCCCATCTCATGAATTCCATTACCAAAAACATATTTTCTTTCATATCCAGACACATTTTTAAATCCAGATCTTTCAAGCATTTCTTGTGCTTGAATCTTCATGTCTTTTCTCATTGTCATTTCATTTTCTCTAATTTTTGCATCAAATGTTACAGTAGGTAATCCCCATTGATCCTTTTTTTCATAATTCAGAGTCATTTTATTATCATGATATGGAAGGATCTCACCAAAACCATTCATGCTTGCTGTCCATTCATCTCGCTTAACAATATTCTCCTTAAATCTTGGGCCATATGAAACAAGCTCTTCTTTACTATCAGCTATGCTCATGAAGCCTCTATTAGCACCTCCTTGATATTGGTATCCTCTTATATAATCTTTTCGGTCGGTAATTCCACCTATATTTCTAAATCTTGGTATATAAAATCCTGCAGGTTTTCTCCCAAATGTTGTTTTATTCTTAAATCCTTTAAATGTACCTGAAGCACCTACTTGAAAATGATGGTCCATAATGTTATGGCCCAATTCTCCTGAATCATTACCCATCCCATTTGGAAATCTATTTGATTTTGATTGCATTAAAATTGATGTCGTTGGAACTGTAGAAGAACACAAGAAAATTACTTTAGCATAATATTCATACGATTGATTATTTTCTGCATCTATTACTCTAACACCTTTAGCTTTTTTATTTTCCTCATCGTAAATAATTTCATGAACAATTGAGTTTGGCATCAATGTCATGTTTCCAGTTGCCTCTGCAGCAGGTAATGTTGATGAATTACTACTAAAGTAAGCTCCATAAGGACATCCTCTCATACATCTATTTCTATATTGGCAGGTAACTCTTCCAAGACCAGGCTTTGTTCCTTCAGTAATATGAGCAGTTCGTGCATTTGAAAGTATTCTACCGTCATTAAATTTTTTAGCTATACTGTTTCTCATATGATTTTCTAAAACATTTAGGTCAAATGGCTTTAAGAATTTTCCATCTGGAAATTGAGGGAGTCCTTCTGGTCTTCCTTGAACTCCAATGTATTCTTCGACATAATCATACCAAGGGGCTATATCTTTATATCTAATTGGCCAATCAACACCAATTCCATCTTTCAAATTCGCTTCAAAATCAAATTCGCTTAATCTGTATGTGTGTCTACCCCAAGTAAGCGATCTTCCGCCTAAATGATATCCTCTAATCCAATTAAATTTATTTTTATCGTCATTATAAGGGTGTTTCAAATCATCAACAAAAAGATGTCTTGAAGATTCTCTATTTACATATCCAGTTCTACTCTGTTTAGGTTGTCTTTTATATGCATCTCGTGTTATCGTATCACCTCCTTCAAAATCCCATGGATCCATGTTTGCAGTATGATAATCGTCTACATGTGTAATCATCCTTCCTCTCTCAAGAACAAGAGTTTTTAAACCTTTTTCTGTCAATTCTTTTGCAGCCCATCCACCACTTATGCCTGTACCAACAACAAT
>Ga0209631_10007176_pt1 | contig 11263 bp, 10 predicted proteins | sample COG_08_FD_184752 | JGI IMG/M metagenome (GOLD analysis project Ga0209631, IMG submission 184752) | Pelagic Microbial community sample from North Sea - COGITO 998_met_08 (SPAdes) (version 2) | ecosystem: Environmental > Aquatic > Marine > Neritic zone/Coastal water | place: Helgoland, sampling... | reverse complement strand
GCTCTGACACAGCTTGTTCAGCCTTTACGAAAGTAGTACCAACCGATTTCTGTAGCCATTCAAGTATCCTGATTTAATTCGCTTAGCATATTTTACGGATTATTCTTATAATGTGCACTACCTAAAACAACAATTGTTGACGCCTGTAGGTTTTGAGCACCAAGTAAGTTGCGCTGCAGCGTTGCACAACAGGAGAAACTGTGATGAGAGACGTTCATATAGCAGGTGTCAGCATGACTAAGTTCGGAAAGTTTCTGGATAAAAGCTTAAAAGATCTTACAGGGGACGCGCTACGTGAAGTATTAAAGGATGCAGGTTGTAATGGAAAATCGGTAGAAGCCGCGTTTTTTGGCAACTGTGTCCAAGGTCACATGGAAGGACAGGATATGGTGCGGGGTGAGATTGCGTTACGTCCGTTCGGAATAGAAGGTATCCCTGTCGTCAATGTGGAAAATGCCTGCGCTACAGCAAGTACTGCCTTTCATATGGCTGTCAATTACGTAAAAGCAGGTGCTGCGGATGTTGTTTTGGCAATTGGTGTAGAAAAAATGTTTTCTGAAGATAAGGCCCGGATGTTTAGCGCCTTTGATGGTGCGTGGGATGTTCATGAAGTTGAAAAAAGTAAGAGCCGGTTTGATGAAATGGCAGTAGGAGTAGAAATTCCCGAGGGAACTACCTCGCCTCGACCTTACAGCGTATTCATGGATATTTATGCGGGTTTTTGCCGAATGCACATGAGAGAGTTTGGGACAACCCAAGAGCAGCTTGCGATGATTGCTTCTAAGAATCATGAGCACTCGGTCCACAATATACGCTCACAGTACAACAAACCATTTTCTGTCGAAGAGGTCCTAGCTGCAGCGCCGATAACTTATCCTTTAACCTTACCTATGTGCTCTCCAGTCAGCGATGGGGCAGCCGCTGCAATAGTTTGCAGCGATGCTGGGTTAAAGCGCTTAGAGCTTCAGGGAAGTCGTGCAACGAAAGTTTTAGCTAGCATATTAAGAGGTGGCAGTGACCGAGACTTAAGTGATTTTTCAAAGCATGCTAGCCGGCTAGCTGCTCTGACTGCTTACGAGCAAGCTGGTGTTGGCCCTGAAGACATCGATGTGGCCGAAGTCCACGATGCGACAGCTATGGGCGAGGTGATGGAAGTCGAGGCTCTCGGTTTATGTGAGCTTGGCGGTGGAGGTCCTATGGCGGAAGACGGAGACAGCCGCATAGGAGGACGTCTACCAGTTAACCCTTCGGGCGGATTAGAATCAAAAGGTCATCCTATCGGCGCCACTGGGTTGGGCCAAATATATGAACTTGTGACTCAACTTAGAGGCGAATCAGGCCAGCGTCAAGTCGATGGTGCCCGTATTGCAATTGCCCAGAATGGAGGTGGTATTGTCGGGATCGAGGAAGCTGTCACCGCTATTACTATTTTGGGCGGTTAATTCTCGAGCGGTTAGCACTCTGAGTTAAGGGATTTTCAGCGATGGTAGAGGCTACAACAAAATATACTATCTTGCTTGATGGAGAAATTTTACCATCGAAAGAGCTCATTGGCGGAAAAGCATGGTCGCTTTGTCGGATGAAGAGTATGGGATTGTCTGTGCCTCCTGCGGCAGTAATTACGACGACAGCTTGTTTTGAGTACCTCAAAACTGGAGTTCTCCCATCTGACTTACGTGCTGAAATCCGAGATGCAGTGACTGCACTAGAGGAGCAAGCCGGTCGGCAATTTGGAGGAAAGAAACCACTACTACTATCTGTGCGCTCAGGGGCTGCGGTTTCGATGCCGGGGATGATGGATACAGTTCTCAATTTGGGCATGAACAGCAGTATCGAAGAAGCCTTGGCGTTAGAAACTCAGGACGTGGAGTTTGCGCGAGATACACATCGACGCTTTTTATCTCTTTATGCTGACATTGTTTTGAAAAGCTCAACCCCTATTACGGTAGATGATAAAATCAAGTCTATTTTAGAACGTATTGCAAATGATTCAAAAATAGTCCCTGACTGCCCTTATGAGCAACTTTTTAGTTCTGTTGAGGCGGTGTTTTCTTCCTGGAATTCACGACGTGCTAAGCGGTATAGAAAGCATAATAAGATTTCAGATACATTAGGGACGGCAGTTGTCATCCAAGCGATGGTGTTCGGTAATCTGGATGATGATTCGGGAACGGGCGTCCTGTTTAGCAGGAATCCTTTGAATGGGGTTAAAGAACCTTATGGCGAATACCTTAGTCGCGCGCAAGGCGAGGATGTGGTATCTGGCACCTGCACACCTGAGCCGATTAGCGCGTTGCAAGATAAAGCCCCAATCCTTTATCAGGAACTAATTAGATCCGCAGAAGCTCTAGAGCGCGAAAACACAGATGTACAAGATATCGAATTCACTATTCAAAATGGTAAACTTTTTCTCTTACAGTCTCGCGCTGCCAAACGCTCTCCCGAGGCAGCGGTGTCTTTTGCAATTGATATGGTTGATGAGGGGCTAATTAACAAAAAGACTGCTTTATCTAGGGTGTCTTCCGAACAAGTGCGCACTCTTCTAAGACCGAGGTTGGCTCAACACTCTGATAGCACCCTCTCTGTAGTAGCGAAAGGTGAGTCGGCTTGTTACGGTGTTGGAATCGGGTTAGTCGTAGCCTCTTCTGATGAAGCGGAACGGCTTGCGGGTGAAGGTCATAGAGTAGTATTAGCTCGAAGTACGACGAGCCCTGAAGATGTTCATGGAATGATCGCGAGTTGTGCGGTGATTACGGAGCAGGGTGGTTCTACTTCTCATGCCGCGGTCGTCGGTAGGGCTTTAGGCGTGCCATGTATTGTTGGTTGTGGAGAGAATCACTTATCGAGTTTGATAGGTAAAATGGTCACAGTCGATGCTACCGAGGGCATTGTGTATGAAGGGTGCCTAAATGTGGAAGAACCTAATGAAGAAGATGATCCTAGATTAATTATGTTGAAGCGATGGGTAGATGAAACCTGCTCTGTTAGAGTTATTTCCTTTGAGGATAGTGATGCAAGAGAGGCTTTAAATTTGGATGACGTTATTGGCTGTGATGATCTGTCCATTTCTAAAGAAGCGTTGCAAGGTAGTGAGTCTGTCAGAGGAAGTATGATTGACTCTGGTAAAGGGGTCTCCAACGTGATCGAGGCTGGAGTGAAGATTTTGGTGACAAGGTACCCTTTAGCGGTTGCTTTGACTGTACAGGAATACTACAAAGATATTATTAATACTTAAGATATAAAATGTAAGGAAATGATGATATGGCTAAGCCTCCTAAAGGAGACATTGAAAGTCTAGTTCGACAGTTTGATTCATCTGATTGGACTGAGCTGCATGTTAAAACGAATGACTTCGAAGTCTATTTGTCTACAAACCCAAACTCCTCGAAGCCGGGTGGACAAGAAAATGCAGCTGCACCAGTGAATGCCTCAGTTTCGACCAGTAATGTTGGGTCGAAGGTAGAGTCGGCTGATGTAGTGAAATTAAAGACTGAATCAGCGCGCAGCGTTGTGCCAGAAGGAATGGTCGGGGTGACTGCCCCAAATTTAGGGACATTTTATAGCGCGCCAAAACCAGGCGCTGCCCCATATGTGAGTGTCGGTGATCGAGTTACTGCTGATACAGAGGTGTGTTTGATTGAGGTAATGAAACTTTTTACTCCAGTAAGATCGGGCATAGATGGTGTGATTAAAGAAATCTGCGTTGCTGATGCTGAGATGATTGAGTACCAGCAGTTGTTGGTCATCATTGACCCGGCTTAGGATAATTATGATCAAACGGGTATTGATAGCGAATCGTGGAGAAATTGCAGTACGGATAATTCGCGCTGCCCATTCTCTCGGGATTGAGGCGGTTCAGGCCGTATCTGATGCTGACAGAGATACCATGGCTGCGGATCTTGCCGATCGTGTCGTGGTAATAGGTCCTGCCTCAGCTAGAGACAGTTATTTGAACTCAGACCTAGTCATTCATGCTGCAAAGGTAACGGGCTGTGATGCATTGCATCCAGGCTATGGTTTTCTTTCTGAGCGAGCGAAGCTTGCTCAAGGATGTGAGAATGAAGGGATTATATTTGTTGGTCCTAGAGCACAAGTCATTGATGACCTTGGAGATAAGTTGCGGGCTAGAGCTATAGCTGAGAAAGTAGGTATTCCGTTAGTTCCAGGCAGTGGTCATGTCCGTACCGTTTCTGAAGCTAGAGTGGCTGCGGAGGCTTTAGGCTTGCCGGTCGTCATGAAAGCATCGGCGGGAGGGGGTGGGCGCGGCATGTTCGTCGCGCGTGAAATAGACTCTATCGACGAATTTTTTGATCGGGCTAGCAATGAAGCACTAGAAGCTTTTGGAGATGGGACTTTATATTTGGAAAGATATATCGAAAATGCGCGGCATGTCGAAGTTCAGATTGCGGGAGATGGAAAGGGAAATGCGATCCATTTTGGAGAGCGAGACTGTTCGGTACAGAGGAGATATCAAAAAGTAGTAGAAGAGGCACCCTGTGTTCTAATGTCGGATACTTTGCGAAAGTCTTTACATGAGGCTGCGGTCAAGCTTGTATCTTCTCTTTCTTACCTTAATGTGGGCACAGTTGAATTTTTGTTTGATGTCGAGCGAGATGCTTTCTATTTCATAGAGGTAAATACTCGTATTCAGGTAGAACATACAGTGACAGAGCAGATTACAGGAATTGACTTGGTCCAGTTGCAGTTCCTCATAGCAGGAGAAGAACCTCATTCATTACCATCGCAAAGTGCGATTACTATTAACCGGCACGCAATTGAGTGCCGGTTGAACGCGGAGGACCCTTTCAATAATTTTATGCCGAGCCCAGGGGTCATTCAACACTGGTGTGCCCCATCTGGGGCCGGTGTCCGAGTGGATAGTCATTGCCGAGATGGCTATTTAGTTCCCCCATATTATGACTCTATGATAGGTAAATTAGTAATTACAGCCAATGATAGAGATTCAGCGGTGCAAAGACTTAGTGCCGCGTTAGAAGATTTTAAGATAGAAGGGTTAGTAACGAACATCCCGCTTTTACGGGCTATAGTCGATCATAAAGACTTTCGTGACAATAGTTTTAACACCAAGTGGTTAGAGCAAAGCATGCTGCCTGAATTCGAGCAAATACAAAAAGAGGAATAGTCAAATATGGCACATATACAATTTCTTGATGAAACAATGAGAGATGGGCAGCAAAGCCTTTGGGGTATGAGGATGCAGGCTGGAATGGCTCTTCCGGTAGCGCCTATGATTGATAGGACCGGTTATAGCGTGATCGACCTGACGGGGTCATCAATGTTTGAATGCTTGATTAAGTATTGCTATGAGAACCCTTGGGAAGGCTTAGATCTTTTAGTTAACTCGATGCCAAGAACGCCTATAAGGGCAGGGATGAGGTCGAATGCTTCAGTCACATTTGGAGTGACTCCTGACTCTCTGATGGATTCCTGGATGCGTCAACTCAATGTTCATGGCGTGAGAAGTTATTGGATTTATGATGTGTTGTTTAATATTGATAAAACTTTGCGTTTGGCAAAAGTTGCTAAAGAGTTTGGTAGCGAGGTTGCAGGTGCGATCATGTTTACGCTGAGCCCTGTCCATACTGATGATTATTATGCTGACAAAGCTAATAAGCTCGCCGCATCAGAAGATATAGATACACTTTTACTTTATGACACCGCGGGCGTGCTTGAGAAGGAGCGGCTATCTACTCTTTTGCCGGCAATCAAAGCTAAATCTCATGGGAAACCAATAGAATTTCATTCTAATAATTTGCTGGGTCAATCAGCAAAGGCTTATCTTGATGCTATTGACCTTGGGGCCACTATTTTGCACACGGCAGTTAAGTCGATGGCGAACGGTCCCTCAGTACCATCTGTCGAGTCAATGGCCAAAAACGTTGAGCTACTCGGGCATACTCATAACTTAGATACAGATCTCTTTGCACCAGTGTCAGATCATTTTGAAAAAGTTGGGGAAGCCGCTGGTTTTCTTGTTAACCAACATGCTGAATATGATGTTTTGTCTATACAGCACCAAGTCCCTGGTGGGATGGTGGGGACTCTCAAGGCTCAATTGGTTCAAAATGGCATGAGTGATCGGCTTGATGATGTCTTAAAAGAGACGGCGGCTGTCAGGAAAGAACTTGGTTACCCAGGAATGGCGACCCCTTTTAGTCAGTTAGTAGGCACGCAGGCTGTTCTGAACATTGTTACTGGGAAAAGATATTCTTCTATTCCTGATGAGGTTATTCAGTATGCAGCTGGTTTTTACGGGGAGACCGCGGGGCCAATAGATCCCAATATTAAAGATATCATCATGTCATCTCCACGGGCTAAACAAGTTGTTGCGAGTCCGCCCCCGCAGCCATCGATCGAAGATTTGCGGGCTGAGTACGGGACTGATGACGATGACGAACTAATCTTGAGAGCACTAGTTCCAGGTGAAGGACTTGAGGAAATGCGCAAAAGTGGGCCGGTGCGAACGACCTACTCTTACTTGTCTTCTCCTGAACTGCAGGAGGTTTCCAAGCTAATGAAGATTGCTCAATCCCCTTTAGTACAAGTGATTAGTGATGACTTTGAAATGACGTTGAAGCGCGGCTAAGAACTGATGCGTAGAGCGGTTATTATTGATGTTGTTAGATCGCCCTTTGGTAAAGGACGTGAGGGAGGTCTACTAGCTTCAGTTCATCCCGTAGATCTTTATGCTCAGGTTCTTGCTGAACTTATTCATCGTACCGACGTTGATCCTCAGTTGATTGAGGATGTGATTAGCGGGTGCGTGATCCAGGTTGGTGAGCAATCTGGTAACGTTGGCCGTCAAGCGGCTTTAGCTGCAGGGTTACCTGAAACCGCCGCTGCCGTCACTCTGGACCGGAAGTGTGGTTCTGCGCAACAAGCGATGGATTTTGCCGCTCAAGGAGTTATAGCGGGAGCTTATGATGCTGTGATAGCCGGTGGCGTTGAAATGATGAGTACCGTTCCTATGAAAGCAAACCGAATGGGAAAGGATAATGAGGGTAGTATGTTCCATTCTCGCTATCCTGAGGGAATGATTCGTCAAGGTATTTCCGCTGAGCTTATAGCAGCTCGCTGGAATCTTAGTAGAGAAGACCTCGATAAATTTTCCTTACGATCTCATAAAAGGGCTGCTTCAGATGTCAGGCGTGTAAACGATATGGTGACTATCGATGGCCAAAGTAGAGTTGATCTGCAAGACGAGAGTTTACGAGCTAATACCACTATAGATAAATTAGCGAGTTTGGATCCAGCATTTATTGATGAGCTAGCTTACAAACGGTTTCCTGAAATTTCTTGGAGCGTCACCGCGGGTAGCTCAAGTCCTGTTAGTGATGGTGCTAGCGCAATGTTGATTATGGAAGAGAAGTTGGCTGTGAGCTTGAACTTGAAGCCTCGTGCCGCTATTTCTCATTTCGCGGTTGTTGGAGATGATCCGATTATGATGTTAACAGCTGTCATCCCAGCGACACAAAAACTTTTAAAGCGGGCCGGATTGAACCTCCGTGACATTGATGCTTATGAAGTTAATGAGGCATTCGCCTCTGTACCACTTGCTTGGCAAAAAGAGTTGGATACAGATCCCGAAAAATTAAATGTTTATGGTGGCGCTATAGCTTTAGGTCATCCAGTCGGAGCGTCGGGCGGTAGATTAATTGCAAATCTCCTTCGGGTGTTGGAAGATTCTGGTGGTCGATATGGGTTGGTTACCATGTGTGAAAGCGGCGGTATGGCTAACGCGACTTTGATCGAACGACTGTCCTGATTATTTCTGCGTATGCATTCACTTAATTCAGTAAATAAGGAAGAACGATATGCCAGATAGAATGAATAACAAAGTGACGATTATCACAGGAGCAGGTTCGGGGATTGGCAGAGCATGTATGGAGCTTTTTTCTTCTGAAGGTTCGACGGTAGTTGGGTGTGGTCGTAGACAGGATGCATTGGAGGAGACTCTTCATAAAGTGACGAGTGATGGAGGGGAGGGGAGTGTTGTCCCAGCAGATCTTTCAGTCTTAGAAGATGCTGAGCGAGTTATTTCTGAGACAATCGAGAAATATGGTCGGGTGGATTGTTTGGTACATGCGGCAAGTGTTGGATGGAGCTGGAGTCATACTAGTGCCGACTCTATGAATGACATCGCCAATACTCCTCCAGAAAAATGGCATGAAGTGATCGGTATTAATTTGAATGCCTGTTATTACATGTGTCATGGTGTTCTGCAGCATATGCTTCCGGCGGCAAAAGGATCTATCGTTAATGTGGCTAGTATTTCAGGTATCGTTGGGATGCAGACAGCCCATACATATTGTTCGGCAAAAGGTGGCGTTATTAATTTGACTCGAGCGATGGCTAATTCGTATGGCAAGAAAGGAGTGAGGACAAATTGTGTCTGCCCTGGCTACACGGATACACCAATGATCGCAGATGTAATGAATATATTTGACGATGAAGCTGTGGCCGACTCGATGACTCCTATGGGGCGAGCTGGAACCCCTGAGGAAATGGCTTATGGATGCCTTTACTTAGCTTCAGATGAAGCGAGTTATTGTAATGGAGTAATCTTGCCTATTGATGGAGGCACAGTTGCACGCCAATAGAAAAACTTTTTAAGATTTTTCTGCGTCTCTTATAATAGTTCTTGTTAGTCTGTATGCTTCGTCTTCTGTACAACCACCACCCATCTCAATGAGTGCGTTTAAGTGTCTTTTTAGTATTTCAGACGTAAATGCTTCGTCTTTCACACAACCACCACCCATCTCAATGAGTTCGTTTAAGTATCTTTTTAGTATTGCAGACACAATTCTCTCTCTTACGTTTGGTACGGACCATCCCTCAGCATCAAGTCTCCTCTCTACCATCGCCTGCATTTCAAGTAGTTCATCTTCATAATACATCTTGTATATCTCCTTGTATTTAATTTAGACATAGTTAAACCACCAACACCCACTGAATATAGGTGCTATTGGTTAAGACCAGGTTACGGGATTAAAAATATACTTTGCAGAACAAGGGGGGTATGCAGACTACTTCGCATTTATGGACGAAGAGGACTAATAACACCTGTAAGACTTGTTGAGACTGTAACCTTTGCAAACCTCAAACAGATAGACCAGAAGTTAGACTTACCGATTACAGACTTTCTTTAAGACAGTTTCGAAAGACGAGTTAGGAGAAGGATAAGTCCATTCTGTATCTGGTTCCTCGACATCACCATTTCCACCACCCATCGGTTCTTTATGAAAGGAAAAACTCAAACCCTTAAACCTAAATAACTTGCAATCACCTTGTCGATAACTTTTACTCGACAAATGACCTAACTCAGTGGGTTTGGCGTAATCACCTAAATACCAATAGTAAACATACCCATCGTGTTTTCTTGTTCTCTCAAAATCTACATAGGCGGTTCCACTCGTATTTTTACTCATCTCCGTCCAATCTGCATACAAAGATGATGAAAACATTACGGAGAATATGAGTGCGATGTTTTCATTAATAAGTGGTGAGAAGATATAAAACTTAGCGTTTGTATAGGCTGACTCACTGATTTAGATGATGTCGTTACGCTGGGTTTTTACTATTTTTTTAAATCCAACTATGCCTGGCGGTTAGTTAAACTTTTGTCATCCGTCATCAAATTGTCACAAAAACTAATTATGTTGTGCCGGTAATAAAAATATGTGATTGAAAAACCAACTATGTTGGGTTTTCGGTTTTTGGGAAACAATTAAAGTTAGAGGACTAATCGTGAATTTTATTAAAATACGTTTGGCGGTGTTAATTTCGGCAGTGTTTTTTACGTTATCTACCTTTTCTATATCTGTAAGCGCTTCTAACGAAGCTCTTTTTGATTTATTGAAAGTGTTGGTTGATAAAGGGACTATCACATCTGATGAGTATTCGATATTAAAGGGAGCTGCATCCGCGGACCATGAGAAGGCTTCTGTGGTGGCACCGGAAAAGGTAGCTGGCATAGAAAAGAAATTGAGCCAATTAGAGAAAAAGACCAAGAAATCCCTTAAGAAGGTGAAATGGGCTGAGAAAGTTAAGGTCAAAGGCGATATCCGAACTCGTTACCAGTTTGAGTCCAAAGATGCTAAAGACGATAGAAGTCGGGGACGAATTCGTTATCGACTAGGCGTCATTGCTAAACCTATCTCCAATTGGGAAGTGGGTGCTGGTCTGGCGTCTGGTGGAAGTGATCCGCGTTCTACAAATCAAACTATGCAAGACGCATTTTCGACTAAGGGCATTCAACTAGACTACGCTTATGCGCAGTATACTCATGGGAACACTGGGTTGAAGGCAGTTGCTGGTAAATTTAAGCGTAAAAAATATCTTTGGGCGCCAACTGATGTAATGTGGGATGGTGATATCAACCCTGAAGGTGTCGCAATGAGCTTCGCTCCTAAGGGCGGCCCTCTTTGGCTGAATGCAGGTATCTTAGTATTAGAGGAAGATAAGACTTCAACGGGTGGTGATCACGATTCGCACATGGGATATGGTCAGCTTGGAACGAAATTTAAATCTGGAAATATGTACGGTAAGGTAGCCGGCACAGTCTACACTTTTGGCAAAATGAAATCCGCTGGAAGCTCTGACTACACAGGGGCTGGCGAGACTAATACGGACAATAATCTAGGTTCATTTAACTTGGCTGCCGAGATTGGCACAAAAGTAGGCGCTGGTAAATTTGCTATAGTCGGTGAATACATCAACAACTATGAAACAAATACTAATGAAGACACGGCTTGGATTGCTGGCTTCAAGTATTCAATCGGAAAATTCAAGATGAAGTATTTGTACGCTGATGTTGATCATAATGCAGTGCCAGATTTTCTCCCTGATTCGGATCGTTTCGGTGGCGACACAGGAATCAAGGGTCATGAAATAGCTGTTGGATATAAAATCAACAAGCGTGTTTCAGTAGGTCTTGATTATTATGCTACTGAAGATCCAGTGAAGAATGTTAACCAAGATATCTTACAATTAGATCTTAAGGTTAAGTTCTAACAGAAGCGATTTATGTGAAAAAAGGGTCTCGGTAATGTTTTCCGAGGTCCATTTTTTTATCGATGTGTCAGTTGCGAGAACAAAAAAGAACCATTTGGTTTCTATCTCGGCCAGGCATATCCGCTTCTAGAGTTCATCAAACTGTCATGAAGCGAACGCATACGCGTTCTTACTTTAACCTATTTTTTATATTCCTACTTGGAGGTTTTGTCTAATGATTAAACGTCTT